>Ga0307974_1002976_pt1 | contig 12133 bp, 14 predicted proteins | sample OrgLakmetagen784_FD_201812 | JGI IMG/M metagenome (GOLD analysis project Ga0307974, IMG submission 201812) | Saline water microbial communities from Organic Lake, Antarctica - #784 | ecosystem: Environmental > Aquatic > Non-marine Saline and Alkaline > Saline | place: Antarctica: Organic Lake... | reverse complement strand
CTAGAACTGTCTATTGGCACCCTCTTTGGGTAAATTGAGTAAAGGGGGGGTCTGTGTGCATGGCTGGGAGTCAGTGCCATGCGCGCAAGGGTGTGGGCGGCAGGGGGTGTAAAGGTGAAATGCAGCATATCAGTTCAAACTTTCAGGATAGCGATAATGTATGATGTGATTATAAATGGTGAAGTCAGGAGGGCAATTAGTGGACTTGCAAGCAAGTTGTGGGTGCCTGGAAGGGCAGGTATGCATGGGCGTCCGCTGCTCAGTTTTTGTCCCATAACTCTGCTGCAACTCACTTTTTCAGTATGGTGAGTATGTAGATGGATGGGGAAATGAAAAAGGAGCAGAATGATACCCTTTTTGTCCGCGTAGGGTTACTGCAAGGGGGGTTTTGGGGTGGGTGGGTGGTTCAGAGGGGGTCCCACCCATTTTTGAGGGGTGTTCCACTACTTTTTTTTGCCCTCCTGTGGTGTGCATAAAAAAAGTCACATTTTCAGACATTTACTCAGTTGACCGCCTCTGATAAAACACCAGCCACCCAGCCGTTTTCTTTCATTTTTGTTGCGATGATATTCTTTTCCGATAAGGATTCTATACCATTAAAAATATTCCAGATTGGTGCAGTGGGTTATTTGGTATGAAAAATTTGTGGTAAAAAATGGCCTGCACGCCACAGCAAATTAAGCGCACGCCCCACAATTGGCAAGCTCCAAAATTTACATCTATGGACATGAATTCATATGATGTAAAATTTGGAGCTTGCCAATTTGGGGGCGCATAAACCAAAGAGCATATGAAAACTTGCCCATTTTGGGCCTCAGTTAGCCCCCTCTGGCAAAAATCTGAAAGATTACGTAAAATTAACGTTTTACAAGAATTATTTCGATCACCGCCCCCCCCCAAAACGTCAATTAAGAGCGGTGATATCCTTGACGTACGGTAGCCAGTACTCTGCTTAGTTGCTTAAGTGGCACTTCTCTGCTTGAAGCACAAAATCTGTGCACTGACCCACGTCATTATTTATGTCTGTTGCCCTTTTAAACAGCTCTCAGCTGGAACTTGATAACAGGGGATTTAATTTTGGGTTAAAGTGTAACTTACAATCCTGTCCCGGTAAGCGTCACGTCCGACACTCAGACATACAAGGACACAGGCCTTTCCCTATCACACAAGGCTGTGGAAGGGGTGGCAGGGAGGCCCAGCATGCAACGAGCTGAAAAAGGAGAGCAAACAAAAGCATGCAAACCTTTGCGAGCAAGAGAGGAGAGCCGTAGTTCACACCCTCCATCTCAAACACAGCTCACAGTTCATGCATAGGGATGCTAGGATTGTGTGTGCATGTACATTTTGGATTGGCCAGATTCGGCGTATATTTTGTTTCCGAATAGGTGATTTTTACAATTTGTTATACACCTCATGTATGTTTGGTCTTGCCAAGCTTGAATGCGTAGCAATCCTACACACTGTGTTAGACCATCATTTTCAAACACCATGTTAGACCTTCGTTTGGAGGACTTTTACGGTACCCAGTACCTAAGTGGCTCCCTTCCTAAAATAATGTGGGAAGTGGTTTGTCACTGCCAGCGTTCTCCTTTTTCTTTTCTTTGTTAGACCAAGGGTGGGCCAGTTTTTAAACAACTTGGAATGGCCAGAACCGTTAAAATACTGGTATCTTATACCGTATACTTACCACATGTTGCAAGATATATTTCTTGCAAAAATGTGAATGTCCAGATTTATGCTATTGAAAAACCATGACCATGTGTTCAAGAATTTTTCTGCAACACACTTGTACATAAACTGTATATAGTCCTGGCCAACCCCTACTGCAGTACTCACCTGGCAAATGGTAAGGGCTGTAGGCCGTCTGAGCGTGATGTTCATGACGTACTTTTTGGCCTTTTTCTTGCGGTACTTTTCCTGCAAACACAGGGCAATCATTCGTACACAAGTATTGGTGTCGGTATGGACGACACAACAGCGAGAGAACCTCGTAGAACGAAAGACAGCGCGGATCGTATGGAGCAGGAGGCCTGTTGTCAAGCGCAAGGGTGGCCAAAGACAGAGGGGTGCGGAAAATGAGATAGCTGTCATGGCACAGGCAACTCACCTGTGAGAACTCGGTCTTGGACTGGAACGTGGAGCTGTTGCTGATCAGGGCTTCAATAATCTGGGCCCCGTCCTGTTCAGGCATCAAGTTGTAGCACAAATTGTGTGGCACACAGTGTATAACTGACTGAAGGCTTGCAACACTTAAGGAGGGGAAAAGGGCAAATTTACAGCAGTCACGGAGCGGCCTTTTTACAGACATAGATTTAGCGAGTACGCTGTAGCGGGGCCTGTGCATTTTATGTAGCTTTTCCTGAACTCTAATCCAACAAGTACAAGCTTGACAATAAGGTGCCGTCCTTGATTTTGTGTTGTTGCCAGCTGACCTTGCCAGACGCTTTCATGGCAGCGATGTCAGCCTGGGTGAGCTTCTGGCTGTCGTTGTGGTCACAAAGCTCAGCATTGTTGCGCAGCGTGCTCGTGACGTGCTGCGTGGCCCACTCTCCTTGAGGGCTATACATGTGTTACACAGGTGTGTGTGTGTGTGTGTGTGTGTGTGTATGTGTGTGTGCATGTGTGTGTATGTGTGTGTGTTTCTGTGTGAGTGTGTGTCTCTCTCTGTGTGTGTGTGTTTGTGTGTGTGTGTGTGTGTGTCTCTGTGTGAGTGTGTGTCTCTCTGTGTGTGTGTGTGTTTGTGTGTGTGTGTGTGTGTGTGTGTGTGTGTGTGTGTGTGTGTGTGTGTGTGTGTGTGTCTCTGTGTGTGTGTGTGTGTGTGTGTGTGTGTGTGTGTGTGTGTGTGTGTGTGTGTGTGTGTGTGTGTGTGTGTGTGTGTGTGTGTGTGTGTGTGTGTGTGTGCACGCAAGCTAAAATTGCAGATGTTACTGACCATTCCGTCACGCGTTGCAGACTCTTTCCATCTCCTGACAGAGTGAACACGGATCCAAAGGGAGCGCCCAGGAAGGGGTCCGTGCATACTTGTGACTTTCCAATCCGTAGCAGCCTGCACTTGTTTTTGTAGCAAGTGTGGTGTGCACACGTTTGAGGCAACCGTGCCATGAATTTTGTGTTGCACTTGCTCTCCCCGGCAGCCCCCTGCATGGATACTTTGTAACCAAACCCTGGCCCTCACCCATTCTTTTTGAGCTTAAGGAAAGTCTTCTTTTCTCCATTCTCATCAACGATGCAAGTGGTGGACTCTGCTATTAGCATTGGCAGGCAAAAAGCTAGAGCACAAAGAAGCAAATAATAATAACAATTAGGGATGCTGCTGTCAAAGCTATAATAGTTTCAGCAGAGTATGACTAAAGTTGAGGCAGCTTCGTAGCCCCGCCGCGTCGAGCCACACCCGCACACGCAAGATGAGCGGCCTCATTTACTACAAGCTGCGCTCCCAGCTCTCCTTCAGCACCGTTACCTTCGATGGCCACTTCGTGTCGGTGGGGGAAGCCAGGAGGCTGATAGCGGCCAAGATGAACCTGGGTGCTGAGGCTGTCTGCGAGCTGGTACTCACGGACCCACGCTCGGGTGAGTGGGTGTGGGTGTTTCATGGGGGGTGCCAGTGGTTCAAGTTTGCCTGTGATGATGGTGCTTCTCGGATGGGCTGGGACTGACAAGCCCTTTCTTACAGAAGCACTTATGCAAACCAGCCTACGGTCTCAAGGGTGCATCCATTTAGACTGAGTAGCAAAGAGCACACATTTGAACCCCTTGCCTGCTCTTTCCATCACACACACGCCCCCCTCTCTCCCCTCCCTTTGACTGGCACCCAAACACAGGCACGGAGCATAAGGAGGACACCGAGCAGCTCCCCAAGAGCACGTCCGTCGTCGTGCGTCGTGTGCCTGCCGGGCAGCAAGGTCGCCTCCGTCCCCTCCTGGGCTCCACGCCCACGCCCGCGGGCCAGCAGCAGCAGCAGCATCCAGCAGCAGCAGCAGCAGCAGCAGCGTCCACTGCGGTCCCGAGCCAGCAGCAAGCCAACACCGAGGCAGCAGCAGCGGACGAGTTCGGAGAAGACCCGTTCGCCCAGCAGGCAGCCGCGTTGAAGGCCCAGCAGGAAGCCGCCCAGCAGAGCGCAGCAGCAGCAGCACGGCAGGAGCAGCTTCAGGGAGGGGCAGCAGGGGGGAGGGGGGGCAGGGCAGGAGGTCTCGGGGGAAGGGGGGCGGGGCGAGGCCGGGGCAGGAGCGTGCCCCACGGCACCTACGTCTGCCCGCGCTGCAGCAAGATCGGGCACCACTGGGTAAGTGACTGTCCCACGCAGGGGGACCCGGCATTCGACGTGCGCCACGTCCGGCAGCCTGCGGGCATCCCTCAGGGCAAGATCACAGCAGACCCTGAGGGCAGCATCCTGCTGCCCGGGGGAACATTGGGCCAGCTCACCACCAACAGCAAGGCCTATGAACAGCACGTGGCTCAGATGATGGGCACATCCTCCTCCCACCCGAACGCAGCTGTAGCGGCAGGCCTGGAGGGGAGTCCGGCTGACCAGCCGCAGCTTGCCCTCGAAGCAGGCCCAGCAGCTGCCACAGCCATAGCCAACGGTGGCAGCGCCTCTCAGCAGCAGCAGCAGCAGCAACAGCAGCTCCCACCAAGCCACAGTAACAGCAACGAAGACGAGGATGATGCACTGCAAGCTGCCGCGCAGCCTGTGAAACTGCTCGCCCTACCCGCCCCCTCGACTGCCAGCACAGCTGCTGCCCCCTCCTACATGGAGGATGCAGGGGTAAGTGGGGGGAACACATTAGTGCTGGCAGAGAGGAGCAGCCTGCCTCTAGACCTGCTGCACCCCTTCTGCACGCCCAAAGAGCTCGAGGATCAGCTGCCCCTGCTGAGCGCAGAGGGTGTGTTGCCCTGCGCTGCACCACGGGCATTGTTGAGGGCCTTTGGCAAGGGCCAGCCCCTCACCCCATCGGAGCTAGAGCAGCTGCAAGCTGAGGAGCGGCAGCACTCAAGATCAAGACCCGTGGCGTCCACGGCTGCTGCCAACTCGCACCACCACACCAGCAGCCGGCACAGCAGGAGAGGGTTAGAAGAAGCGGGGGGCCGCAGCAGCAAACACCGAAGCCACAGTCACAAGCGTCACCACAGCTCAGGTAACCTGCTGGACTTCTTGTGTGGAAGTGTGCCCTTCTTCTGCCCCCTCTCTTGTGTGCTGCTCATTGCAACAGTGACAAATGTTCGACTGGAAGGAAACATCTACCAAAACAAATGCAGACTTTCTGTTTGATTCCTATCTTTGAATCCTATTAATCTGTATACGCTACCTGATTTCCCTGTCTCATGCAGGAACTTGTTGTTGTGTCTTTTTATGTATTGCGAGTTTCACAGATTAGCTTTGAACCTTTTACTTCGTTAATCCACAGAACTCACACGGAACCTGTCACAAAACACACACACGCACACACACACACTCTTCATCCCTTGCGCAGGCCGACGCTCTCGCAGCCGCAGCCGCAGTAGGAGCAGGAGCAGGGGTCCCAGCACACGGCGCAGCGCCAGGCCATCCTCACGGCACGAAGAGAAAGAGAGTTACCGGGGAGGGGAAAGGGGCAGGGTCAAGGAGGGCAGCAGCCGGCACCACCACTCCTCCCACCGCTCTGGCCTCCATCGCCACCTCAGCAGGGATCGCAGCCAGCAGATGGAGGAAGAGGAGCCAGCAGCAGCAGCAGCAGCAGCAGCAGCAGCTGTGGACGACGTGGCACCCAAGCCTGACCCCACTGAGCACCTCACGCAGCAGGGCTGGCAGCATAAGGTGAGTGGTGCTGGCTGCGGATGTGGATTATTCACTGAGGTCCCGAGAACAAACATGAATGAGCAAAACTTTGCTTCTTCAAGCATGAGGGAAAGTCTTGCTCGTGAATTTCTTAAACAAGTGAGACCCGCGATATAGCAGAGATCCTGCCTCATGATTTTATTTGCTGTTTTGCCAATACCACAAGTTCCAGATGTAGTAATGGGTATCATCAATAATTCAACTAGTCAAAAATGCACGGCTTTTTTTTGTGTGAGCGAGCTGTATGATTCTATGCTGTATTGGCACTTCACGTGTCAATTCTCCCATTCTCAATGGGCGGCTGCTGTACATACGTTTGGAGCTGCATCGTGGGGTCATCAAAAATTTCCATCTAAGATCTAAGTCATCATTGCTCAAGCTCTCATTGTCGTGACTGCTACGGTCGGTGCGGTCAGACACAGTCGCGACAATGGATTGAAATGATTAGAGAAAAAATTTGCAACTTCTGCGTAATTTGTCAACTGCCTGCGTGAAGAGGTTTCTCTTCAATTTGCTCTCTTGTTTGATCCACAAAAAATACGAGTGCGAGGGGGTAGGTCATCCAACTGCAGGCAGATAATAATTAACGCACACACCTGTGTATTTTAGGGGGGGACTTTCCTTATAAATTGGATGAATTTTCGTTTCTCTCTTTCATAGGAGGGCAGAAATTGCTTAGAAGGTCAATTCCCATTAATTAATGGGTCATGCACGTATACCAGCCTGCATTGTTGTCATTCCCTCATTCAACCCCTCGCCTTTAAATTGAGGTGATAAATAGTCAAGGATTAGTACGCATAGTAGCGTCTCTTCATTTATCAGTGTTGTCTGGGGTTTAGGTGCCAACAAGTGTCACTGCAAGGAGCAGTTCATACGTGCAAACTCTGTTCATGTTTATGTTTAGGGTTGGCCAGAACCATATATATACGGTGTATATACGGTATTTTTGGCAGGGAAATGACCGAATATTCGGTCATATACGGTGTATATATACGGTTCTGGCCAACCCTATTTATGTTGCTCAACATTTTCTTGTTTACATAGTAGGCAGAACTTGCGGCCCTACGCACGTGTCTCTGAAGCTTAGTGAGCGCTCCCACTTTTTTCTCTGCCTGAAAAGCGGTCTTGCGTTTTTTTGGTGAAAACAGTAAGCACTTCCTCAAAACTGAAACGACTGACCTTCCTTCCCCTCCCTGCACCCCTCCTCCCACCCTTGCTTGCAGCACACCCATGCGCCCATGCCCTACGAGCTGCCAGAGCATTCTCAGCAAGAGCCTGCTGAAGCTGCAGTTAGTGCTGAAAAGAGTGTCTCTGAGCAGCATGTGATGCCAGTTGGAGGGGGGGTAGATCAGGCTCGGGTGTTAGCAGAGGAGAACAGTCATGTTGCTGGTAGTCTGCTAGGTGCTGGCAGCCAGGGGACATCAAATGAAGACAGGTGCAATTTGAATGAGCCAGCTAGGGCAGTGTCGTGTAGGAGTGCTAGGCATGCCTGCTTGCTGCATCTGTCACTCTGCACTCTGCATTGTTGCAAGCTAGTTAGCTGCACTTGCCTGCTTGCATACCCTGTACATAAGGTGAGTGCCTGGTCAGCATGCATTTCACGTGGTTTTAACAAGCATATACTCATTCAGCATACGGACGTTATGGCGTTACGGCGTTTTTACAAGAGATACTATCTCTTTGGCTTTTCTTCTTTCATTCATGGCTCTTTACTATTTTGTGGACATGGGTGTTTGACAGAAATGGGAGACGCAGAAAAACAAACGAAAAAATTGGAAAAAACAAAAACGCTCCCAGCGCTGGTTCATTATGTACAAATAGTTGTGCGTGGTCGGCACAACCGCACAAGAGAACATGAAGTTAACCCAGGAGAGAGAGAGAGGAATGGGACATTTGCAACAGACCAAGGATGTTCCTCTTTGTTCAAATGTTTGAGTTTAGACTTTGGATGTGGTCAGGAGAGAGAGTTGGTCTGAAGCCCTCCAGGTGTAGGTTTTTAGATGTGCAGATTTTACAGGAGGTTTTTAGGATAGGTAGTGGAGATGCATGGCTCATAGTCTTTTCGCTCAAAGTCTTTTCCGGTTTAGGTTTGATATACTTTAACTCGTGATGCTGAATTCATTGATGTAAGCTAAATTCAGCATCACGAGTTAAATTACATCAACCCCGCGCCATATTCTATGCAGTTACGATACAAGGTAATACGGCTAGTTGACTGGCCGTTGGAAAAGGGTTTCGCTCGGCAGCCAAATTTTGTCTGCCCCACGCCAGAGTCCGAAAGTCCGTCATACATTGGTTGAATAAAATAATTAATCGCTGGTTCGCTCCTTGCCTATATCGCGCCCTCGCAGATTCAATGCTGGGTTTGGTGAAGACGAAGTGTGCGAGGAGTTAGCATGTCAGGGCCCTCAGCAGCCCGTTGTAGCAGATGATGTCGATGAACCTGTGGACGAGGGTGCTCAGCACCAGGAGCAGCAGCACAGGAAAAGGAACAGCAGCCATAAAAAGAGCAGGCACCACCAAAAGGAGAAGCACAGGCACAAGGAAAAAGATAAGCACAAGGGGAAGCATAGGCACAAGGACAAGCACAGACACAAGGAGAGGGAAAGGAATGGAGAAGAAGCTGCGGGGGGCTCTCCAGCCCTGGAGGGCCTGCCTTTTCAAGCAGGGTGAGTGAACAAGTGCTTGCTGGCATTCATCAACACACTGTGTTGCTACATTGTTGCGTGTACAAGTTTTAGTTGTTGCGGCTTGCTCTCTGTGTATTACTTGGAATGAATGCATGCACGGTGAGCACGGTCATGGCGCAACAGGCCTACAGCTTTCAAAGCGAGTTTGCGGTTGCAGTGTTGCTGATCCTCAAGGCTGCAGCGATTTGGCGGTGTTTTTGTGGACGAGCATACTATTCTGTCCTCTATTGTAAAGGCGTAGATGATTGCGCCCTTGCTTGTGTTAAGAGCACAGTTTGGATCCCGAAGTTGGGTGAGCAGAAGGCTGTCAAATAGCTGCGTCCTGTTCATCTCACAGCCCAAAAGGGTGGGGCGCTTACACGCCCCACCCTCTTGTAGGATGAGTGGATGAGTCTTCCAATTTTCTGGTGTCAATTGCTGGAGGCTTGCTCTCTCTGCTGGCATGACTGCTTTGTTTTAGAAAACCGTGCCCCCCGTTTTGTGCTCACCAACAATCAATCAATCCTCCTTTTATGTGCATCACGTCATGTGCACAGGCCCACGACACTTGATGTTCAGGAGACCGTGGCCATTGCTGACAGCGTAACATTAGAACAGGGCCTGGAAAATGGGACTGCTAGCAAACCTCGTGCTGGCTCTAGCAAAAAGGGACGCGTGCGGCAGTCATCCGGCCAGCCTTCGTCCTTCATCAGAAACTCTTTGATGGTGTGTTATGGTCTATCCAGCACGTTCCTGCTTTTTCCCCTTGTGTCCTGCCTGTGACAATTAGTTTGAACCCCAACGGCATCTACTGAACCTTAATAAGTTGCCGTGCTATTTGTACAACCTATCTACTTCTTTTATTTGGAGGCAACAGTGAAGCCTGAAAAATTGAGGCACTTACTTAATTCACGTTTACTTTCACAGTACTAGCAAAAGCGGCTGGATTTACATTGTATGTTCAAACGAATCTTTCATACAGCCGTTCTTATGCACAGCCTGCTCGTCAATGTTGCTCAAATGAACCAAGAGCGTCAAAGTCTTTGCACACGGCTCCTTAAGAAGACCTAAGCGCGTAACTATCAAGCCTAGCTGTCAAGTGCAGTTTCCATTAAATTACAGCTTATTTTCTGTGTTGTGTGTTTTTAAAGAGGATAACCGGCAGCCATGTATGTTAGGCTGATGGGCTTATTGTTCACGCGGGTGTCCGTTGTACACATCACAGGGTGCCTTAGAGCCTAAGCACGGCAGCGAAGCCCGCAAGAAGCGGCGGCACACCACGTCAGATGACGCACCTGTCGACGGAGTTGTTGATGTCGTAGCAGCGGGTGGCACAGACATGACGGGTGGTGCTGAGCCCAGTAAGGGGGCAGGGCGTTGGGGGCACGATAAGTTTGAGGAGGAGTACGGGGAGGGCAGGCCTAGCAAGGGCAGCAGAAAGCGAAACTTGTAAACTGAACTGTTTGCTAGCTAGTAGTAGAAATTTTAGTAAGAGAAGGGTAGTACAGGCAGTATGGTCTGGGTGTGATTGTTGCAGTAGGGTGCTTCATTGTACATAATAATCGTCATTGTAGCAGTACTTGCCGAATGGTAGAGAGCAGGATTATAGGGCAGTTCATCAGTTTTACGCAAAGCAGTGGGGAATATTAGAGTACTAGAGTGGTCCTGGCGAAAGGCAGACAATGGTAGATCGACCCATATTTCCGAGATGTAGCTTGCAGACACCCAAACCGCGCAGACTTTCAGACTTACTTTACGTAGTCGTTCATACCTGTATTTTAATTTTGGGTTTATTATGCCCGGCCTACCCGTTTTTGCTGTTTTTTGCTTTTATGCTGTTTTTCATTCATTCATTCACCTATGTACCTACATGTTTTTCTGTGCCTTGCCCTTTTTGGCTTCTTTGGTCGTCCTATAATGGCTGCTTTTTTCCTTCTCCTACCTTGGCAAGGACATGGGTTACAAGGGTTACAAGGATGGCTTACAGCCCGAGTCTCTGGCTGATGGCAAGGACATGTGGGGGTGGAAAATGTTGTTAAATAGAGCTGGACAGACTGCTGGGCTTCTGTTTTTAGGGGTTTGTCTAAATGCAGAACTTTGTGTTCACTGTGACTTGTGTGTAGAAGCTGCCCAGGTTTTGTGCTGGTTACTCCCATCGCTGCAAAAACACAAAAACAACAATGGTTACAATGGAAGGTGACCTTCAGCCAGGTTGTTTGGCTGATCGGCTGCTGACTTGTCTCGGCCCGCCACAAATACATCCATAAGGTCAGAAAGAAATAGAAAAGTTAATTGTTCTGCTGAGAAAGGAAATTATGAACAAGTTGGTTGTTGACCTGTTGCAACAAAAAGGGTTGGACTGCTGGCGGAAAGTCCTCAAAAAAAGGTGTAAACAGAAAGGAAAAGTGTTTCCTCAGCTCACGAACTCGATGGTCTTGGCAAATTAAAAGAGCATGCACCTCGTTCTGAACATGTTCATCTTCACCAGGACATTGGTCACATACGCAAGAACCATCTTCAAGCCACGCTGCTGCCTCAACTCTCAAAGTATGCGCACGCAAGCGGAATCTACTTATATTGCGCAGAACATGTTTGGACGGATCAAGATGGAGATACTGTGGAACATTAATCGGCATACGCTCATTTCTAGGAAAAGGGATGGCAAACCAAGAATGATAGGTGGCCAGTTTGTTGTTGTGCGTGTTGGAATCCACCAACTCAGCGTCTCTCCAAACACCTCTCATCCTATGCTTCAAATCTGCAGTAAACTCTTGCATGGTAATAGCGTGCCCAGTTTGAACAGCTCTTACATACTATTGTAGTACAACTCACTTCCACGCAGTCCCTGAAAAGCGCTCAGCAATTGAGCTGTCCAGCAGGCACTTGAACGAGGCTGTAAATTGAGATCAGCCTGACTACGCTCTGCAAAGTGTCACTATTGGTATTAAGCATGCTATTGAAAAGCTTGACAGCTGACCGAAACCAGTAAAATTGCAACGGTTCATGTCCACATTCTCGGAGTACAGCCCAATTAGTGGTTGACTGCTTCACACCTAATGTGCCCTTCAGAAAATGCAAATGAAGCGTAGACAGCGGGCTAGAGAGCTCCCTGCCTGCCTGCAAGAAACCAGTACCCCATACTTGACTACCATACATGCCAGCAGGAATAACATACGTCTTAGCAAGCCACAAAGAAGCGTGTGGCCTGTCTGCCAAAGCATGTTCACGCACAAATCTACGTATCCTATAGGCAGAGGCAAGAAAAGGACGGGCCGCGTGTTCAGCAGACTTAGCCATGTTCAAGGTCCTGTAGAAAACCATGCCCAAATACCTAAAAGATTCTTGTGATGAAGGGTGGCACCGCCAACATCAAAAACAGGAACATTTTCACCCGCGGAGTTGAAGTGCACAACTTCGGACTTGGAAGTGTTGACAATTAGATGTTCATTCCTGGAAAACACAGCCAACCAACTCAGCATGATTTGCATATCACGGGGCTCATTAGTCAGCACTTTGCGAGTAAAAAAAAATAAAAAATAGAGCCACTGTACTCGTTGCAGTGGCTCTCTCAATTTTTGTCGGGTCTGGCGACCTGTGTTGGTTATGCATGGTTATCAGGAGACCAGCCTCGCCGTCTCCTCTTCACGTG
>Ga0307974_1002972_pt1 | contig 12136 bp, 12 predicted proteins | sample OrgLakmetagen784_FD_201812 | JGI IMG/M metagenome (GOLD analysis project Ga0307974, IMG submission 201812) | Saline water microbial communities from Organic Lake, Antarctica - #784 | ecosystem: Environmental > Aquatic > Non-marine Saline and Alkaline > Saline | place: Antarctica: Organic Lake... | reverse complement strand
CCCCCCCTCTGTTGGTAGAAGTCATAGGAAACAGTGACTTAAGTATTTAAACAAAGTGTTTAACCAGGAAAGGAGGTATTCCTCCTGCTGGTTACGACCGCCTCGTTTTACAAATGGGAATGCAGACAACACTCAATTTTCCGCGCAGCACCTAATCTATAGGGTTGGCCAGAATCGTATACGTGTATACGCACACCGTAGATGACCATATGTATGGTGATCTCTCTGCTGAAAATACCGTATATACACCGTATATTCGTATACATGTATGGCGAACCCTACTATTTTACCATAGTCGCCATAGCATGCACAGCCCTCTGCTTTGCTCCCTTGCTGTGTCATGCTTCGGACTACCCTGCATAATATGATGTATAATATCATTATTGGTATAATACGATATATAATGTGATAAATTAATAACATGACGAGGGCGCCTTGACCCTCCGTGCAATGCTTCGAACTACTCTGCTCTGCATCTACACTAATTTGCCTTACTATCACGACTCAAGCACACACATTTACCTGTTCCACCACCCACAGCAAGCCTGGAGCCAATTGCTGCTTGGGCTGGAAACGCTTCAGATCAACCACCATGTACTGGTTGTTGTAGGTGCCGCTGTTCTTGTACCTGGGTGAGAAGTAATTATGAAATTGCTGTTCTGTGCATGTTTAAAGGCAGTATGCAAGTAAGGATTAGACCCCTATTATTTTTGAGGTTCTTTGAAGAGCATCCGACTTATCCGTTAAGGGAGATATTTCTACAGGCACAGGCCTTATATATGATTTCATGCACCCAACTTAAGTGCTGCAAGATCCTCTGTGGTTTGTCCCTACATTCCAATCATCAGCCTCTTGCACACAACCAACATTTATCTGCTTATCGGCAAAGGACACGCTGGGGCTCGCTTCTATCCCTCCTGCCACATTATTTTCTGACAAGGGCACACACACACAGACACACACACACGTACGTACACAAATAGCTTCTATCAGCCTTCTGCCACATTATTTCCTGACAAGGGCACACACACACACATGCACACACACATGCGCACACAAGCAAATAGCTTCTATCAGCCTTCTGCCACATTATTTCCCAAGAAGGGCACACAAACACACAGACACACACACACATATGCACACAAACAAATAGCTTCTATAAGCCTTCTGCCACATTATTTCCTGACAAGGGCACACACACATACACACACATACACACATAAATACGCACACAGACAAATATACACGCAGACACACTTGCAAATTGCTATCCACCCCAACCCACTCTTGACCAGCAGCAGGGCTGCATACACATGTTAAATGTATAGGGTTGGTACTTGTATAGGGTTGGCCAGAACCGTATATTTGTACGTAACTATATGCGGTGTACATACGGTATTTTTAGCAAGGAAATCACCATACATACGGTCATATACGGTGCATATAAACGGTTCTGGCCGACCCTACACATGTACCAATCACACCCAGATCAGGCATTTCAAGCACAACAAGCACGCCCCTTGCACAAAGAGCCTACTCAATTGAGACCAGCTCCAAGGCACATTATTGTTATTCAAGATATCCCATGTAATATTTGGTTACACACACTTGAAAATGTTCGTCCACTCCTCTCCGCTGTTCGCCAGCAGCAGGGCTGTGCGCACACGCTGCCAGCTCAACAGCGTGTGTGGCGAGAGCGCGGCAAAGATGGTCTCGTCGAAAATGTGGTCAGTGGTCTCGAGCACAACCAGGCCAGACTCGCTGAGGTAGAAATCATCTGTAGGAATAAGGAAAGGGTACATGTATTTACTGTATGCGGAGTATTCTAGAAGAAAAAAGGTGCAGCAGATCAAGCAGCTTATGAAGTATGACCAGGCCAGATATTTGCTAAGTACAAGGCATCTTTAGGAATGAGGGAAGGACTTGTGTTGTATTATATATGATCCAATAAATAAGAAGCACGCCTGCAACAAAATGATGATGTGCATTGGCCTTGTGAAGGATTGCAATGTGACCATAGCACATTGGATGTTTAATGGCTTGGTCAGTACCATTTTCACACACACATACACACACATACACATTCCCAGCATGAGTGTGTCTAGTACAACAAATACTAGCCACTGTGTGTTTGTTTGATTGTTTGTGTGTGTGTGTGTGTGTGTGTGTGTGTGTGTGTGTGTGTGTGTGTACCGCATTAAGGTGCAGTGCAAATGTCACAAACTCCTCTTACCGTCACAAACTAATGGGAGGATGAAATGTAGTGCAAATCAATGCTCAGGGTTCCTGCTATAGGTAACCGTCAAACACTTTAACCAGGGGTGATGAGAGGATGTTCATGAGATCTCAACATTGCTAACCCAGACTCTTCTTCTTCTTATGGGATTTTTTCCTACTCTTCATGAAATTATGCGTACTTCACAGACTGTTCTCACCGTCAGAAAAGGTTTCCCCTGGGTAAGATGAAAAGGAAAGACGGCCAAAGCCAGGGCTTCCAAAGTCGTAGTGCTTGTAGATGCGCAGTGCCTGGGCGTGCATTGAATGTGTGCAAGCAGGTGTTAGATGCGCAGTGCATGAGCGTGCATTGCATGTGTGTAAGCAGGTGTTTGCACATGCGTATGTACTAAAGATTGTGTTTATACGTATGCGTTTATGTGCATGTTTATTTGTGTGCGTATGTGTGCATTGTTGTGTGTGTTGTATGTATGCACGTGTCGTGCTCGATTTTATTGCACTGTGACAAAAGAGCACAACTGGTGACGTAAAGATTGCAAAGTTGAAAAAAGCAGCTCAAGTAATAAACGACACCCTTTCATGCAGAGAAGCATTTCGAAGTATGCAACAAGTAAACGACGACACCATTTTAAGTAGCAAAGCAAATCAAATATGTAGCTAGTGAATGGAAAAAACTGCAGGGTTTGGGCTTCAACGGTGATTGCATGCACACGTACACAACATCACTTCGAGTAGAAAAGCAAACCAAAAATGCAACAAGTGAATGGCAAAAACTGCAGGGTTTTTGCTACAACGGTAATTGCGTGCATACACACACAACACCATTTCGAGTAGAAAAGCAAACCAAGTATGCAACAAGTAAATGGCAACATGATTTTGGCTTCAACGGTAGCTGCATGCACACGCACACAACACCCGACTTCGAGTAGAAACGCAAACCAAATATGCAACAAGTAAATGGCAACATGATTTTGGCTTCAACGGTGACTGCATGCATACACACACAACATCACTTCGAGTAGGAAAGCAAACCAAATATGCAACTAGTAAATGGCAACATGAATTTGGCTTCAACGGTGCCTACATGCACACGCACACAACACTATTTCGAGTAGAAACGCAAACCAAATATGCAACTAGTGAATGGCAATAACTGCAGGGTTTTGGCTCCAACGGTGATTGCATGCATGCACTGATGATTTGTTCAAAAAAACAACCACAAAGCGCAACCCCCACCTGTGTGTAACTGTCCCATGTGGCGTGGCCCATATAGATGTCGCTCAGATCAGCTGCAACCTACATATTTGAAAAGAACACACTTCTTTTGATACATGAATTGGTCCTGTTCAAAACTTTGCCAATGTCGCATTTGTAGGGTTGGCCAGAACCATATATATACAACGTATATGATCGTATATATGGTGATTTCCCTGCCAAGAATGCCGTGTACACATTGTATATATATATGGTTCTGGCCAACCCTACGCATCTGCAAAAAGCACACTTCACTCGATACACAAAATGGTCCTGTAAAAAGCTTTAATGATGTGCATTTGCAAAGCGCACACTTCACTTGATGGATTAATTGGTCCTGTTAAAAGCTTTGCCAGCATAAGACATAACGTCACTCAGGTCTATGCCACCTACACGAATTGAAGAACACAAATTTCAATGTTCTCTGTTGGTGATATGCAAATGCTCACACACAAACACATGCACACACACAACACACACGCATGCACATACACGCACGCACGCACACACATGCACACATGCACACGGACACACATACACATGCACGCACCCACACACACACGCACACACACTACAAGCTCTTTCCTCTGCTACTGCCACTGCGGTGTGTGTATGTGTGTATATGTGTGTATGTCTGTGCGTGTGTGTATGCATGCAAATGTGTGTGTGTGTGTGTGTGTGTTTTACTCAGCACCTAAGTGCAGGCAGGATAAAACATGTCTTACAAGCTGCGCTTTCTTGTAGTGCAATACATCAGGTGCGTTACCAAGTGTGTGTTACCAATAGTGTGTTACAAATGGTGTGTTACCAATGGTGTGTTCCCAATGGTGCGTTACCAATGGTGTGTACCCAATGGTGTGTTATTACCAATGGTGTGTTACCAATGGTGTGTTACCAATGTATATATATATATATGTGTTATTAATGGTGTGGTACCAGTAGTGTTACCAATGGTGTGTTATTACCAATGGTGTGTTACCAATGGTGTGTTCCCAATGGTGTATTAGTAATAGTGTGTTACCAATGGTGTGTTACCAGTAGTGTGTTACCAATGGTGTGTTACTTATGGTGTGTAAGCAATGTATATATATGTGTATTATGTGTGTACTTGTACCAATGATGTGTACTTATGGTGTGTTACCAGTAGTGTGTTAACAATGTATTATATATATATGTGTGTGTTACCAATGGTGTGATACCAGTAGTGTAGTAGTGTTAATTGCAATGCTAACCAAGTTGCTGCTCCATCCAGATGGAGTCTGGGAGGAGGTGTAAAGAATAAAGGTAGGGCTGGCCAGAACCGGCGCAATTCGGTATTTTTGGCAGGACTTTCATCAAATGTACGGTCATAAACGACGTAAATATTTGATTCTGGCAAATTGTGAAAAAGGGATACTGTGAAGGAGTTGGTGCAGGACAAAATTGTCTGGAATCGTACACATGCTTAGGGTTGGCCAGAACCATACATATACGGTATTTTTGGCAGGGAGATCGCCAAATATACGGTCATATACGGTGTGTTTATACGGTTTTGGCCAACCCTACACATGCTTCACAAGAGGCTTTTTAAGCAATGGCACAACCCTTTGTTGCAGTGGCCATCCAATGCTATGACCTGGACTCTAGCGAACAGCTTCGGAAAAACGGATATCGGGTTGGATTGGACATCGGAATTCGGATACCACCAGAGGCATTTCCAGAGTACACATTTCTAGGGTTGGCCAGAACCGTATATATACACCGTATATTACCGTATATTTGATGATTTCCCTGCCAGGAATACCGTAAATACACCGTATATATTATATATATGGTTCTGGCCAACCCTACACATATCGTTACATGGACCCAGCACAAACGTTAACCAAGGTCCTGGTCAACGCCGCAAATGTCACAAAAGAAACGTGCGCGCTCCTCGCACCTTGATCAAGGCACTACAGTGACCTTTGAGTGCGATGTCCTGCAGCCAGCGCCCGGGACTCAAAGGCCCCCTTCTGCTTCCAACATCACTGCTGCCGCTGCCACCACTGCTGCTGCTACTGCTGCTGCTGCCGCTACCAATACTGCTACTGCTGCTGCCTTTACCGCTACTGCTGCTGCTGCTGCCTTTACTGCTGCCTTTACTGCTCCTTGCGTCCCTTAGCTTACGGCTTAGGCTCGAGGCCGTTTTATTGCCCCAAGCACCTGCCAGGTACCCATCCACGATCTGCAGGCAACACACAGCACACGCAATGGTATGGGCGTGCACGTATGCATAGGGTTGGTCAGGACTATGTATATATATATATATATATATATATATATATATATATATATATAAATATATATATATATATATTAGCGGTGTGTATACGGTGTTTTTTGCAGTGATTTCATCAATCATACGGCCAAATACGTGTAAAATATATGATTCTGGCCAACCCTACGTTCGTGCGTAACCCTATATATATAATGTATATTTGCGGTGTGTATACGGTGTTTTTTGCAGTGATTTCATCAATCATACGGCCATTTACACGTAAATCTACGAATCTGGCCATCCTAACGTTTGTGTGTACTGTTGATGCAAGTATGCATTTGAATGTATACATCACTGTGTAATGGTAGTCTTGCAGACCAATTTGTCGTTTGATCAGTGATCAGAGAGCTGAGCCTAAGCTACTCCTTGATCCGTAACAACTTTATTGCATATTTTTGGTGGCGGCAACTCAGTATGTTCACCCAGCAAGCCAGCTTTTTTTCCATGCACACACACACACGCACACACATAGGCATCCACATACGCACACATAACACATGCACAAACACGGAAACACATACAGCATACACACACATACACAAACACACACATCCACATTATGGAGAGTGCAGATGCTACCCCCACACAGGAACATGATCCATCACACTCTCCCTACGGTTAGCCGATTATACGCACAAACTACACTGCAGTAAACTACGCACTCAGTAAACTGCGCACTGCAGTGAAATACGCACTGCAGTGAAATATGCCCATTATATATGCTCACCATGTCGACATGTTCGCTCAAGGAACTTGCTTCATCTCTTATACAGGGACCTACAACAGGCCACATTTTTACTTATTGCAGCAAGACGTGGTCATCTCTGACATCATTAAAACGAGGCTAAAGGCCTCGTGCTGTGCGGGCACGCGCGCGCGTGCACACACACACACACACACACTCACACTGCTCCTGCTCTTACTTATCTCCTGAACTCATTTTTTATTTTGCAACAGCAGGTGGTCGTCTCATCTCATGGGGCAGGGTACCAAACTTTAGTGCCTTCCCTTGTATACCGTACCTTACCGTACTCACCCCGGTGACCAAATTTCAGAAATATTAGTGGTAACCCCGGGAACCTCAGACCCTGTAAATAAATATTTTAGCCTTCCCTGCACCAACCCCGGTGGGCATTTAACCCAGCCAGTGCCTGTACAAGTATGTGTGTATGCGTGCACATGCGCGTTTGTGCATGTGCATGTGTGTTGGTGCGCTTGTGCCTGCACATGTGTGTGTGCGTCAGTTGTGTGCGTCAATGTTGTGTGCGTCACAGTGCCTGCACATGTATGTGTGCGCCACCCACCAAATTTTATTTTTGCCAGACCCCAGAAAGCCCGGAACCTCTGAATAAAATATATATTTTACGATACGATATCACGCCGGAGGGCAAAACACGTTACTTACCCGGGGTGAGTACGGTTAGGTACGGTACGTACAATCCTACATAGTTAGGGGTGGCCAGAACCGTATATATACACTGTAAATGACCGTATATGTAATAATTACCCAGCCAAAAATACCGTAAGTACCTACACAATATGTTTAGGGTTCTGGCCAACCCTATAATGTATAATTTAACATAATGCAATGCTCCCGTACAGCACCTCACACTCACATCATACAGCTCTCCGTGATTCTGCAGGATTATGTGGTCGTCCCTGCTCATGGGCCCAGGTGCTAAACAAGCATTAGTGCGTCCAATTTACAATCACACGCAACGCGCTCCTAACTAGGCCCCTCACACTCACATCATACAGCTCTCCGTTATTCTGCAGGAACATGTGGTCGTCCCTGCTCATGGGCCCAGGCACACCTTGCAGCACTTCACTCCCTCCCAATGTCTCCCCCTGTAGGAGCACCTCTCTGCTCCTACGCGCAGCATAGCCCTCCACGATGCCATTGAACTGCAAGGCACACGCACATCCACACATGCACAAAAACCATATGACAGTCGCCTTGCGAGAAAGTGTGGCCATCTTGAGAAACAGTGTGAAGATGGCAAAGAATTACTCACTAAGGCAGGGACAACGAAGGCCGTTTTGAGAAACAGTGTGAAGATGGCAAAAAATCATGCACTAAGGCAGGGATAACGAAGGCCATCTTGAGAAACAGTGTGAAGATGGCAAAGAATTACTCACTAAGGCAGGACAATGAAGGCCATCTTGAGAAGCAGTGTGAAGATGGCAAAGAATCACGCACTAAGACAGGGTTAACGAAGGCCATCTTGAGGGAAAGCGTGAAGACGGCAAAGAATTACGCACTAAGGCAGGGTTAACGAAGGCCATCTTGAGAGAAAGCGTGAAGACGGCAAATAATTACGCACTAAGGCAGGGTTAACGAAGGCCATCTTGAGAGAAAGCGTGAAGACGGCAAAGAATCACGCACTAAGGCAGGGTTAACGAAGGCCATCTTCAGAAACAGTGTGAAGATGGCAAAGAATCACGCACTAAGGCATGGATAACGAAGACTGTTTTGAGAAAATGCGTGAAGACTGAGAGGAGTGGCGCAAAAAGGCAGGGACAAACAGGGCTGGCACGAAAGAACGAGAAGAATGTAGCATGCTTGAAGCTGAGTTGTTTGTTTCAAGAACATACCCTTTGTTGCAAGAACATGCCCTTTGTTGCAAGGACATGCCCTTTGTTGCAAGAACATGCCCTTTGTTGCACGAACATGCTCACACAGGTGCCCAGGGCCACTAGCGAACATAAAACCTTTGGGTGTGCAACTAGGGCAAGCTCGTGGTGAATGAGGCTCTTGAGCGGTGAAGTCTAGATCGACAAAATAGTTGCTACAGTGGGGGAAATTACTCATTCACAAAAAAAGCACCTGGGCCATTTGAAGTTCTACAGACTCCCACAACAGCTCGTGCGGACCAGAGCCGTCCTTGTCTGTGCCGCCACCATCCTTGGACTGCTGTGCCGTGCTGTGCCCAGCAGCAAGGCTGCTGCGGCTTCCCTTGCCCCCCCTTGCCGCCAACTGCGTTACTACCCACGCCTCCTGCTCATGCAGCCTGTATGTGTGTGTGTGTGTGTGTGCGCGCGTTTGTGCACGTGCATGCGAATGTTTGTTGAGTATGTGTGGAAAATTTACAGTGTGTATCCACGGGGCGCGCGTGAATTGCTTGACATGTCCCCATTCAGCGCGTGGCAGCTGGATGTACATGACAGATACAGACAAACAGGAACACTTGCTTGACAGTTTTTGGAGCAAAACACTCACCATTGCATTGGCTCGCCCCAAATGTCGACAGATGGGTACAAATCGGTCTTAAAGTAGTCACGAGTGTTCCTGAAGTGATCCCAGATCGCGCCTGTGTGTGTAATCACGAGTGTCTGTGTGTAGGCACAAGTGTCTGTGCGTAGTCACGAGTGTCTGTGTGTAGTCACAAGTGTCTGTGTGAAGTCATGAGTGTTCCTAAATGATCCCAGATCATGCCTGAGTGTTGCGCGCAATCGACGAGCACAGGAACGAGCATTGGTAGTTTCAGGTGTAAATATTTCCTCCAGGGATGAAGAATGATGGAGAACCCACCAACAGCGGTTTGTGGAAGGCATGAAGAAATCACATCAACAAGAGGACATAACATCGTAGGTCACAATCAGCTACAGAGGCAAAACTATTCCCGCACACTGCATCGATCTCTGTGCGTTCGTTTGAAATGATGTGCTCAGAAGGAGGAGACACCGACCTGCTGTTAAATAGCCCTCCAAGAATCCTGCCGAACGGTAGCGGAGGACAGGCTCCAAGTCCCCGTCTTTCGCCCAGACCTGTTCCATTTGAGAGGACACAGCAATTTTGGAATACCCCTAGGATCGTTACTTGCCTTGGTTTCTGTTAAACGGGTCTTCTGTTGAACGCCGCTTCTACACAACACTCAAAGACACTCAAGTGATTAAAAGCTACAGCACGTGAAAATAAACACATTGCACGACGTTTTCAAGCTCAAGCTACAGCAGAAGCGTGCACTGACGCCCTCCAGACCCACCCGCAGCTTGCCAAAATTACTTGCAGTTTGCAGGCTGCCGATGTAGGTGCCTTTCGCACACACGGTTAATCCTGTTTGTAAGGAGTGATAATAGTGCTTCACCACAATATGTATGTGTGGTGCGTGTGAAAAAGGTGTGGGGCGGTTCCCACCGATGCGGGCAGGTGATCACACTAACGCAGCAACCATTGTTCACACTTGCCAACCTTGCGGGATGGGGTGTCTAGCAGCGTGAAAGGACAGCGTATTTGATTTAGGCTCCCACGCCACGCTCCCACTCCCGGACGAGCTGCCCATGTGTGTTTCCTCACTTCTGTGAATTCCTTTCCAGCTGCTGCTGGGACTCTTTCTGGCATTGCAAACTGTGATGCAGGCAAACAGTAAGCAACACAACGTGTACACCAACAATTGTGACCTGACCATGAAGTCGGTAGCACTTATTGTTAGTAGTAAAAAAAGACACCACATAAATTTTTATGCGCGCACAAAACCGAACCCACAAAATTGCCAAATGACTTTTTGGACCGCCGATCATCTCCATCGAATTAAATGAAGAATGCAGACACAGTTTAAAGCAATGCAGCAGCAGATGCTGCCTCAGAAATCCCCTGTGATCACCCGAGGATGTGGGCGCCCTGGCTCGGTTCCTCGAGTCGTGGTGTCCAATGTAGTAGCCAAGGCAGCCCACAATGTGAGTTCCCAGGAAGTCGCATTTCAATCGCTACCCGAAAGTAAAGGTCCTCAGGTTTGCAAGCCCTGGTTTTTCGTGCGTGCACCAAGACCTTGCACAGTGATGCAGCACGTCCGTGGCAGATACGCACAGCATTGGGGATGCTCAATTATTGGCCTCAATTCCGTTGGTCATCCTCACAACGTTGCTCCCTTGTCGCCCGCAGCAGGACCAAGGCTGTAGCACCAGCAGTAGGATCAGCAGCAGCAGCAACAGCAGCAGCACGGCCAGCTCCCTCGGCCAGCGCCTGGCCTCGACAGCCGCGGGCACGCTGATGGGCTTAGCGACACTTTCTGGGGTGGCCAGTGATTCGGCCTTGGCGAGCGAATTCGACCTGCTAGCCGAGCCCAAGCCTGATACCACTTACTACGTAGACGACGCCGGAGCCCTGAGCAAATCCACGAAGGGGGACCTGAACAAAAAGTTGAAGGAGCTAGAGGTGTGACCCTCTCTGAGCAATCTTAGCCAGACACAAGTGTTCGTTTGCCCCTTGCAAGCCTACAATTGGCAAGCACTGGCCTGTAGAAAAGGGCCATAAGTCCCTACTGTTGTCTGGCTGCTCCCAGGAGCAAACTGGCTACCGGGTGGAAGTGCTCACCCTGCGCAAGCTGGAGTATGAGACGGATGCCTTCTCTTACACAGACAAGGTGCGAAAGCCAGAAGGGCTAACAAGCTTGGCCTACTTTGTGACTGATGACATACGACATGTCATTCGAATCTGCTCGTGGGGGTCTGCTTGCTGTTTGCGGTGGATGAAGGCATTACTCAGGTAGTGCAGTGCGTGTGCAACGCATTTGCTTGTGAACTTGCACAATCGCTCCTGTCACTTGTACGTGAACACTGACAAATGTCATGGGCTGATGCGTACAAGCGCACATGCAGCACAACCTGTCATGCATGAGCAATGTATTGGCATGTGAACCTGCACAATCGCTCCTGTCATTTGTACATACACACTGGCACATGTCATGGGTGCGATGCAGACGAGCACACACAAAGCACACACAAACAGAACCACGAGCAACAGCGTCCCTCCCCCGATCAGCGTGTGTGTATTTTGCCGCGACTGCAGATTTTGAAAAACTGGTACCCCACTGCTGACGAGCTGGATAAGAAGGGTGCCGTGCTGGTTATGACTGCAGGTGAGGATATACCCTACACTCTGTCTGGTCTATGAGACGGACATCATCGTCACAGCTCTTTACTCAAACGCACGTTCTCACATGCACATCTCATGGGAACGTCCACTGTATATGCACGAGAATGCTCACATATGGCAGCCGGCTATATGTCTGCTCACTCGCTTTCACACTGAAACAGACAAGCACGTGCGCGTGCACACACAAACACACACACACATACACATACATACACACACGCTCTTCCCCACCAGGCAAGGAGGGTGCCATTTCTGGCGGCCAGAGCTTCATGAACGCTGTGGGAGAGGAGCTGTTAGACTCCCTCGTGGGCGACCAGATCCCCATCTACACAGAACAGGAAAAGTACAACTTGACGGTGGAAAGCACGGTAGACCGCCTGACAGCCCAGCTAGAGGGCAAGGAGGTGCCTGGTAGGTGCTGTTGTGTGGAGGGTGGGTTGCGTTTGTGTGTGTATGTGTGTGTGTGGGGGGGG
>Ga0307974_1002971_pt1:0-10000 | contig 12138 bp, 15 predicted proteins | sample OrgLakmetagen784_FD_201812 | JGI IMG/M metagenome (GOLD analysis project Ga0307974, IMG submission 201812) | Saline water microbial communities from Organic Lake, Antarctica - #784 | ecosystem: Environmental > Aquatic > Non-marine Saline and Alkaline > Saline | place: Antarctica: Organic... | reverse complement strand
CATCCAATCTGTGGACGTTGTAAGGGTGGCGGCTGGCCCCAACTGCTTTCGAGGGGGAAAGGCAATACTTCACCCGGCGTTGCAAATTATCCTGACCTGCATGTGTGTGTATGTGTGCGCGTGCGTCTGTATTTGTATGTGTGCGTATGTGTGTGCATGTGTGTGTGCATGTGTGTGTGTGCCTGTGTGTGTGCATGTGTGTGTGCATGTGTGTGTGTGTGTGTGTGTTTGTGTGTGTGTGTGTGTGTGTGTGTGTGTGTGTGTGTGTGTGTGTGCACGCGGGCGTGTGCGTATGTGTGCGGACATGCATGCACGTGTGTGTTGGATTGATCCGCATGCCACTTTACCTTTGCCTTGGGTGGGCAGCCCGGGAGGCTTCACGACAATTGCCAGGTGGTCGTCCTCAAATACCACCTGGGTGATGAAGCGAAAGCTGGAGCTTCAACAATAATTGCAAATGTTCGTCTCCCAAAACCACCTGCCATCGCTTAGAGGTTACATTGCGGCTTGTGAGTGCTTGCACGAAATGAATCCGAGATGTGGTTACGTTGCGGCTCGTGGGTGCTTGCATGAAATGAATCTGAGGTCTGCATGCCTATATTTGAGCGTCACACAAAAATGCAATGACAGCAGGGTTGACCAGCACCATAAAAATGCACGCATATACAATATATAAACAGTATTACTTTCAGAAAGGAATTACGATACATGCGATTTACTTTACACACAGTTATATCTAGGGTTGGCTAGAACCGTAGACTTACACCGTATATGACCGTGTATTCGGTGGTTTTCCTGCCAAAAATATCGTATATACACTGTATATACATAGGGTTGGCCAGAACCGTATATACACACCGTATATGACCGTATGTATGGTGATTTTCCTGCCAAAAATACCGTATATACACCGTAAAGACCTATAAATGTATGGCTCTGGCCAACCCTATATATACATGATTCTGGCCGACCCTTGTTATATACAGTTCTGGTCAACCATACGTAACAGGCACAGGACTTGAGTGCAAATTAAAGTACTGTGGCGGGTATTCCTATCTCTTGGAGGACTGGCATGTAAGCGCACAAGCATCTGTAGGAGGCAGGCAACAGACAAATTGCAGTCCTGTGCACGAAACCAGTGCTTTACTTCTTGAATCCAGATAATGCTGAAGGGCAGTGCCTAGATATTCAGGTGGAGTGGCCAGTGGCCAAAATGACATTGTAGCCCCCAATGGGCATAGAAAAATAACCAGACCTCATGCCTGCAACTCAGTTGCTTGCGCAGCTCTTCACACTACAGGTCCTTAGATCTTTTCCTGGAGTCTTTGGCTAAAACAGCATGCCACGACATCAAAAACATGGGCCAACAGACGTCAAAGTGCACAGCACACACAATCAGCTCTCACAACATGAGCCATCCTACATTGAAATGCACAGCACACGCTCAGCTCTCAAAACATGAGCCATCCAACGTTGAAATGCACAGCAACCTGACTTCAAAACACGAGCCACGCAACGTGAAACAGCACACGCTGCGGCTTCAAAACCACAAGCCATGCAAAGAAATCAGCACACGCTAAGACCTCAAAACACAAGCCACACAACGTGAAACACCAAAAGAAACAGCTTCAAAGACACAAGCCAAGCTAAGAAATCAGTGCTGATTACGGTATGATTACGCTATGATTTCAAAACACAAGCCACGCAACGCAATAGAGCACAGCGCATGCTACGGCTTAACGAACATGAGCCTTGCAACGTGAAACAGCACAAGCTATGGCTTAAAGAACATGGGCCACGTAACTTGAAAAAACACACTCTACGGCTTCAAAGCACGAGCCATGCAATTAAAAATAGCACACGCTGCGGTTCCAAGAACATGAGCCATGCAATGAAAAATAGCACACGCTGCGGTTCCAAGGACACGAGCCATGCAATGTAAAATAGAACACGCTGCGGTTCCAAGGACACGAGCCATGCAACGTGAAACAGCACACACTACAGCCTAAAAAACATGGGCCACGTAACTTGAAACAACACACTCTACAGCTTCAGGTTATGAGCTATGCAATGAAAAATAGCACACGCTGCGGTTCCAAGAACACGAGCCATGCAACGTGAAACAGCACACGCTGCAGACTAAAGAACTAAAGAACACACTAATTGGAACAGCACACCTGCAAGCCGGGCCGCTCCTGCTGCCCCTTTCCCCCTCCTTGCTCTGCAGGAGCTGCATCTGGAGCACCGGCACGTGCGATCGTCTGCACCAGCTCCCCAACATGCACCTACAATGCAAAAATGCAAATGGGGTTGGACGTTTCCGTGTATGCCATTGAACAACCTAAGATGTGTCAGCACGTGCGATTGTCTGCACCAGCTCCCCAACATGCACCTACAATGCAGGAAGGAAAAATAGGGTTAAACGTTTCTGTATGTGTATGTGCCACTGAACAACCTAAGATGTGTCAGCACGTGCGATTGTCTGCACCAGCTCCCCAACATGCACCTACAGTGCAGGAAAGAATATAGGGGTTAAACGTTTCTGTATGTGTATGTGCCACTGAATAACATGAGATGTGTTAGCACGTGCAATCGTCTGCCCCAGCTCCCCCACATGCACCTGCAATGCAGGAAGGAAAACAGGGGTTAAACGTTTCTGTATGTGCCAATAACCACATGAGACGTGCTAGCACGTGCGATTGTCAGCCCCAGCTCCCCAACATGCACCTGCAGTGCGCCAAGGCATGTGGGGTCGGCCATAACTGCGTGCTAAAACGTTCTATGTATTTGCCACAAACCGCAGATTCTGAGGAGTTCATGCCAAATAAGGCATGTGGGGTCGGCCATAACTGTGTGCTAAAGCGTTCTATGTATTTACCACAAACCACAGATTCTGAAGAGTTCATGCCAAATAAGGCATGTGGGGTCGGCCATATTGTGTGCTAAAGCGTTCTATGTATTTGCCACAAAATGCACATTCTGAGGAGTCCATGCCAAAAAAGGCATGTGGGGTCGGCCGCAACTGTGTGCTTATGCGTTCTACGCATTTATTTGCCTGCCATAAACCGCAGATTCTGACTTGTCCATGCCAAAAAAGGGATGTGGGGTCAACCGTTACTGTGTGCTTATGCGTTCTACGTATTTGCCACAAACCGCAAATTCTGAGGACATGCCAAAAGCAATGCCTCTAATCTAGGCATCTGTCTCGTGTACTGTCAACGCACCACTGCAATTGTTGGGGCTGGTACACCAGCAATGAGAACTTCTTTACGACGGCACGCCTTTTTAGCACCTGTTGCAGCAGCATGCAAAGTGAGCACTGGGGGCGTCAGAGCAATGAATGCTTACTTTTTAGCACAATGTGCACGGTCATATGTCTTGAGGAAAACGCATTGCAGAAGATGAAACACCTGCGCATGTTTGTGCGTGCGATTGGTTGCGTGCATGTCTGCCAGCCAACTCACCAGTAGACGAACTAAAGGACCCGGGAAAAAGGTCTTGGAGCGCTTCAACAATATTTTTCTCTTGTGTTGCAATGGCCTCGTGGACAGGCACCCAGGTGGTGGTCCGCCCTTGTTGAGCTGCCATCTTGCTGGTGGAGAAAATTGGCAGCTGTTTTTGGAAGCCTGGTGTGAAACGCCTATATATTTGGGTGCAAGCTTTTTTGTGCATTAATAATTAAATGTTTATCTGTTTCCACCCACGCGCGCCGATTGCCTCTCATCTTATTCCCCGTTTCTTTTTTAAATTCGCATTTCTATTTTTATTTACAAAGACAGTATGCAAGTTGATGGTTCATCGTAATTACACGTACTGAATGCGATTTGTTGCTTTCCACCATCACCTTCGAGATCCTCGATGGATAGGAACTCTCAAAGCACGATGTGGTTGCCACAAAAAAATATTAAGCTAGAGGCAATTAGGTTCGGTTTGGATCGCATCGCAACGCAAATAATGACACTCACACTTTTCGGTCGGAAAATATGAATCCGAATGACCCCCGCACACTGATCCATCCACGCAGCGACTTCGCAGGTGTGCTCCTGAGGATGAACTACGCGAATAGAGCTTGGGCCGGAACCGCTCCCAGTGTTGAGCAGGATTACACCCCACGACCCCAGTTCCGCCAACGTTCTAGCGCTTCGATGACGTTTGTAGACCTCAAAAAATATTTCAATCATACCCTATCATTTGGGGTCACGGGTTCATTTTTTCCCGACCAAAAGAATGTTTGAGTGTCATTAGAGTGAATCAATAAAATAAATATTTGAGATTTTATATATTTATTGCGAACGTGTCGTGGCGCGTCGGTAAAGAAAGATTCTTGTTCACACTGTGCATAAACTGGTAGCAACCCTTTCTAAAGCTCTGCCTGGATTACTAGATGCCTACAAATTCCCAAAGCCTACAACTTCCCAAAGATAGCAAAAGGTAGTGTAATGAAGTAATTAAGGGGCGACTGGACTCCGCATCGCGATATATCACAGGGGCAGAGGAACGTTGAACTGCTTCACAGCCTGTGACATACCCATCTGAATGGCTTGCTGTGCGACCTGTGACGTACAGACCAAGGGGGAATGTTTGTTATTGTTCTTAGTTTTCATGGTAGTGAAAGCAGCTCTGCAGATGGCAAAGGAAAGCCAGCGTACTAAAAATAAGTTTCGTTTGAATCCTTACACAAGTTCGTTTAAACCTTACACAAACCCTCGCTGAGTCGAAGGTTTAATTCTTTAAATCAAGAAGCATAACCACGCACCACAGGGGGAACCGAGCCAATGTTGATCTTGCTTCCGAGGACTTTTGAGGCCAAGGGGAGGGCAACCAGCTGCGGATTACAAAAATATTGGCATGTTGGAACACTTGTGCATTAAGTCCAATAAAACAGTTTTCTTAGTGCCCCATTTTTGTCAGTGCAGGCCCCAAGCCTACTTGCTTATTGTTGCTGCTGTCCAAAAGTTTTTGACAGACGTTAGCGCTAGAAACAGAAGTAAGCACACAAGTTGCTACTAACTCTGTGCGTCATACACTCAATGACTTTGACAAAAAGGGTAGAACACCACGCAGAGACCCTGCCAGAATGAGACGGAGTTGTGAATTTGCAGCAGGAGCCACGTACCTTGATTCCTAGGACCACCACAGCCTTGAAGAGAAGGGAGTCTTGGAACTTGCCGTTACCTCCAGCAATGTCTCTGCCAGTTGAAATACGAGAAATGTAAAGGTGGAGGTTCTTGCCAACAGTCAGGCCCACCATTCCCAGCCAAATTTTGTCCCTAAAACAAACCTCATCATTTTTGGACTTTTAATGGTCCAGGGTAGTAAGAAAGACCATATAAAACACTTCTGCGCCAACTAAAAAGGGTATGGGGTCCGCTGTGTGCGTCGGGGGCTGGATTTGTGCCATTTCCCTGCCAAAAAGGGGTTGTACCCATGCATGGGTACATAAATGTGACTCCAAATCCAAATTCCACCATGTTTTTGTTTCCAGACACGTTTTGGGTTAAACCATACCCATTACAGCAAAAAAAAGGGGGGGTGAAAATTCGCCCCCAAAGGACTTTGTGCGTGGGCCTGTTTGCTGGGCAAAAATGGTGCATTTCTGGAAACCTTGGAAACACGCTTTCTGGCCACCACCTGGGTGTCGGGAGTCCTTCAGTATGCTCCCAGGGCATGCCCTGTCAAGTTTTCTGGTCTGGAACGCTGGTGTTGGGCTGTGGTGGGTAGCGACAGCTGAGATTTTCAACAAGTTTTAACTTTGCCTGCTCTGCTCTACTGCCACCATGCACCCAGCAAGCATTGAGCTGTGACCACTAGCTGTCATATCAAATTTCGGTCACTGCAAAGTATAAGACTCAGCACATCTACTGATTGCATGAAGTTGGTGCGCTGAAAACTCACTTGGTGCCCTGAGTGCTCTGTTCGAGCCTCATCTGTCCCAAACGACAGCTGGTTCTCCCAGCTCCGTGCAAGCCAAAAAATGCCAGCGCACCATATTAATTAATTTTTCATCGCAGCTGAGTAAATCGGCTGGACATTTCAGCCAACGTACAGACTCTCGATTCAATGCGCCATTTCCCTGCCAAAACCGGGTAAAAAGCGAACCCCCACCCCAGACCCCCGGACCTTCACCAAAATGTCCCCAATATTATTGCAAACACCCCTGGTAAGTTGCTGGCACCAGAGGGGAGCGTTTGGAAATCCATTTTCTGGCAGGAATTTCCACCCAGGTCCACCCTGCCCACCTGGGCATCTCCTGCCACAAACTGAGTTTGCAGGGGTGCTTAGATGTACCTAGGTAACTAAAGGTCCTGGATACTTAAAAGTGAAAAGCAGTGCAGGTTCGTATCAGCAAACAGGCATGGTGGGTGTGACCAACAGTCAAATGTTACTCTGCTGGCACAGCCAGAGTGATTGAAAGATGACAACTGCACAGGTGACCCAAACTATCTACCAAAAAGGAGCCACTATATTGTATAGAGTACCGTTAAGCTCCACCACCACAGGGATTGGAGGGGAAATAGATGGGGATTAGGAGGGTTGCAAGCTTGGCCAGCATATGGCTGTAAGAACAAGGCTGATAATGAAAGGAAACCTTAAAAGTGCTTTGCCATAAAAGAAGCCTAAAAGTGCTGGTGTGTTTAGTGAAGCAGAGCATGGTTCTCAAGGGCCACAAAGATGAATTTGAACCGCTCAAACAGGCAATGCTGACCCCTCCCCCCCAGTTAATACTTATGGCTGCTTCTTTTACTTCTTTAATCTGATTCTCCTGCCAATAGAAGCACGGCATCCACACACAAGTATGCAGTAGGCCACAGTAACACCTCTTAGGAAATCTCGTATCATTCAACCACACCACACCACACCACACCACAACACAACACAACACAAATATCAAGTACAACGTACTGCAACGCCCTCTTTCTGTTAAACCGGGAAAAGGGTTATCAATTGGATGTCAATCCTTAGAATTACTGGGTACATATACTGCACGTAGCACTGTCCATCCAGGGAAAGGAGCAGTGCTTAAGCCCACAATGACCTTGAATTATATTAAAATATACTACAACATTTACTATATTATCCCCAGACTGATAACGTAGCTTCCCTCCTTTCTCAAGCTAACTGTTGCCACTGCCACCAGACTTTTTGTTTCTCTGTTGCACAAACACACACACCTGCACATCTCCTTAAACTCTCTGTACATACATTGTACACACTCTGCAATGTTATTGGTGGTCTCTCAACTGCAACCCAAACGTTGCACACTCCACTTGTACACAATGAACACACCTGCACATCTCATTGAACTCATCGTAGTTTAAGTGGCCAGAGCAGTCCTTGTCGTGCCTGAGAACAAGAGCATACTGTAATTAAGTGGCCAGAGCAGTCCTTGTTGTGCCTGAGAACAAGGGCACATTGCAATTTAGTGGCCTGACTAGCCTTGTCGTGCCTGAGAACAAGGCACACTGTAAATAAGTGGCCTGACTAGCCTTTGTTGTGCCTGAGAACAAGGCACACTGTAAATAAGTGGCCTGACTAGCCTTTGTTGTGCCTGAGAACAAGAGCACATGTAAATAAGTGGCCTGACTAGCCTTTGTTGTGCCTGAGAACAAGGCACACTGTAAATAAGTGGCCTGACTAGCCTTTGTTGTGCCTGAGAACAAGAGCACACTGTAAATAAGTGGCCTGACTAGCCTTTGTTGTGCCTGAGAACAAGAGCATACTGTAATTAAGTGGCCTGACTAGTCTTTGTTGTGCCTGAGAACAAGAGCATACTGTAATTAAGTGGCCAGAGCAGTCCTTGTCGTGCCTGAGAACAAGGCACACTGTAAATAAGTGGCCTGACTAGCCTTTGTTGTGCCTGAGAACAAGGCACACTGTAAATAAGTGGCCTGACTAGCCCTTGTCGTGCCTGAAAACAAGGGCACATTGTAATTAAGTGGCCTGACCAACTTATGACTAGGTTTAGCCTGAACCCATAACCATACATTTATAGGTATATACGGTGTACATACGGTAGCTTTAGCAAGAAAATCCCCATTCATACGGTCATACGCGGTGCAGATATATGGTTATAACCAACCCTAAATATGACAGACGGTCATAGAACATATAAAAGACCAGGTGTGTGCACTTACGCCATAAAGTTGGATTTGGAACGTAATTACGGTACTGACCGTAATTACTCCGTACAGTATGGTCCAAAATACGGTCGGCCAAAATTACGGTGTCAGACCGTACAAGGCGGTGCCCACCATACAGCACGATTTTGACCATAATTTGGCCGTTTCGCTCCAATTTTGGAGCGAAACGAATGTTTTCTTTTTGTAATAAAAGTTCATGAATAAAACTCAAATTAACTACCAGGAATCAAGTACTGCGTCCGACTTTTGAGTTTCCTTGCAAGCCACTGCTGGGCCCTTCCCCCGAGCTGATGCAGCCCCAACCCAGCCTCAGGGTCATTCAGGGAAGCAATTCTGTGGCGTCAGCACGTAAGAGGAGCATGCTGGAGGTGAAAATGGGAGGTGTTGGGGTGGAGAGGCCTTTCTGAGGCCAGTTTTGCATTGGCAGTGCCAGCTTGGCACCGTACCGCACACCGTACAGGAAATTACCGTAATTACGGTAAATCACGGTCCTCCAAAATTGTAATTACGTGTAATTCATAAAATACAGTACGTACAGTTAAAGGCGTTCTGTACCGTACATCTTGCAGTGCACAGGCCTGTAATAGACACACACACACACACACACACACACACACACACACACACCCACACACCCACACACCGACACACCCACACACCCACACACAAATCTGGCCAACTCCACAAAGCATGCACGGATCTAACTTGATCATCAATTCCTTCAGCCTTGTTAGTAAAACTTGTCGATTGGAACCATTTCCACTCCTCCCCCCTCTTCTCATTGTGGATGGCATATATTTACTACGTACATTTTACAACACATTACAATATAAGCATACATCACATATACATAGGGTCGGCCAGAACCATATATATACGGTGTACATACGGTCTTTTTTGGCAGGGAAGTCACTAAAAACACGGTCATATACAGTGTATATATATATATATATAGGGTTGGCCAGAATCGTAAAAGTACACCGTATAAGGCCGTATGTATGGTGATTTCTCTGCCAAAAAAGACCGTTTGTGCACCATATATACGTATGCATGTATGGTTTTGGCCAACCCTAGATGTAGGTATACAATTCTGGCCAAACCCATATATACAGACCTGGCCAACCTCACAAAGCACGCACAGTCCTTACTTGATCATCAGTTCCCTCATCTCCTTTGTGGATGGGATGCGGAGGTGGCAGGGCAGCTTTTCGTTGAGGATGTCATACAAGCGAAGGACGGCGATGTACAGCTCCTGAGTTATAATAGTAAGCGTAAGAGAGAGGCATGCTTAGTCAGTGTTCCTTTAAAGATTTTGGGGTGTGTAGCAATTTAAGTCTTAAATGCTACGCAGGGTGCTTAAGCCAAAAAAGTGTGTAGCGCAAGTCTTTCCGAAAAACAACGGCCAAAATTTTGGCTTTGTTGTACAAAGTGGTTCTCATACAGATGGAAAAGGGCTTTCCACAAAAAAAAATTGGGTTTACATCGCAAGTTCTGGAGTGTTTTATAGAGGGGCGATAGCAAAAGGACAAAAGAGCGAGCTTGCTGGGGCTTGAACCCTGGTCTCTGCTTGACCAGCCAAAGGAACAAAACGACACAGGGTACTCCCCAAACTTTTCTATGTCGCGCACGCGCGACACAGGGTACCCCACAACACTTTGGTGTGTCGCTTTGAAACCCCTAAAAAGCGACACAAAATGCTTAAAAAGCGTCGCGTCGCCCCTAAACACTGGCTAGTCTGTTCTCCTTCTGCACCTGTTACTGTTTCTAGGAGACAGGTGCCACAGCAGCAGAAAGAGAGGCAAAAAGACGGCGTTGCAGATTTCCTGATAGAATATGGTCAGTGAGAGAGGGAGGCCCCC
>Ga0307974_1002970_pt1 | contig 12143 bp, 14 predicted proteins | sample OrgLakmetagen784_FD_201812 | JGI IMG/M metagenome (GOLD analysis project Ga0307974, IMG submission 201812) | Saline water microbial communities from Organic Lake, Antarctica - #784 | ecosystem: Environmental > Aquatic > Non-marine Saline and Alkaline > Saline | place: Antarctica: Organic Lake... | reverse complement strand
TGACGGCGTCAATGGTAAATGACGCTGACGGCGTAATTCATGTCAAATTGACGGTGAAAATAGTAAATTACGCCGTCAATCGTCAGAGTTTAGTGACGGCAACGCCGTTATTTACGATCGTTATTTACGGTGCCATTTTTGAATGACGCCATATGTGCACAACACTGAATGTAATACATACATGGTAGTAATACATACATGCGTACAAAACTGCATGAGTGCAGCTTAAATGATGTATAAATCATATACCATGAATGACGAGTTGAAGAAATGCAGAGACGTCAGCTGCTTTGCATTAAATGATGTGCACAATCATGACAATAATGATCAGATTACACATGATAATGCCAACATGACAATAATGATCAGGTTACACATGATAAGGTCAACATGACATGATCAACTACACAATTCCCTGGCACAGTTGTGTCATGTCATGAATCTTTAAAGGCAAGCTGGACAAAACTGCAGGCAGCGCTGGGCAACATTTGAGATGTGAACACGTAACCAAGCGTGACATCACATCAAACTCTGAGATGTGTAAATGTACCCATACGTACATGTAAGGTACATAAACATGTAACCAAACTCTGAGATGTGTACATGCAGCCAAGCGTGACATCACATCAAACCCTGAGATGTGTAAATGTAACCATATGTACATGTAAGGTAGATGTGCATGTAAATAAACTCTGAGATGTGGACATGCAACCAAGCGTGACATCACATCAAACTCTGCATTAAATATTGGACACTGTCCACCCCTGTTTCCGCACACAGCCTTGACCCACAGACACCTGTTTGCGTCCATAATATAAATTTCAATGTATCTGCAGCAATAAAGGCAAAGAATGCTTTCCTGAACCGTACAATGCACACAAACAGTTTTGTCTCACAGACAACTGTTTGTGCCCATATTGTATCTGCAGGTCCAGCTAAGAAATGGCCAAGCACGCTGCCCTGAACCGTACAATGCACACACACGGTTTTTTCTCACACCTTTTTGCGCCCATATATACATGTATCTGCATGTCCCGTTATTAAAAGCAGAGCACGCTGCCCTGGACCGTACAATGCATACATGGTGTGCAGAAACGGTGCACAGTCCAATGTTTGAGCTGCCTTGGGCGCCGACGCTGCTTGAATAAAGTGCTGATCAAATATTGTTAGTCCCCCTTTAAACGTAGCTATCTGGCCTGTTTTGAGTGCAGGGCTGCTGGGGGAGCTTGCACGCTTCCAGTCAGGCAAGCACCCTATCCTGCGCCGACAGGGCCTGACCACACTAAGTGCTGGTATGTCTAAGGGATGATGGTATGATGGTATGACTATACTGAGAGTTGGTATGTCTTAGGGATGATGGTATGACCACACTGAGCGTTGGTATGTCTTAGGGATGATGGTATGACCACACTGCGTGCAAGTATGTCTTGGGGATGATGGTATGGTATGCTTCCATATGGCTTGGTATGATATGACTATAGGAAGGATATGGTGTGGTATGGTATGACTTAGGAAGGATGGCATGTCTTAGGAATAATTGTATGTCTTTGGAACTATGAAAGCGAGGTGGACATGTATGGCAGGGCTTCTAAACAGGAAAAAGGACGTGCGAGATGGAATGTATGGCAGGCTGCGTAACAGGATAAGATGGTCGTCTGTGTGCGCACGTGTGCTTTACTCAATGCGTGCATTGGTTTTTAGGCCTTTTTGTATGTGCTCTTTCGTTTGAGCCACTTTCAAGTGAACGCCATGAATTGAATGACCGATGGCCAATGATGTGTTTCCCTTCACAAGTGCATGCACGTGCGAGTGCCCGCTACACACACACATACACACAAACACACATACACACACACTCACACAAACACATACACACAGCACACATACACACAAAAGCACACAAGCACACAAGCACACAAACACAAACACAAACACAAACACATGCACACAGGCGGAGACGACAGCCATGAGGGCCATGGAAGCATCAGTGGCACAGGTGCAAGCACACCAAGGTAAGGTGGCACAGGTGCAAACACAGGTGCAAGCACATTAAGGTACGGTGGCACAGTAAGCACACCAAGGTACAGTGGCACACGGGTGCAAGCACACCAAGGTATGGTGGCACACACCACGGTGGCAACAGGTGCAAGCACACCAAGGTACGGTGGCACACAGGTGCAAGCACACCAAGGTACGGTGGCACACACCACGGTGGCAACAGGTGCAAGCATACCAAGGTACGGAGGCACCGAGCACATTAAGGTACACCAAGGTACAGTGGCACACAGGTGCAAGCACACCAAGGTACGGTGGCACACAGGTGCAAGCACACCAAGGTACAGTGGCACACAGGTGCAAGCACACCAAGGTACGGTGAAAAAAGGTGCAAGCACATGTACAAGCACACCAAGGTACGGTGGCACACAGGTGCAAGCACACCAAGGTATGGTGGGCGGTAACAGGGGAGCCACAGCTGCAAAATGGCTGAGCGTAGCTGGAAAACACAGAAGATGTGACCTAGATTGGTACTGCGTAGTGTAATGTGCAAGCACGCAGGCTGAGGTTAACAGTCAATCCAGGGACATCATTCTTGTGAGATCGAGACCGAGACTGAGACTGATATCTGTATAGCCAGTCTATGTTTTGCAAGCTGTGTTGGCCGCAATGTGGTTGTGCGTGTATGTGTGTGTGCATGTGTATTGCCAGTCAACGTTTTGCAAGCTGTGTTGGCCGTGTTGTGGTTGTGCGTGTATGTGTGTGTATGTGTGCGTGTGTATTGCCAGTCTACGTTTTGCAAGCTGTGTTGGCCATGATGTGGTTGTGCGTGTATGTGTGTGTGCATGTGTATTGCCAGTCTACGTTTTGCAAGCTGTGTTGGCCGTGATGTGGTTGTGCGTGTATGTGAGTTTGTGCATGTGTGTGTGTGCATGTGTATTGCCAGTCTACATTTTGCAAGCTATGTTGGCCGCAATGTGGTTGTGCGTGTATGTGTGTGTGCATGTGTATTGCCAGTCTACGTTTTGCAAGCTGTGTTGGCCGTGATGTGGTTGTGCGTAAATGCGTGTTTGTGCATGTGTATCGCCAGTCTACCTAATGCAAGCTGTGTTGGCCGCGATGTGGTTGTGCGTGTATGTGTGTTTGTGCATGTGTATTGCCAGTCTACCTATTGCAAGCTGTGTTGGCTGCCATGTGGCTGTGTGTGTACGTGTTTGTGCATATTGCCAGTCTATGTCTTGCAAGCTGCATTGCCAAGATATGGTTGTGTGTGTGTGTGTTTGTGTGTGTCAAGCACATAACCGTGTAACCTGGACTAGTGCTGAGCAAAGGTAATATGCAATATGCAACTCTGCTGCTAAAGGACCCTAGGTTCACCTTGGAGGCTCTTTATTGATCATGCAGTGCTAGAATCTTGAAATGATTGTGATAAGTTGGTGAGGGGTGATGTCATTCAGTCCTGCGTTGGTCGATTGTGCCTGTCCATTTTCACTGAAACAGTTACGGGATCACACGCGCACACACACGCACACACACACACACACACACACACACACACATACACACACACACACACACACACGGCTTTCTGCGACTCCCAGAGTGATTTGAGCATGCCCAAGTAAACGTTGGCGCTGTGCTGCCAACGCAATTCAGCTTATGCTGACTGACGCAACTAAAAGAACTCCCTTCTTAGATCAATCCTCAGGGACTTATTTCATGCTTCAGGTCTACATCAGCCTCTGGAAGTGCCCCTGCTGCTACCGCGCCTACCCCCCACACAGCACTCGTGCGTACCAACTCCTTACCCAACGCAGCAGTGGTTGCAGCAGTTAGGCGTGATTTAGGTGAGGAGGATATGGGCATTCGCAATGCCTAATTTGGGTGTGAGGTGGGTTGTAGTGTATGTGTTGCAGCAGCCACAAATGTTTAGGTGTGTTCCAAAAGACTGTAAAAAGGACGCTTGAGAGAACTTAGAGGGGAACATGGCTGATCTTGATGCAATTCAATGGGCCAAGGTGAATTTGTTTGATCTGTCATGATCTAGCTTGACCTAAGTGTTAGAGGCTGATATTCGTCTAACAGGTTGCTGATTTACATCAGCAACATGTTCTGGTTAGTGCTAGCGTCATAGATTGCTTCAATTGGATCAACCAGGCCTGGCTGCAAGCTGGACTTTTTGTCACGTGTTGTCTGCTTTGACCAATTAGGTGTGTCCCAAAAGACCACCTTTTCGAGTCGTCCTTGCTGATTGGATTAGAGATCAAGCAACGTAGCCTGATTTGCTAAATTCGTGCTTGGGACACATTTCTCAGGAAATGCTGGCATTCGGAGCAGTTTCAAGGGGGAAAGAGGAGGGACCCCTGATAAAGTGCAACCACAGCTTGAAAGCTCAAGCCAGCCCTCCCCTGCCTTTTCTGCAGCCAAGGAGGCCCTCAGTGCAGCCGTGCGTGAGGTATGGAGTGTGTGTTAGTGTGTGTGAGTGAGGTTGTGTGTGCTTGATTAAGTGTTTGTGCTTGTGTGTGTGTGTCTGTGTATGTGAGAAGGTTTGTGTATGTGTGTGTGTGTGAGAGAGGGTTTGTGTATGTGTGTGTGTATGTGAGTGAGGGTCTGTACTTACACCTGCATTGAACGCAATACTCAAATTCTGGCCTGTGCATAATACAAATAAATGTGTGCACGCTACTTGCTCTACTCCTGAATCAGGAGGCCAGTTGTCATTTGTTTTGGGGTGCATTCCTGGCTCGACCAAAAAGGCGTTTTCTGTGCTGTGAGGCAGCCACCTCAGTCGTGCACACACACACACACACACACACACACACACACACACACACACACACACACACACACACACACACACACACACACAGCGCCTTTTTAATGTGTCACTGTGACATGCATGAAATATCAACAACTTTTTTATGCACGTTGATTTGATTGTAGATACATATTACATACGCTTACTGTGGCATGTTAGTAGGGTTGGAACCGTATATATATATATATATATTTAACATTTAAAATATATGACCGTATTTTAGAATGTTTCTTGCCAATAGTGCCATGTATACACCCGTATATATGTGGTTCTGGCCAACCCTACATGTAAGCATATGACTAGCAGATGCTGCAAAGAGCTGTTGCCTGTGGTTGTCTAAACGAAATTGTTTGCATCATTAAATCATTATATCGTTATTATATCATTATATCATTATTATATCATCATATCATTAATATTATTACATCATTATCACCACTGTACTTTGTTGTCGTCACAGGTCCTCCTCTGCTCCCGCAAGGAGCTTCTGCCTGCTGTCGTCACAGCATATCATCATAATGCCACTGTACTTTGTTGTCGTCACAGGTCCTCCTCTGCTCCCGCAAGGAGCTTCTGCCTGCTGTGGTCACAGCAGAAGGCTGGGCTGCACTCTGCAGCAGCAGCGGCAGCCACAAAACAGCAGCTGGTGAGGCACTGTTTTGTTGTTTCCAGCATGTGCAAATACAATGCCACAGCAAGGTTTGATTTTGCGAAGCATCTTAGTGCTTTTTATGTGGTTGCTTGCCGACTGTGTCGTGGCTTGTGCAGAAGTCCCTGTTCTGTAGGGAATATTTCTATTGCAATGTGAGGTTATGCAAAATGGAGCTACTGATGCAAATTAATATTTAAATGTGTTTCTGGGCCCTGCTTTTTAAGTAGCACAGCTGCCAGCCTGAATGTAATGACCTGATTGCGGCTACAATGCATATCTATTGTATCCAGAACATGTGTCAAGTAAATTGGACAACAGCTCTCGTTCAATCCTCAAAGAAGTGGTTGTGCTAAGATTTCCGGATGCAAGAAAATAGCAAAAGCTAAGGGGGTGATGCCACTACTCTTTGAACCATACAATGCAACAAGTACTAGTCACAACACATTCTGATGTGTAGGAAGCCTGTTGGGCGAAGACAGCAAGGCGGAAGGAGTGCTTGCTGCTGCCGAAGCCAACTTACACCTGCGGACGCAGCTGATGGCAGTCCAGGTGGGTACTCGTGTGTGTGTGTGGAGGGGTTGGGCGTGTCTGTGAGTTCCTCTGGTCGTGCTTTGGTGTGACGGAGCTTACATGCTAGTCATGGATCGCAAAGTGTCTCAGGTCTATAACTCACTGTCCTTGTCTCTTCTACATCCATCATCCATTGTTTTCATTGTTTTGCTGGCAACCTCTTCAACCTGACTGCTTATGTTAGTATGTAAACATGTAAACCCAAAACTGCAGTGACAAGCCTTTTATATGTGTACCTATTTGTAAACCCAAGTGTGTACCTCTGTGTTAACCCAAGTGTGTACCTCTGTGTAAACCCAAGTGTGTACCAACGTTCAAACCCAAGTGTGTACCTATGTGTAAACCCAAGTGTGTACCAACGTTCAAACCCAAGTGTGTACCCATGTGTAAACCCAAGTGTGTACCACTGTGTTAACCCAAGTGTGTACCTCTGTGTTAACCCAAGTGTGTACCTCTGTGTTAACCCAAGTGTGTACCTATGTGTAAACCCAACGCAGCATGACAGCCCGGCGACCATTGACTCTTGGATCTGACCTTCGAGTTCTGTTAAGAAGCTCCTTGTCTGCTCAAGCTCCAACACACATATAACACCTAACATATACATCCAGATTCAGGCACACATACACACACACATACACGCACACACACCAACTCACATGTTTACACACGTGCATGCCTGTGTGCAACTGCAGGCCCATGCTGTTGGTCTGCAGGCCAAAGTGGAGGAGGCAATCAGTGCTGCAGGGTTACAGGAGCAGACAGAGGGCCAGCACAGCTCTCAGATAAAGACTTTAAAGCAAGATCTGGCAGCTTCTCGGCATCAGGTCGAACAGCTGCAGGAGGAGTGCAGGCGTGCTAGGTGGGAGGAAAGGCTGAGTGTGTGTGCCCACTTTGTGAGTGTTCCCACGTCGTGAGTGTGCCCACTTCGTGAATGTGCCCACTTCCATTTGAAGCAGCTGCAGGAAGGCTGCTGCAGGCATGAGATGAGGAATTTTCTATTGCTCCTGGGGCAAGCACACGTCCGTACCAAGCTTGTCAGATCGTGCAGGCCATAGTTGCTCACATAAATCATTCATGGAAACACACTTCTATACACACACTCCCAGGAGCGGGGCTTCTTGGGGCGGCACGCACGGAGGTGGAGGGGAGGAGGGGAGGGGAGGGGGGGAACGCGAAGCTGAGGAGAAAGTGCGTGCAGCAAAGGATGAAGTGCAACGCCATCGTAATGCTGCAGCAGCAGCCAGAAGAGATGCAGAGGTGGCCGTGTCTTTTTTGGCTGAGGCACACACAAAGCATGGTCGGCTGGAAATTAGCATACGGGACCTAAAGCATGAGGCGCACAAGCAGGTGGGGCGGTGTGTGTATACACAATGTTTGTGGGTAGGCAGGCAGGCAGGCAGGCAGGCACGGATGTGCCAATTGAGGTCTCAGTAGCAAAAACACAAATATGACACAGCAAGTGGTGGTGCAATTTGCGGGCATTTGTGTACACAGGCTTTGTTCTTGCACGTACTTACATGCACACAGGCATTCAAGTACGACAATTAATCAAAACTGTGTAGGAGTCATCAGTGCTCTGCTGCCGAGCCAAACTCGTGGTGTTTTTCAACAGAGCATAAAGCATATACACCCACACATTTTAGCACCCACATGTGCTCACACACTTATGCCTGCACCCACTTTTTGTATCACACACACTCACGTGATCATTCACACACAGAAACACACACACACATACACACGTACACACACACACTTCATGCAGGGGTCTTTGTATGGCTGTACACACCTCTGAACCGTGGCCTTCCGAACAATGTTAGCTTGCACATGCGCACTCACCTATGCATGCTCCTTGCACACACTCTTCAAACAGGAGGAGTCGGTGGTTCGGCTGCGCACACTTCTCAGTCAAGCCCGAGGCCTTCTCAAAGATGCAGGCGTGACGGGTTTCATGGCCGATGACCCTGGCCCTCTCGGCAAGCCTCCCCTTCCGAACCGTGTGGCAGGTGGGGCTGCGCAATGTTGTGAGCGGTGTGCAGAGTTGGGCAGAACTGTGTACCTGGCCAGAACTGTGTTACACCATCGTAATAGGCGACTGTGTATGACTGCAGTTGTCCCTCCTCACAGTCCGTGTGAGTATCGTACATATGTAGGGTTGGCCAAAACCATACATACATATATACGGTGTATACGGTGTATACACGGTAATGTAGCAGGGAAATTACCTTACATACGGTCATATACGGTGTACATATACGGTTAGGCTAAAACCCTAAACATATGCATTGTCCGGCCAAATCTAGCAGATTAAGTGTGCTCAGGCTAGAAGTCAACGCTTTGATTTATTTTGCCGTTTCCATTGTAGCCAAAAAACGAGTTTCACGTGAAGCGGTGCTGACTGCACTTGTGCAGTCACTATGGCACAAGGTCATACAGCAAAAACAGTAGTTTCCAGCTGATCAGGAACCCGGGATCAGTGCCGGGTCCCGATGGCACTCCGGGAACCCCAGGAGTGGTTTACCGGGCTTGGTGCACGTAAGGGGGGTTGGCTTGTTAGCAATGTTGCATGCAAGGGGGATTGGCTTGCCAGAAATTCTGCTCGCAAGGGGATGTGGCTGATCGGGTATAGGGCAGGGAGGGTAGGAATGTCAGAACTGATGAAAGGATGACTGTTTTTTCATGCTAGTGGAAAGGTCATGGAGCGCTCAACTAGTGCACACGTGTCTACCCAGCTTTACATCCAGGGCAGGGCTCTGCTTGAGGTCTCAAGGAAAATTGTTTTTGATTTGGGGGGGGGGCTGTCAAGCTCCATTGCTTGTCCAAAGCAATTCCAATTCCACTATCTGCACACAAGTGAAAGCAGCTTGGTCAAGTGCCAATAAGGCAAAAAGGGCACACAAGTGAGGGCAGCTTGGTCAAATGCCACTAGGGCAAAAAGGTCACACAAGTGAGGGCAGCTTGGTCAATTCCTAGTCCACTATCTGTTGCACACAAGTAAGGGCAGCTTGGTCAAGTGCCCCTCAGGCAAAAAGGCGTGACAGGAGGTGTGACTCTTGCCTGTTGTAGTGTACTTAAAGCAATTCCATCATTCAATCATTCACACACATACACACACACACACGCACACACACACAGACACACACACACACACACACACACACACACGCACCCACGTATACACACATATGCACACAGAGGAAGTTGGGCCTCTATTCAAGGCCACTGAGGCTCGAGAGAGGGAAAAAGAGGTCACTCGCATGAAAGCTGAGTTGGGAGCTGCTGAGCTTACGTCCCAGCAGGTGGGTGAGAAGCTGAGTCTGCATCACGCATCACGCTGAGCTAGGATGTGTGTATGTGTGAGCTAGCACCTACACAGTATAGAACACGAGTCACAGCATATGGGTAAGGGAGCATGGCTGTGTGAGTGTGCTTGTGTGCTTTTGATGGAGTGAGTGTGATTGTAAATGTGGAGTTGCAGGTATAGGAGTGAGTGGCAGCATTTTGTACATCCAAATGAGTCAAATGGGGATGTTTGTGCTCGTAGTACAACACAGCACACATTGCCAGTATCTGTCATAGTACTACTGGACTACATTTAAGTCGAGCATTGCAATTGGAGGTCACAGACAGATCATCCTTTGAGGCACGGTAAACAAAAGCATTAGTGCTTGCAAAAACAGCACGCAAAGAGCGTGCACTAGTATGCACGGTAATTACTGGATCAGAGCTTGCTGAGATCCAGGCTAAACAAGCACTCAGCGGTAGGACATAGCTCAATTGCAAACATGCACTCACCCTACGAAATTGTGTATGCGGACTAGAGTGCACAGTAACAACAGCACTGGAGATTACCGGGCCCCGGACTGAGCAGCAAAGCACGAGGCAGCATTCACTAGCTGAGGTGTAGATCAGCTCATGCTCTCCCTGCACACTTATACGCACAAACTCGCGCAGGCTCACAAAGACCTGAAGCGCGTAAACCAGCAGCTTGCTCGGCAGCAGCAAGAAGCCAAAGATGCTGCTGCCACAGCTGCAGCTGCCGCTGCAGAAGACAGGGCTCGCTTGGCACTGGAGGCCAGCACTGCACGAGAAGCCCATGCCCAGGTGGGTGTGTGGTGTGTGTGTGTGTGCGTATGTATGTGTTTGTGCGTCTGGTGCGTGTGAGTGTGTGTACATGTGTGTTTGGTGTTGATGTTAATGAAGATGTGGTAGTGGTTGTTGGGGGGGCAGAAAAGGGGGAATCAAAGCAAATTACGTGAGTGAAATGCCCATCATACATGAATTCCTCCAATTCAGCATCCTTTTGACTTTTGTCCTGCTTATGGTCACGGCAATCCATGGTACCAATTTCAGCAAGAATTGCAGACACAAGCCATACTTGCACATTTGCGCATTTCAATACTGCAGTTGGAGCGTCGACTGCATGACAGCGAGGTCGGAGTGAGAAGCCTGATTGGAACTAAAGCCGCACTAACATCGCAATTGGAGCGGCTGAAATTAGATTCTGAGTACCTGAGGACGCGTGCTGCTGAGTATAAAAACAAACGCCCACGTCTGACGTTCACTGCGGCCCTCAGCCTGACTGTACCAGCAGCCAAGAGCTAATGATGTATGATGTATGATGCAGGAAACTGGTGAGGGGCGAATGGTAATCATTTGAAGTAGAATGGCCTGAACAACACTGTTGCGCTCAATTAACTACCATGTTTTGCTCTTTCCTTTCTTTGGTATGGCCTCCTGCTAGTGCCTGCTGGACTGCTTAATTACTGAGCGCTTTTCAAGGACTGCATAGGTGTGAGTCATGTGTACGAGCTGTTTGAACTGGGCATGCTATTCCCATGCAGGAATTTGCTGCGGATTTGAAGCATAGGATGGGAGGTGTTTGGAGGGATGCTGAGTTGGTGAACCCCAACAAGTGCAACAGCAAACTGGCCACTTATCATCCTTGGTTTGCCATCCATACTTCTTGGAATGAACGTATGCCAACTAATGTACCACGGTATCTTCTTATTGATCTGTTTAAACGTGTTGTGCACAATTTCGGTAGGTTCCGCTTGCTCGTGCACACTTTGAAACTGGAGGCAGCAGCGTGGCTTGAAAGCAGTTCTCGCGTATGTGACCAGTGCCCTGGTGAAGGTACACATTTCCATCTCTCTTCATTTGCCAGGATCATTAAGTTTGTGAACCGAGGAAAAATAAATCCTTTTTGTTTCACCTTTTTTTGAGGACTCCTCAACAGCTCGAACTGTGCGCTGGAACACCAGGTCAACAACATCTTGTTTGTAATTTCCTTTCTCAGCAGAACAATAACCTGTTCCTCTTTATTCCTGAGCTTACAGATTTATTTGTGGCTGGCCGAGACCAGTCAGCAGCTGATCAGCCAAGCAACCTGGCTGAAAGTCACCCCTCATTGTAACCATTTTCTGGTTTATTAGACATTGATTCGTTGGTGATCTCTTCGAACTTCTTGGTTCTCAATCTCTATTTTGTTTATAATGGGATGGCTTCAGTCTGGAAACATGGGAAGTGCCGTCTAGCTTTTGGCAGGTGGGGCAGATTGGTGGGCCTTCTTTATGGTTGCACTGAGTGGCACTCTGTTGGATGAATATCGATTATGTGCGGCAGTGCATGGCATTTTTCTTTTCCTCAGAGGTGACACTTGCATTTTCCATTTTTTCTTTACTGTACTGTCTCCAAGGAATACAATGCATACATGCCTTTGCATCATTTCCCAGCAAGAGCGTTGTCATTTGCTATTGTAATTGCTCTACAATTTGCTGTAAACTGTAATTGCTCTCCCTTAAAATGCTCCTATCTTTACTATCCAGGTGGATGTTGTGTCTCTGCACCCATTGGGTGTTGCACAAAATAACGTCCTTTCCTGATCTATGCCGGTAGTAATTACACTATCTGCGTTCTTTTCCTTTGAAATAAAAGTTTTATTTTAATGATCTGGATAGAAGGTCGGTCAGCTAGTACGTGGAGGTGCATGCTCTTTTAATTTGCCAAGACCATCGAGTTTGTGAGCTGAGGAAACACTTTTCCTTCCTGTTTACACCTTTTTTTGAGGACTTTTCAGCAACCCAACCCTTTTTGCTGCAACAGGTC
>Ga0307974_1002967_pt1:5000-12144 | contig 12144 bp, 15 predicted proteins | sample OrgLakmetagen784_FD_201812 | JGI IMG/M metagenome (GOLD analysis project Ga0307974, IMG submission 201812) | Saline water microbial communities from Organic Lake, Antarctica - #784 | ecosystem: Environmental > Aquatic > Non-marine Saline and Alkaline > Saline | place: Antarctica... | reverse complement strand
CACAGCAACAGCTTACCTTCCCACCTCAATTTGAGGATGACCCAGCTCGTTTGAGGACCTTTTTGAATCAACCTGATATTTTTGGAGTTGCCTCTTTTGTAGCTAAGTGCCTAGCCCTGTTCCCTTGTTTTTTCTAGCGTTTTTTTTGGTTTGGTTACAGGCTTTTTTCCAAGCTTCCGCTCAGATGCCCACCAGAGGCATATATAGCGATGTAACCTTACCTTACCTTACCTTACCTTACCTTACCTACACGGATACATCGCATGAGTACACGTAAAGATTACTCCAAAACAAAATGGTGCTCAAATCATCAGCTTGGAACAAATTGAAGAGATAAAACCTTATATCACTACTACTTGTCGTGAGGGTCAAAAGTTGTCAGAAGTGTTTGGTTGCGCAAGATTGCACCTAAACCGACAGACTCAAGATTCGTCAACAGGTCAAAAGAACACGTCAGCTCGTCCTTTGCTTCTTCTCTTGCGGCCTGTTTCCTTCATCTCTAGGGCCCTGCTCCTGCTCCTCCTCTTCAGCCCCTGTGCCTTGCGGTGCCACAGCCCAATCAGGCACACCAGCAGTAGCAGCAGCAGCAGCGTTAGGCTGAGCGTTGCCCTGCTGGACCGCTAATGTGTCTGCCACCGATGACTGCTGCTCTGCTGCCGGCTGCTGTGGTTGATCTTTTTTCTTCTGCTCTTCTGCTCTTGCCATGTCTGCCTTTGTGGGCTGGTTGTGCATGACAGGCGGTCTGCCGTGGCGAGTCTTGGGTCCCCAATTTGCTGGATTCTGCACTTGCACGCGGGAGACGTTTAGATAAAAGTATCACCATGTAAAAGGGAAGGCTGAATAGCTTGTTGCATTGTTGCATCACGCATGCCTACTCGGGCCTGCCACTTTGTGAGTTCAAGACAAATCATGGCGTATTGTTTACTGCTCCTTCTTCACTGCACCATATCACACGAAGCAGCTTCACTCAATGTGGACCCACCGTTACAAATCGTGGTGTGTCGTCCTTCTTCACTGCACCATGAGCACGCGCAAAGTTGGCAACCAGTGTGGGTTGTTTCGCCAGCAGCTTGCTTGCATAAGTGGTTGGATCCTGAAACATGGCACAGCATCAGAAAAATAAGGCTGTGTTTGGCAACTTACGCCATGCATTTTTCTCACATCATACTCTTTGACCTCCTCTCACCAGTCAGCCATAACAGCTGAGCTCTCAACCTTGACATAAAAAGTTCAGCTGCTGTTCGGCAAAGGCACTTAACCTGTTCCCTCCCCCAAGCATGCACATACCTTCATTTTCACAGGGTGGTCCTTGACCCAGCAGCGAATGATGTCCCAAAGCACGCCTGAGGGTGCATCTGTCTTGACAGCCAGGGGGCTGGCGTGGGATCCAGACACTCTGAAGTTGCAGGGTTGAAACGACTGCGTTGCTTCCTAGGAGAGCCTTATCACTTATCACTAAGGGTGGGTAAATAGGGTATCTGATTTTGCCAGCGAGGCTCGGCGAGCCTCAACGAGGCTCGGCACTTGCTGGGGAGGCCCTAGTTGGTGCATTACGGTTAGAAAATCACTTTCTCAAATATGCACGGATTGCGCCGAACCTTTTTCTGTTGTTCGCTCATATATATGAATGAATATTAACGTTGAGACCGGGTGAAAAATATGGGCGTGTGAGCCAAGAAAATTCGGCTAGCGGTTACACCCCCCCTGTTGCACACCCCTTTTAATTTCCTGGTGTTATTGATAACAAATAAATATTATTAATGAAGATACTTGGTTAAAAGATGGGGCTGTCAGCCGATTCAGCCACAAAATATCCGGATTTGGGAATTTTTGGGGATTTCTGGGAAGATAGGGGCTGATTCCGCCCGAAAAGTGGACACCCTTGCTGGCCGACGAGTGTCTTCCACACCGGAAAAGAGGCTCGCCGAGGCTCGGCGAGCCTCACACTCGGCAAGTCTCGGCGAGGTCATGACCCACCCTTACTTATCACAGAATTATGTATCCTTTTGCATTACCAGTTATGTGTGCAAAGTGTGCAAAGCAGCCAAGAAAGCATGTATACAAAAGCACAATTGTGAAGTACAATAACGCTTGCTCCTCAACATCCATGGCTAATCAGTGCACTAAAAGGGCATCCATCGTGTTCTAGATCCAGTGAAACGCATGAGCACTTCCCTTGAAGAGCTCATGCGTTTCACTGGTTCTAGCAGATGCACCCTGTATTTGGTGACTTGATTGCAAGCGTTGTGCATGTGCTACAGCCAGCGCAGGCGTGCAAGCCTCTAAGTAAAAGTTGGCAGTGCACGCGCAAGTAAGGCTGGCCACAGCCCAGGGCGGCACCACGAGGCCTGGGCGCCCACCAAAACGGTGAGCAAGGCGGCCAAGGGTGCGAGTGCCTCTGGCTCTTGTGCCACGGGTGTAACGGGCAGTAAGCATGGGGGGCGTGGTACACTTGCGCATGTGGCTGCGTGGGTGCAAGCACACCACGCGTGTGCACACAAATGCGTGTGCTTCCGCACGCGCCTACCGACCTGACATGACCCATGGGGATGTAAGGGAGGGATCTAGGAGTGATCTTCAGCTCGATTGAATTTCAAGGTTTTGCACAAGAAGCAGAAGATATTTGCAGCAATGTCTTTTGATTTTGTAGGCAGCTTTGACGAGGCAGGGGGGATGTCTTTGAAAGAGATGACGGCAACGCAAAAAAACATGTGTTCTTTTTGCGACATCATTGACCAGGATGTGTGCTAGGCATTCAGAACACGACACAGATTGAAGTCTGAGAAGATGCTCAAGCATGCAGAGGTGGCTGTGGCCATACCACAACGGTTTGCAGACACTCTGCCTTTAGGGAAGCACGTTTCGTTAAATGCCCAGCATCCGTGTAAATGAAGAGAGGCTGGCTGATCATCTTGGCTAGATAAATCCACGTCCTTCTATTTATAGCTTAAGCTGCACACAAGCACGGTATGCAGCAGATGTCAAGTCTGTGCAGCATCATGTACTGCAGCCAGCGCAGGCGTGCAAGCCTCTCCGTAGAGGTTGGCAGTGCACGCGCAAGTAAGGCTGGCCACAGCCCAGGGCGGCACCACGAGGCCTGGGCGCCCACCAAATCGGTGAGCAAGGCGGCCAAGGGTGCAAGTGCCTCTGGCTCTTGTGCCACGGGTGTAACGGGCAGTAAACATGGGGGGCGTGGTACACTTGCGCATGTGGCTGCGTGGGTGCAAGCACACCACGCGTGTGCACACAAATGCGTGTGCTTCCGCACGCGCCTACCGACCTGACATGACCCATGGCATTATGGCGGGGACTGCTCGGGGGAGGCAAGATATGAATACTTGTGATTAAGTTTGGATCAAGGAGCACTGCAGAGGTGCATATGTTGGTTTCAAATGTGTGCAATTGTGAAATGGAGTTAACGGTGCCCAAAATTGAGTGGCTCCTTTTCCTTTGTGTGGAAGGTGAAATCATTTCCCTTTCCTTTTGCTTTCTAGATGCCAACTGCTTTACATATTACAGGTAAACCTGTAAGGGTCCCGGAAATGTTTCTCTCTCGCACTTCGCACTTCCCACCTGTAGCCTGCATTGATGATGGCGCTCTTGAACACCTCCATTTTGGGCGATTGGCTCTTGACCGTCTTACACATGTCATGCATGTTGTAGTACCTGCACATGAATATTGCAGTCACACGTATAGCAATTAACGCTTGTCATCACGTCAGCAGTATTACTGCTTGTTACCGTACCTTTTTGATAACACCCTGCAAATACATCGATTTTTGCCCTGTGGGGTGACTGCGGTAAGCTTTAATATGTATCGTTTTTGGCCCTGCAAGATTGTGCGGGATCGGTGTATATGAAGTTTTTTGGGTCGCTGCAAGTCATGAGCGACGAGAGGCCCCCTGCCCCGCCCCCCCCTGACCATCCCGCCCCACCCCCTGCCCCATCCCCAGCCCCAGCGGCAGCAGCAGCAGCAGCAGCAGCCGCAGCAGCCGCAGCACCGATTGCTCTAAGGCTCCAAAGGGATTTTTCAGCGAGACATGTTCAGCTTCTTTGAAAAAGCAGCGACAGCTGAGCAGAAAGTAGCGTTTCAGCAGCAAAAGGAGCAGCAGCTGGCAACCGACCGAGCCAAGCTACAGCAAGCAAAAGCGGAGCAGGCTGAGTGGCGGACGGAGGAGGCAGCGATGAAGAGGCCTCCTGGCAGACCAAAGAATGAATCCAGTCTCACAGGTCAGTTAGTATGTGGGGACACAGAAAGGGCACAGGGGCACAGCTTAGCAGGGGCATTGGCTAAGGAGACCAAGCTGCAACGCTTGCGCATGCAGAGCAGCCCAGTAGCTGGCTGGCAGTTGGCAGTCACGCACCAAGGCTGCCCGCACCCAAGCAGCACCATCAGCACGCGCGAGCAGCAGCCGCAGCAGCGAGGAGAGCGAGGAGGACAGCAGCAGCAGTAGTGACAGATTGGGGGGGGGGGGGCGTCGAGTAGTAAAACAGAGAACAAGCTCACATGCAAACAGCATCAAGCCTGTGCACTATACGGTGTACGGTGTAATTACGATTTGGAGGACCGTAATTACAGTAATTTACTGTACGGTATACGGTACGGTGCCAAGTTGGCACTGCCAGTGCAAAAATGGCCTCAGAAAGGCCTCTCCGCCCCAAACACCTCCCATTTCCACATCCAGCATGCTCCTCTTACGTGCTGACGCCGCAGAAATGCTTCCCTGAACGACCCTGAGGCTGGGCTGGGGCTGCATCAGCTCGGGGGAAGGGCCCAGCAGTGGCTTGCATGGAAATTTAAATTAGAACGCAGTACTCGATTCCTGGTTGTTAAATTGTATTTTGTTCATAAACAATTGCCAAAAAAAATTTAGGGCCGAAATTGGAGCCAAACGGCCAAATTACAGTCAAAATTGTACTGTAGGGTGGCACCGTCTTGTACGGTCTGACACCGTAATTTTGGCCGACCGTAATTTGGACCGTACTGTACGGGGTAATTACAATTGGTACCGTAATTACGGTCCAAAATCCAACTTAACGGCGTAAGAGCACAGGCCAGAACAGCATGTTGGCTTTCCTTTGCCCTTTTGTGGTGTCCTCTTTCATTTAAACTGTTTGTAAAGCCTATTGGTGCTGAACAGGGCTAAAAGTCCTGCGGGGTTGAGCGGGAAGCGCAAAACTATATATTTTGGGGGTGCGGGAAGGTGCAGGATTCTTCTAGACATCCCTAAAATTTGGGGTGCGGGATGAGTGCGAAAAGGTACGGTATATTGGGAATGTTTAGGGTTGGCTTTCTTGTATGGGAGATTTGGGCAGCTTAGAAAACAGCACCCATGACATTTTTGGAACAAGCACGGTAAAGCAAGCACTGCACCTGCTTGTTCCTGTTGATAGCAGCATTTCATGAGGACCATTTTCAAAAAAGCAAAATCCACGATTTAGTGATACTTTACAAGGCTTTGCAGACCCCAAACCACAGCCATGCACACGTGCTCACAATGGGACGTCAGGCAGCTCGTCTGCAATGGATGTCAGCAGGCCCTTGATCTTGTTGTACTGGGCGTAGCTGCACGTGAGAAGATTCAGGTGTGTTGGTTAAACGAGGAAATAATCCGAATCAAAAAAGGGGTCGGCTACGACCATGAACAACAATAAATCGTGTTAAGTGAATGTATGAGGGAAGCCGGGTATTTTAAGGACGATGCAGGTCTGATACAGTGCTGGATAACAACAGGGAAGCACACACCCTGAGTGATGGGTCATGGATGTTGTGAAGAATGAAGTGTCATGAAAGTTTTGAATATGAGGTGCCTTCCAATCAGTTACATGGTGGCCCTTCCAGATATCCACACTGACTCTTTGTAGAGCTTACAAATTGCTGCCCCACCCTCCACGCTGCTGTCACCCCACCAGTGGGGGCATTAATTCTGTTTTAGTTCAAGCACGCGATGGTCAGATGAAGGAAGAGGCCCAGGAATGCAGGCAGCCCATGCACTGTAAGTACTCAACGATATCGTTTCATTTATGAAAGATGCTAGGGTTTTCCATTTGTTACAGGCACTGCGTCCACGTGGTAAAGGTCAGCAATACTGGCCTGATGAAGGCTGTCGAGAACCCCCAAAACGGGTTCTTGTAATCCTAGTCGATCATACGGGGAAAGTGTCCTCACTTCCTCCATGTGAATCAAAGCTGAGAAATGCTAAACAGCATACTGTGTGCACGAGTACCCCAGGACATAGCGATTTCATGTTGATGCAGGGGCATGGTATGTGTGCAAACCCACTTTGTGTAGGAAGACAGGCACTTTGGATGATACACAGAGGTCAACTTGTGAGCAACACACCTGTTCACGCTAGCTCACATATCCCTGCTCTCATCATTCCGTAATTAATTCAAGTCAATGAGGACACAAGCGCTGGACACACACATAGGTACACACACACACACACTTGCTCTTGTCCCTGTCCATGTCAGCCATCAGGGTGGTCACAAAGCTCAAGTCATGGACGGGTTCTGACCAAATGGGGCCGCCCAAGAGGTAGCCACTGCCGGTTTCAGGGCACCTGCATCCAAGAGGAATGCCTCTCTTAAGCGACATTACAGTATAGGAACAGAGAACAAACACACACAAATGCTCTCTCAAGAATGCACACACAGCCGCACGCACAAGCAGAGACACTCAATTGCGCACAGACCACACACGTACGCACACGTGCAATCTTACGTGATGGAGGGGACTGCAGGCCCTTGGCTTGGCATGTGCTTCACGCTATTCTCGTTGACCTGCGTGACACAGATTGTGCTCTCTTGTGTCTAAATATAGAACAAGCAGACATGCCATGGGAAGGAACAGAGTGAGGGTAACGACATGAAGTAGAACAAGATACATGGTGCTACAGCCGTGCTGGTTGTGCAGACTTGTTGCCAGCTTAGAGTGACACGAATTTACCTTGAACAGAGTGAGCACAATGTGTATGTAGTGACAAATATAACAAGTCGCACTCTCACCCTTTTTTGCCCCAATGGTTGCAGCCAGAAAGAGTCGCAGCCAGAGCTCTGCCACAGGTAGGATTGACGAGTGGCAGAGTCCTTAGCCTCAGCAGCATTTGCGTACACACGCACAAATACGCGAATGTAGAAGTCA
>Ga0307974_1002964_pt1 | contig 12149 bp, 16 predicted proteins | sample OrgLakmetagen784_FD_201812 | JGI IMG/M metagenome (GOLD analysis project Ga0307974, IMG submission 201812) | Saline water microbial communities from Organic Lake, Antarctica - #784 | ecosystem: Environmental > Aquatic > Non-marine Saline and Alkaline > Saline | place: Antarctica: Organic Lake... | reverse complement strand
GAACTCCAGCGACGCCGGCGGCCACCATCCGTGATGATTTCAACTTCAGACATAAGCACGTGCTTAGGGATATGCCTAAGCCTCCTGGTTCAGGCCAAGGTGTCCGGTCGAAAATGGGGCCAGTTCAATCAGCACGTTGACGAGGGCCGCGTCACAGACCGAGCCGAGGATCGGAATGATATCGAGATCGGGGACAAGGGTCCGCAATTCGCGCTCGATCTCGAAGAGCACATGCTCGCCGTGATCCATCAGGATCAGCGTCTCGGGGTTGCAGCGCGCCAGTTGCCGGCACAGTTCGGATCCGATAGATCCACCCGCCCCGGTGACAAGGATGCGTCGCCCCGCATAGATATTGCTGTCGCCGGGCAGATCATCCTCGACCGCCTCGCGCCCGAGAAGCGTCGCGGGATCGACCGGGCGGCTTTCGAACGTGGCGTTTGCACTGCCGGTCACGAGATCCGCGAAGGCGGGCAGCACGTGCACGTCGCAACCCGTTTGTTGCAGACGCCGGGTGAGGCGGTCACGCTGCCCGTCCGTGGCGCTCGGCATGGCGAGGATGATCCGGTGAATATCGTGCGTTGCCGTCAGCATGTCGATATCGCGCGCGGGATGCACCCGCAGCCCGGCGACCGTCAGCGATTGCAGGTGCGGATCATCGTCGATGAAGGCCACGGGCCGGATTCTGGCATCGGTCGCGAGCGCCGCGGCAAGCTGCCGCCCGGTGCGCCCGGCACCGTAGATGAGTACGTTGATCCGTGGCTCACACGATGTGTCTGCGCCCTGCGAAAACCGGCCCGCGCGCTGGACCCGCGCCAGTAACGGGCGAAAAATCTGAAACATGGTCCGAGGCAAATTGATCTCCGGTCGGCGTATGGCTCAACTTGGTACCTTGTGTAGCACATATCTCGGTCTGATCTGCACGGGCGCAATCACGCTCACCACACTGTGACACATCGGTTGCCTTTCGACCGGGAAGGTCGTTCAGCCCGGCGCCTCAAGCCGATGCCAATCCGCGATCATCTGCACTGGTGTGTTGCAACCGACGACCTCCGGAAAAAGACTGTCCAACCGCGCCGTGTCCAGTGAGACGTACGCCTGCGCCCCGGCCGGCGCGTCGCGCCAGACAGGCTCTTGCCCCGCGGCCCGGATCAGGTCGGCCATCGCAACGGGATGCGTCGCCGCAACGTTCAGGATGTCCGGCAGGCTGCCTTCCGGAAGATGCATCAGCGCAGTGAACACGCGCGCCAAATCCCCCGGTGCGACATAGCTGCGGCGCGGTCCCGTTCCGTCGGCAAACCGATCCAGTGTCACGGGCCGCGTCCGGTCAAGCAGCGCCACGCCGAGGCTATCGGCCCCGACAACATTCGCCACCCGCAGGATCACGTGCCGCAGTCCGTCTTGCGGCAGACCCGCAATGGTGCGCTCCATGTCCAGCTTCGCCGCGCCATAGGCGTTGGCGGGGGCCGGGTCGTCAGTCTCGCACAGCCGCATGCCGGGTCCGTAGATCGCCGCGGACGACACGTGTATCACCCGCCCTGCCTCGCACCCCCGCGCAAGGGCCCGCGCCGCCTGCGCCAGTTCGCTGTTTTGCTCCAGCGTCTGCGCATCTCCACCTGTCTGACCCCAAAGCGCGATTACAGCGGCGCAGCGCGGCAGCTCAGGCAACGCCTGACCCGGCGCCCAAACGATATCGGCCGGCGACCGCCGCGCGCACCAGACCGGCGTCACTGCCGGATCGGTTCGCCATGCGGTCTGCAGGAATCGGCCAAGACGGCTGTTGGCCCCGGCAACTAGGCATCTTGGTGGATCGATCACGGTGGTCACGGCAGATCACGGGCCTTGGGCTAGAATCCTAATTGTCTCATCGATACTCTAATAGAGGGCTACATCGCCAGAGGCGCGCATGGCTTGGGACGTCTTGCACGCCCGAAAACGCGCCGGTTTCGAGATCACGCACGCCAAGGCTCGGAGAAACCGGTGAAAACCCGATTGCCAAATCATCCGTCTCGCTCCAAGTCACACCCACGTTGTTCGAACTCAAAAGGAGAATGCTTATGGCAAACCCGAAACTTCTGATCCTGTCGGGATCGTTGCGCAAAGGATCGTATAACCGGATGCTGATTATCCTCGCGGCCCGCGCCTTTGGCAGCGCCGAGGTGACCGAGGGCGATCTCGACCTGCCGCTATACAACGGCGACGTGGAAGAGGCCGACGGCGTGCCCGAGAAGGTGCACACGCTCGTGCAGCAGATCAAGGACGCCGATGCGGTGGTCATCGGCGCGCCGGAATACAACAAGGGCATCACCGGCGTTCTGAAAAACGCGCTCGACTGGGTCAGCCGCGTGCCCGGCAGCGCGTTGAAGGACAAGCCGACAGTTGTCGTCTCGGCCTCGGCCGGGCGCACCGGCGGCGAGACGGCGCAGTTCATGACGCTGCACTGCCTGTCGCAGCATCAGGCCCGCCTGATCCCCGGACCGGCGGTCTGTGTCGCCGGCGCCATGGACGCGTTCGACGAGAACGGCCGCCTCAAGGACGAAACCGCTCAGAAACTTCTGAACACGCGGATGCAGAGCCTGCGCGAAGAAGTCGCCTGACTGTGCCGCGGGTCGCCTGTCCACGGGCGGCCCAACACCATGGTCTTTGGCGCATCGGGCTTGCGGATCGCGAGGTGTCCATGTACACGCTTCGCACCTTTCGCAATACGTTTGAACCGCGCAGCCTCTCGTGGACGGGTCGCGAAAGGGTGGACCCGCCTTTGAAATGCGCCTTGATAAAAATGGAGACGACATGCCGCTTTATGAGCATGTGATGATCGCGCGTCAGGACCTGTCCAACGCGCAAGCCGAAGGCCTGATCGAACATTTTGGTACCGTGCTGTCCGACAATGGCGGCACCCTCGTGGATAGCGAGTACTGGGGGGTCAAGACAATGGCCTACAAGATCAACAAGAACCGCAAGGGCCACTACGCCTTTCTGCGCTCCGATGCCCCGGCACCGGCCGTGCAGGAAATGGAACGCCTGATGCGCCTGCATGACGACGTGATGCGCGTGTTGACCATCAAGGTCGATGCGCACGAGGCCGGCCCGTCCGTGCAGATGCAAAAGCGCGAGGAACGCGGCGAACGCCGCGAGCGCCGCTAATCCATTACCTGAAGAAAGGACAATAAATCATGGCTACGAAACCATTCTTCCGCCGCCGCAAGGTGTGCCCCTTCTCGGGGGACAACGCGCCCAAGATCGACTACAAGGACACGCGCCTGTTGCAGCGCTATATTTCCGAGCGCGGCAAGATCGTGCCCTCGCGCATCACCGCCGTGTCGGCAAAGAAGCAGCGCGAACTGTCCCGGGCCATCAAGCGCGCACGGTTCCTCGCCCTTCTGCCCTACGCCGTGAAATAAGGAGACAACAGCATGCAAGTGATCCTTCTGGAACGCGTGGCCAAACTTGGCCAGATGGGCGAGGTCGTCGACGTCAAGCCGGGCCATGCTCGCAATTTTCTGTTGCGGCAGGGCAAGGCCCTGCCGGCCTCGGCACAGAACATCGCCGATTTCGAAGCGCGCAAGGCGCAGCTAGAGGCCGAGAACCTCGAAAGCCGCAAGGAAGCCGAAGCGATGGCAGCGAAGCTTGACGGTGAGCAGTTCATCGTGATTCGTCAGGCGTCGGACAGCGGCGCGCTCTACGGCTCCGTCAGCACACGCGATGCCGCCGAGGCTGCGACCGCGAATGGGTATTCTCTCGATCGCAAGCAGGTCGCGCTGAGCCGCCCGATCAAGGAGCTGGGGCTGCATGACGTCATCGTCACGCTTCACCCAGAGGTCGAGGCGCGGATTCAGCTCAACGTTGCCCGCACCGAGAACGAGGCAGAGCTGCAAGCCACAGGCAAATCCATCCAGGATGCCGCGGCCGAAGAGGAAGAGGCTGCCGACTACGAGATCGCCGAACTCTTCGAAGATATCGGCGCCGCAGCCGAGGACGACGACAACCTGTCGGAAGTTATCGAGGACCCTGACACGCAGCGCCGTCGTGAAGACAGCTGAGCAGGCTGCCTGAACAACCAAGCGACCGCGCGAAGATTCGCGCGGTCTCGTTCCGGACCCCATGTCTGAGAAGTGGGGTGAAAGCGTTCTGATCTGGCGGGGACAATTTGAACGAGTGAGTTACTTCACAATGCAAGGTATATTGCGCTAACGTTGCTAAATTGAGCATAGTTCTATTTTGACAAAACTTGACGCCGGTCGGTGATACTGGCCAAGCTGAACGCTTCGGAGCCGACTTGACCGTTTTCTGCAGAGGCCTTCGAATGAAACCGATCGAGCCCGACAGCACCGAGGACGATAGCGTCCGGTTTCGCCGTTTCCTCGACGAACTGCGCGAGACGTTCGAATTCGATCACGTCGCCTATGCCGGTGTGAATCCGATCAGTGGCAAGCAGCATGGTCACATGACCTACGGGCCAGAATGGTCGGCCCATTACATGCAAAACAAGTTTTACGAAATCGATCCGACGCTTCTCAAGGCACGGCAATCGATTGCGCCGGTGGACTGGACCCGACTGGAACGCAGCGAGGAATTTCAGACCGTGTTTCGTGATGCGCGCGCGTTCGGCATCAGCGATCGGGGCCTCACCGTTCCTATACATGGGCCGTATGGCGACATGGGCGGCCTCAGTGTTCTGCGAGACTGCTCCGACAGGGAATGGAGCTTGCTGATCCCCGAGATCATTGGCGAGCTTCAATCTGCGGCGGTCCACCTGCACGATTCGGTTATCCAGTCCGATCCGCTGACCCGCTTGTTGAATGCTCCCAGCCTGTCCAGCCGAGAACGCGAAATCCTCCAATGGATCGCGGCGGGGAAATCACAGCAAGATGTCGGGGATATCCTGATGATTTCGCACCGCACGGTCGAAGTGCATCTGCGCTCGGCGCGGCAAAAGCTCAATGCGCTCACCACCCCGCAGGCAGTTGGGCGAGCGATCAATCTTGGGTTGATATATCCGAGGTAGTATTCTACCTTAGCATGTATTCAGTACCCCAACTGTACCGAATATGTTTCCGGTTCAATGCTTTTTGCATCTCTCCCGCGCCTGATTACGGGATTCCCCCAATAGCGTCCGACAGTGTTTTGACTAAGGTTCACGGTATGTGGAACCGAACTCATGGAACACATGTATCAAATGGGGAAAGTTAATGATTCTGGTTGTAGACGCTACCAACAAGGAAAAGTTCGGCTCAGTGCTGGACGAGATGTTCAAACTGCGCGCCCGTGTATTTGGTGACAGGCTTGGATGGGAGGTCAATATCGAAAACGGACGCGAACGCGATGTTTTCGACAATCTCAATCCATCATACGCGATCGGGCTTGACGACGAAGGCCACGTGGTGTCCTGCGTACGCGCCCTGCAAACGACCGGTCCGCATATGCTGTCCGATGTATTCTCGGACATTCTGGACGGGGAACCACCGCTGCGAAGCGTCGCTCTTTGGGAGTCGACCCGATTCTGCGTGGACAAGGATCGCCTGGGTCGCGGACGCGACCGGCATTCGGTCTCCTACGCGACCTGCGAACTCATGATTGCCTCGCTCGAAGCGGCGAAGCGTGCTGGTGTAGAAGACATCGTTACCGTGATCGACCCGATGATGGACCGCGTGCTCAAACGCTCGGGCAACGCACCTTATGATTATCTGGGCAAGGTTGCCGACATGGGCAAGGTATCCGCGCTGGCGGCTCTGCTTGATTGCACAGACGAGCGAATCGGGCGCATTCGCGAATTTTCGGGGATCGCCAGCGAGGTTTTCCTCGCAGACGAAGACGCACTCGCGTTGCCGGCGATCGCCAAGGCCACCGCACCGAAATCCGAGCTTGAGCAGTATTGCGAAGAACAGATCGCCGCCGCCGCAACCCAAGATGAGAAGCTTGCGGCCCTGCGCCTCAAGGCCGCGCTCGCAGAAAAAATCAGTGCGCATGCCAAAGCGGACGGCTGACTGAGGCCCTTGTCCGGCTGCAAAAAGATACCTGCAATGTAAAAGGGCCGCCCCGTGACACCACGGGGCGGCCCTTTCATATCGGCTGTCAGAGCTTGCTTTACTCTTCGCTGTCCATCTCTTCGATGGCCTTCTCAAGCTCTTCCTTGGAAACCTCTTTCTCGGTGACATCGGCAAGCTCGACCACGTAGTCGATCACCTTGTCCTCGAAGATCGGCGCGCGCAGTTGTTGGGTCATCTGCGGGTTCTTTTGCACGAACTCAAAGAATTCCCGCTCCTGCCCGGGATACTGACGCGCCTGGTCCATCACCGCCTGGGTCATCTCGGCGTCGGTCACCTCGACCTCGGCCTTCTGCCCCAAATCGGCCAGCAGCAGCCCAAGACGCACGCGGCGCTCGGCAAGCTTGCGATGCTCGTCCGTCGGCTCGACCTCGGGGTGATCGTGACCTTCGACGTCCGGGTTCTCGTCATGCCAGATCTGGTGCGCGATCTGCTTGGCCTCGGTCTCGACCATGCTGGGGGGCAGATCGAAGCTGACCATCTCATCGAGCTGATCGAGCACCCGACGCTTGAGTATCGCGCGCGCGGCGCCAGAGTATTCCTGTTCCAGCCGCTCGCGAATCTGCTTCTTCAGCGCCTCAAGATCCTCTGCACCGTATTTCTGCGCCAGGGCATCGTCGATCTCGGCCGGTTTGGGGCTCTTCACCGCCTTGACAGTGCAGTCGAACACGGCCTCTTTGCCAGCCAATTGCGCGGCTTGGTACTCTTCAGGGAAATTGACGGTGACAGCCTTCTCGTCCCCGGCCTTGGCACCGACAAGCTGCTCTTCGAAGCCGGGGATAAAGCTGCCCGCGCCCAGTGTCAGCGGGTAATCCTCCGCGCTGCCACCCTCGAAGGCCTCGCCGTCGATGCGGCCCACGAAATCGATCACCACCTGGTCGCCGTCCTCGGCAGCGGCCCCGTCCTCGCGATCCTCGAAGTCCTGCGCGTTCTCGGCCAGGCTCTTGAGTGCCTCGTCCACCGCCGTCTCGCCGGGCTTGACCACCAGACGCTCCAGCTTGACCTGCGACAGGTCGACATCGGGGATGTCGGGCAGCGCCTCGTAGCTCAGATCGACCTCGACGTCGTCGCCCTCTTTCCAGTCCTCGTTGGCCATCTTGACGTTGGGTTCCGCGGCCGGGCGTACGCCCTGCTCCTCGAAATGCGCCTTCATCGCCTCATCGACGCTTTCCTGCATCGCCTCGCCGAGGACCCGCTGACCGAACTGCTTTTTCAACAGCGGCAGAGGGACCTTGCCCTTGCGAAAGCCCTTGAGTTCGACCTCGGGCTGCGCTTCCTTTAACTTTTCGGTAACCTTGTCGTCCAGCTCCTGGGCCGACAGAATCAGCTTGTACTCACGCTTCAGACCTTCGTTGAGTGTCTCGGTGACCTGCATGTTCGTCCTTCTCTATGCATCGAGCCGCAGAGGCGTCCACGGCGGTCAAAATCCTGTGCCTCTTAGGACTGACATGGTCATGATGCAAGCAGTCTCTGACCCGCGGGGATGCAACGCCGGCCCGCCACTGATGGTTTGGACGCCCCCACGCGACATCACGATGTGCCAAAGTGGTGAGTGTCATCAAACCAAAGGAGAAAGAGGTGGCTCCGGAAATTTGAACAGCCGGGATAGGTGGATTTTCCGTGCAACAGCGGCATGATGCTGCGAGCAAGGAAAAGACCATGGCAAGGCGACCGTGCCGGAATCACCGCCCGGCATTCAAGGCGAAGGTGGCGGTGGCCGCGATCAAGGGCGAGAAGACCCTGATCGAGCTGGCGCAGGAATTCGACGTTCATCCGAACCAGATTAACCAGTGGCGCGACCAGGTGCTCGAGGGTGCGACCGGGGTGTTCGGTGCTGGGCCGAAGGGCGAGCCGAAACCGGTGATCAACGTGAAGACCTTGCATGCAAAGATCGGAGAGCTGACGCTCGAAAACGATGCTCCGCAGGGCTTACGCGACCCCCGGGGCCACGGTCCCTGCCACGATGTCCGGCGCGCTCAGCAAGGCGGGGCAGCGTCTATTACAAGCCCTGCCCTGTCTCGGACACCGATCTGAAGCTGATGCACCGGACCCTCAAGCTGCATATGGAGTTCCCGTTCGCGGGCAGCCGCATGCTGCGGGGTCTACTGGCCCAGGAGGGATTCAATATCGGGCGGCTGCACGTTGCCACGCTGATGAAACGCATGAGCATCGGGGCGCTCTATCGCAAGCCGAGCACCTCGAACCCGGCGCGTCCATGCGCAGCATGGCTCCGCCATGAGGGCACAAGATCTACCCCTATCTGCTGTGGAAACTGCCCGCCACCCGGCCCAACCAGGTCTGGGCGATGGACATCACCTACATCCCGATGGCAGGGGGCCTCCTACACCACACGGCGGGGCAATACCCTGACAGATGCATCGTAAACGCGAATGGCTGAAGGAAGCGTCAGTGCGCAGGAATGGCGAACTTAACAAACATGGATATCGTGGTCGCTCGCTGCGCCGGTCTCGAGCGACGGCTGTACACAGAAAGCACCATTTGCAAACGGAGCGGTGTGAAGCGATTAACGGAGATGTCATGCTGCGATGCAGCGGGCGCAAACGACGTTCGCAGCAAGTGCAGCATGCCTACCCGGTCGACCGGCAGTACTGTGGGAGTACGCGGCTGTTCGCGGCGGGTGCCGCGCAATTTTACCTGCCCGGTGACCTTTTATTCTGAGTTCCTTCCCAGATCCTGGTGCAGCCGATTTTCTCGGCCGGGCGGGCGAGGCCGTCGCGTTGGAGGTGGCGCAAGAGGTGCAGGATGCCGCTGTTGCTCAGTCCGAGGGCATCGCGCAACTCGGCTTGCGTGCGCGGTTTCTCCAGTGCGCGCAGCACGAAGCGCCGCCGGTCTCTTGCAGAGCGACGATCATGGGGCGGGCGCTCACCTGCGCACTCGTCCATCACCCGGCCTCTCCTGGCGTGGGATCCGCGCCGCGGACCTTGACAAGCGCGTCATCGACAGAGGCGGCGTAATGCACCAGCGGCCGTTTCAGCCCGTGCGTGATGAAGGCGCGCCGGATGTCGCGGCTGGCCCCGGTCAGCCACAGATCGACATCGCATTTGCGGGCCTTGTGGGCCAGCCCTTCGATCATGTTGGCGCCGGTCGAGTCCAGAAACGGCACGTTCGAGAAATCGACGATCAGCGCCTTGTACTCGTCGTTGATCCGGTCGAGCACCGAGCCGATCGAGGCCGTCGCCCCGAAGAACAGCGCGCCGGTGATGCGGTAGATCACGACATCGGGGCTGGCCGCGACCCGTTCGTCATAGGCCGTCTCGGCATCCGGTCTGTCGCGGCTGACAAAGGCCGTGTGGCTCGCCACCTCGGTTGTGCGGCTCATCCGGTGGATGAAGAGCACCGACCCGAGCGCGAAGCCCACGACGATGGCCTCGGTCAGGTCCCGGAAGATCGTCAGGAAAAACGTCGCGGCCAGCACCGCCGCCTCGCCCCGCCCCGAACGCAGAAGGATGGCGATGGCAGGTTTTTCGATCATGTTCCAGGCGACGATGGCCAGCACACCGGCCAGTGCCGCAAGCGGAATGTAGGCCGCCAGAGGCGCCGCGATGAGCATGAACAAAAGCAAGAAGACCGCGTGCAGCATCCCTGCCACGGGGCCATGCGCGCCCGCGCGCACATTGGTTGCCGTGCGCGCAATGGTGCCGGTCACGCAGAACCCGGTGAAAAGCGCCGAGCCGACATTCGCCACCCCCTGCGCCACCAGTTCGCAGTTCGATCTGTGCCGCCGCCCGGTCATGCCATCGGCCACGACCGCCGAGAGCAGCGACTCGATCGAGCCGAGCAGGGTGAAAGAGAGAGCTGCGGGCAGCACCGCCATGATCCGGGTCGGCGAGAGGTCCGGCAGGCGCGGCGCGGGCAGCGACGACGGGATACCGCCGAATTTCGTGCCGATGGTCTCCACCGACAGGCCGATCAGGGCAGTCAGCGCGGCGGCGACGCCGACCGCGATCAGCATGCCGGGCCAGTGCGGACGCAGCCGGCGCAGCCCCAGGATCACCGCGATGGTGCCAAGCGACAGCGCCACCGCGGCGGGTGTGATTGTGTCCCTTGCGGCCCAGAGCGCAGGGAGCTTCGCCAACAGTTCTCCCGGCTCATCCGTCAGGCGCAAGCCGAGCAATTCGCGGATCTGGCTGGCAAAGATGATCACGGCGATCCCGGCGGTAAAGCCCACGGTGACGGGAAACGGAATGAACTTGATGAAGGTGCCGAGCCGAAGCAGCCCTGCGAGCGCCATCATCACCCCCGACAGGAAGGTGGCGAGGATCAGCCCCTCGATCCCGTGCTGCGCCACGGTGGCCGCGACCAGAACGATGAAGGCCCCCGCCGGCCCGCCGATCTGGACCCGCGAGCCACCAAGCAGGGACACGAGAAAGCCACCCACGATGGCGGTATAGAGCCCTTGCGCAGGCGTGGCACCCGACGCGATGGCGATCGCCATGCTGAGCGGCAGCGCCACGATGGCCACGGTCAGCCCGGCAATGGCATCGGATTTGAGCGCGCGCAGGCCATAGCCCTCGCGCAGTACGGTGACGAGCTTGGGGGTGTATAGATCCGCGAAGCTGGGAGCATGAGCGGGTCGCGGGGTCGCATCTGCCATGTTTAGGCCGCACCTGTGATGGTGGCGGCGGGATCGTCGGCTATCTGTCGGCGGTCGCCGTCGCTGTATTCGGGTCTTGTTTCGATCTGAGGGTGTCCGGAGATTTCAGCCGCACACCGCGCCCGCGCCCGGCACTTTTCGCGCCTTCACCGATCAGCTCGACACCAGCGCGGTCAAGCGCCTCGACTACCCTGGTGAGGCTGTCCACGACGCCGCGCACATTGCCCGGCCCGGTCTCCATCCGCTGGATGGTGGGCACGGAAAGGCCAGCCAGTTCCGCCAGCGTTTTCTGGTCGATACCGAGCAAGGCCCGCGCCGCACGTACCTGGGCAGAGGTGATCATGCGCAAACCCCTTTTTTGTCATAATCGTGGATTAAGGCGGCAAAGCTGATATGTCAAACATCATTATAGCGGTTTTGTCACAGGAAAGTCTTTTCACCGCCGTGCCGGGTTACTCCAAGTGTCTTCAGTCAGAACGGCAACAACAGGGCTGACTGCCATGATCTGACACTTTTTTCAGAAACGTGATATCATCTTAGGGCTTGAGCCGTGGTAGTGCGCTTAGAGCGTCATCTGCGCATCGCTCAATTAGGAAAGGTCAGACATACTACCGCTCTGTTTTTCAACGGTGAAACCCGATGTTCAGCTTAAATCAACCGGTCAAGACCTTCACGCAATTATGGCGCAACAATCCGTCAGGATATGCAAAGCGCTCTCAAACGTGCAATCTTCGAGGGCGGCACTGCCGAGCTATGCGGGACTTCGGGTGATGCGGCCTGATCACGCGGCGCGGTTTTCGGTGTCGTTTGCGGCGACCCCGTCGATGAACGTGACGCCTCGGGTGACCAAAGGCACCCGGTTTGGGCCTTTCAGGCGCCGCCACGTCTTCCCGGCGGCCTGAACGGGCTTGAAGACCATCAGCTTGGCTGGCGTCTGCGACAGCGCCCCCTTGGGTCGCACGGTCCGGTGCCTGACCCTGGCGAACACGCTCCCTATCGGGTTACCCGAGCGCGAGGTGATGACCGGGATCGGCCCGGTGCCGGTGAAGGTGCCCAGGGTTCGCGACCGGGCCGCCGCGACCGAGAAGGTTCCGGCGGCGCATATCGAGCGCGCCGATCCCGGTCTGGATGGATCGCTCCGGCCCGTATCCGTGCCGTACAACGCGTTGCCGGACGTCCGGCAGGACCTCTTCGGAATATTGCGCGACGAAGGTGTCGGCCTCGGCTCTTGGCGCGGCCGCCAGCATCCGGCGCGCCCCGTCCCGGGCAATCTCGGTCAACGGATCATAAACAGTTTCCGGCTGACGCAGGGCGATGATGTCTGTATCGTTCTTCATGGTGTATCGTTCCTTCCGGAAATTCTGGCAGGCTGCGACACCCGCCACGATACGCCGCCGAGAAACGCGCGAAAGTTGATGGTGTGGATGCCGCCACCTGAAGGCATCACAATGTGCCAAGTGTCGTCATGATGACGGCACAGAAGCATAGAACAT
>Ga0307974_1002961_pt1:0-10000 | contig 12153 bp, 14 predicted proteins | sample OrgLakmetagen784_FD_201812 | JGI IMG/M metagenome (GOLD analysis project Ga0307974, IMG submission 201812) | Saline water microbial communities from Organic Lake, Antarctica - #784 | ecosystem: Environmental > Aquatic > Non-marine Saline and Alkaline > Saline | place: Antarctica: Organic... | reverse complement strand
GCAGCAACTGGTCTCAGCTCCCAACCAAGCATCGCCTGAGGTTTGCTTGTGCACACGGCTGATATGGAAGGCACTTTGGTCTGCCACTTACATGGGCGTGCCTGACCTGCTGACGTCGCCAGCTGTCGTGGACGGATGGCTGACAGCACTCACTCTGTCCCTGGCTCAGAGCACGCCTCAGGTGCCTAGATGCTTGGGTCGTTGTTTGTGCTAGGTAAAGCTCGTGCACCTTGAGTGCTTAAGAGGCTCAGGTGCCTAGATGCTTGTAAATGATGAGGTTGGGAGTTAGGCTGGTTTCTTAAGCGATCTGCTGGTCTGCCAGTAACACACAAGTTTCCTTGTGGAAATGGGCGCTAGAGCGAGTACAGCTGACGATGCCCTCTCCCCAGCAGGCGTGTTCAGCTAATGCCCCCCTCGTGTTGACGCTCATTTAGTGTGGTGCACATGCCTGTTCCTCCCATCCCGCGCACCCACACAAACACACACTCGCTGCTTCCTTATTGCTGCTGCTGCTGCTGCTGCTGCTGCTGCTGCTCAGGAGCTGGAAACCGTCGACCTTGAGGAGCGGCCTTCCCTGCCGTGGTGGAAGTGCAGGAAGTGGATGATGAACATCGCCTACCGTGTGTTCAGTCGCTATGGTCAGCCTAGGCACTGCAAGGAGGGTAACGACAAGGCCTTTGGCGAGCTGTTCCAGGTGAGTCTGGGTGGCACGCACACACTGTGCTTGCAGGCAGCGAGAGATCAGAAAAGAAGCCCCCAGAGCCAAGCACCTCAGCAAAGAAGCCCCCAAGAGCCAAACACCTGATATATCATTCCTATGCTTTGGCAAAGTCCAGATACGAATCATTGCTGCAACTGTGCGCCCTGCTTTCCTTCCATTTCACCCTGTGTATGCGCACAACATTACACACAGAATCCATACACGTAGAAATTATGCACACGCAAACGCGCCCAAACACGCGTACATTTAGACAAACTGCTCCACGCGAAATCATTCACACACGAACGCACGCAAACATGTACACATACAGGCACACTGGTCCTCACGTCTGCTGGACACCCAAGTGTCCCTGGTCGCCAGACTGGCTGCAGGACATTACCTCAGCCCGCGCGTAACAAACTCCCTGTTCCAGTACCTGTCCTACGCTTTGGACGTGAAGCAGTGCTACAAGTAAGTTGTGTGTGTGTGCGCTTGTGTATGTGTGAAGTTCCGTCATTCATCACTTTTAATTTCACATAGTAGTTGCCGTGCGTATGTGTGCACTCCCTTTAATTCAAGGCTCCTGTTATAGACTTTCAGAGGAGAGGTTTAAGGTTGAATATTCTGTTTTTTACAAAAACGTGTGGTCTGTGTCCATAATCCAGGAGCTTTGGGCTCCTCTTGTGATCAAAACCTGCTCACACCCTCCACCAACAAACGCACGCAGGCACATGCAGGCGCACTGGGATGCTCTGCTTCTTAATGTGGCCTTTCCCAGGATGTGCTTCAACGACGAGGATTTTCAGCTATGGACTGACGATCCTCAGGAGTACATTCGCAAGGTACAGCTTCTTTCCTTTTTAGTGCTACGAATATGTCTGAGACAGTTGGCGACAGCCCGTGTGCGTGAGATATTTCTGGTTCGTGTAAAGGACTTACATGCATGTGTAATGTCTGAAGCGCAGTATAAGATGGGGTGCTGAAATGCATGTGCAAGTGGGGAGCGGCTGTTCACTGCCTGAGTAGGATTTTCTTCTTTCTAGCGTGGCAGTGGTAGTAAGTGGCGGTGGTGGTGTGTGCAGTGGCTTTTCGATGGAGGAGAAGCACTGACGAACGAATGATCTGAGTTGCTCAAACCTCGGTTGTGCTTACTCTCGGGTGATAACTTCACCAATAGTGATGGATTGCTACACAGCTCGAGGAGTTGCGGTTGCAACTATTGATAACCATGTGTCACCCACCCCCTGATGTCGTGTACACAGGGCTACGACATCCTGGAGGACATGTACTCTCCCAAGACCTCGATCGCCAACTTTGCCCACGACTTGTGCGCAAAGCGGAGGACTCATTTGGACAAGTTCATGGCAGCCGTAGTGGCCCTGATGCAGCAGTACGTGACCGCTGCTGCAGCCACAAACAACGCAGGCGTGCCCGTGGTGAGCAAAAAAAGTGACAGCAGCAGTAATGATTTTGACTGCCAGCATCCAGTTGCTAAGCCACACTGGACACAGTTAAAGGCATGCCCTTCATCATCTAGCCTACCTTGGGTTACCGTGTCTGTAGGTAGTCAAGTGTGCAACATGTTTCGATGACCAAATACTTAGCGTTGAGCTCTAAGGCATATAATTGCACTTGTGTATTGAGAGTTGTGACAGCAGTGCCTGCAGCAAAGTCTTAAGCTGTTGAGCATCCTTGCTGCCTTCCCACCCAATGACTTGCTTTGGTTTTGCATAGGATCTTGCACGACGCACGGATGGTGCTCTGCTGGCTGTGGGCGTCATGGCTGATATCCTGAAAGAAAAGGTGCGTGCTTGTTCTGCAGGAGTGTTCTGCAGGAATGCATAGTGCAATCCTCAAGAACGTTCTTTTGGTAAACAGTGCTCACACATGAAGACATGACATACTTCATACATGAAGATGACATACTTTGTCGTGAGGGAAACCCCAAATGAGGTCTTCTCCATCCTTCTTCGCTTTTATGCAGAGTGCTGAAGTTTCCAAGGGCAAATGCATTCACGAAAGAACAAATCGTAGCTGCCTTTCTTTGAAAGCTTTCAATGATTAAAAGTTCTAGATTGTTAAAAACACACCTTTTCACTTTTTTATTCTTATAAATTCAAAAGCACAACAAAATGTCCTCAGACAATCTGTTTGATTCAGAACTTTTTTGTACTTTATTGCACAATACAATCAATACCGTACAGTACCGTAACCAATCCGAGGTTTGAAAAACCTAATTAATAAACCCCAATGTGAGCAATGCGAGGGGGGCAACACATAATTAATAAACACAATGCGAGCCTATGCAAGGTCCTTGTGGCCCTCTGAGCTGCACGTGCACGAGTATTCACGCGTGTGCGCGCGTGTGCGCGCGTGCGTGCGCATGTACAGGGAGGCGCCTTCTTGGAAGGATATTGTTAAGGGTAATTACATTGATGCTCCTTGAGGTCAAAACCTGTCTACTTTCGAACAGAAAACGTTAGTTGGGAGTGTCCCGTTATGTAACTTCTTAGCAGCCACCATCCAAATCTAGTACTCCTCCTCCCCTTGGCCATGCCACTCCTCTTCTGTGCGCTGAGTCCACTCATCGTCGCTGTCCTCCCCCTCTCCCTCCTCCTCATACAACTCCTCCTCTTCTCCCCCCCCCCTCCTCTACTCCTTCCCCCTCCTCTTCCTCTTCTTCCTCCCCCTCCTCCTCTTCTTCCTCCCCCCTGTCTTGCTATTTGCTGCTGTCCTCTCCTCGACTGCTTGCTACCTGCTTGGACTTTGAGCGAGTAACACGGCCCCCGTTTGCTAGCTCAGCCAGCTCTGCCTCCAAAACATAATCTTTCTTTAATTCCCCCCCGCTCTGTTCCAGCACTGTTGCTGCTCAGCACGTGCGTGTGTTTGGATAGCTGCTTGGTCATCTGCAGCGCTCACATCTTCCCCCTCCCCCATCTCTTTGGGGTCGCCCTGCATGTGTGCATGTAAAATAGAAGTTGCAATTATGACTGCTCCCTCACATCCTGGCTGTTTATAACACACATTCTGAGTCTTGAGCCATCTGCCTGTCTAGCTATTTTAAACTCGTGCACTTCCCCTCCCCTTCACCCGCTTACCTCTTGCTCCTGAACCTGGTCTTCTAGCACCTGCCCTCTTGGTGCTTCTGCCAATTGACGCACAAGCTCTGAGAGGGGTATGTCGTCATACACATCCTCCCCACCCTCTGCTTCCACACCCGCAAAGTTACGCTCCAGCTTGTCAGCCTTAGCCTACGGTCAAAGGCACGATAAAATGATTGCAATAACCACAGAGGGACAGTGGCAATCATTTATGCACAAGCAAGCTCCTACTTGCACGCTGCTCAAAGCAGGAAAAGACGTGATGCATGTCTTAAAATCTTGAGCATTTGCATCTACCTGTTTGAGGACGGCCACCTCGTTCACGTCTCTGTCATAGGCGTTAGTAGCAGTTGCAAAAAGGAGGTGGGCTTTGTTGACAGAATCACGCTGGAAGCCCTTGTCCCAAGCTTTGTTGTAGCCCACCTAGACCAAGAAGGCAAGAAAGAAGCTAGGGTGGGTTCAATGAGCTGTGGCAGCACTAAGGACGTGTCAAATGCTACTTGCATCAATGATGTATATCGGATGAACGTCATTTCCTTAAATTGCAAGAAGCTCATGCTCAGGACTGAGACCCTTCAACAGGTTGCATTGACGTGCGCATGAATGTAATCAACACAAACAAAGCCAAAAGGGGGCTTGCATCTGCTACCTTCTCAATGACAGATGAAATGCTGCTCTTGTAGCTGCGCAATTTGGTCATGGCAGCAAGCAGCCACTCCAATGACAAGGCTTCACAACACGGAGACTCAGGTCCAGCTTGGCGTCCTTGGGGGCTGTCCCGGCAGCCATCTGGAGTTCATCTGCTCCTCAGTAAACTCGTCGTATTAGTTCCGCAATGCTGCCTTTAGAGGACGGTTCATAATGAGATCTGAGACCTGAATGTCAGAAAAGGAACGCACATATTAGCTTTCCTTCCTGCACTGGCACGCCAGAAAAAGGAACGCATAGCTGTATACGTTTTCACGGCAACCTGTAAGGCTTCACCTACCTGAGCGATACCCGTGCAGCCAGCTGGCACCAGGATCATGTGCACAAATGGGTACGTCTTGTACAGCCACTCACAAAACTCCTTGCGTATGTGCACCCGGCACATGTCCATCAACAAGATGCATGCCTGCTCGCCTGCATGTACAAACGGCACACATGCTTCATGATGCATACACAGCTAAGCTTGTACCATTTATGCACCTCTTTATGGCAAAGACATCAAGTGCAAGCACGTCAGCAGGCCTGAAAACCTGCCAGCTGTTAGCCCAAGCATGGCGCAGCGCTCGTTTAATGCAGGGATGAAGATCACCGCCATCCAGTGCTTCGTACTGGCGACGGTGCACCAGTGGGACTCTGTAGAACACATCATGGCCACCTGCATCAGCCTCTACGCGAGCTGGGAGGGGCTCTCCATTCATGCTTCCATCGCTTTTTTTGCCACCTGTCGTTGATAGAGGGATTTTGCCACCGTACAAGGCCTGTAGGTAAATGGGGAAGAAAAGCTTTCAGTTGTAAGCTGCGGGCGCCCAGGGCTTCAAAATGGCTGACTAAAGAATGCGGGCTGCAAGAAACCAGTAAGATGCAAATTATAAGAGGCGGAACACATAGTAAACATGTTGCATTAGGACATTAACAAACCTGGAACTTCAGCACCTCTTCCTCTCCATCATTGCTGAGCAGGACAGTGCAGCCATGCTTGTCCTCAGCTCCCACAATTGGTACACTCTTTGCGTTCTTGACCTCGTACAAGGGCACCAACTAAAAAAGCAGCAAGAATATGTACAAACAAAAATTATGCTTGTATGCTTCGCATTACATAGAAGGTACGGTGAGAGGAGGGGTGCTGTGCAAGACAAGGCCATGCTGGCCTTTCACTTACCCATGGGGACAAACCACATGAAGGTTTCGTCCATCATGATGATGAGGGAGGGAGGGATGTCATAAACTTTCCCCTTGTAGGCAATGCTCAACAGCATGTCCTTCACCTACAAACAGTGAGTGTGCATAATTGACTTGTTGCATAGGTATTGTACTTGCTATGGTATGGCGATTCTAGTGTTTTTTACCTTATCGTCCCAGTTTTCGGGTAGCTTCTGTGCAGCTGTTATGGAACGTTAAAAGGATTAGTTCAGAATTTGCTGCAGGAGAACGGTCATCCACTTGGTGCTGACCTTGAGTCGAGAAGTCAGCTCTGGATTGTGTACCTGCAACAAGCATTGCAAACAATGTTTACTTTCATGACACACTGAACTAGAGCAAGAACCACAAAGACCTGAAATGCATTACCGTAGATGCATCAATCATACCTTGATGGTGGCGAGGGTGAATGAGCACGCCGTTGCCCTGCCCACTGACACCCCTGTTATGCGGACTCCTTTCAATCTAGCAATGATTTTCTGGAGAAAGGTATACCAGGGTAAATTTAGGCTTCAAGTGTATACCTATATGCTGCACACGTGGGAAGATTAGGTACACACGTGTCATAACTCCCCCAGGCATGTCCCTCCCCCAAACTTGCCTGGGTCAGCTCAGGGTAATCACGTAGCGCTGCCTTGCGACCGTTGTTGTTGGGACGCTTGAATGACGTGCCTGCAGCCAGACTCCTCTTTGATGACTCTGTAGCTCAGTGCGTTACAGATTCATCAAAGAGGAGTCTGGCTCAGGCACGTCATTCAAGCGTCTCAACAACAATAGTTGCAAGGCTTCCCACAAACCAGCCACGCACGTTGCTCTCACACAGGCTGCCATATATGGCCTCAGAGAGTTTCTTCGCTGCTGCAACACCAGCACTGCACGTGTGTTTTGTGTACCATTGCAAATTCCACAAAGTTCCATGCAAGCAGCACAACCCGTGCGCGTGTGTGCCATGCGTTATGCGCAAACGTTGTGTGACCACAGTTCCTCATGCAAGCAGCACGCAATGCCTCATGCAAGCATACACACTGCACTTTGTGCAAACCTCATGCTCAGAGACGCCTCCTTCCATGCAAGCAGCCACGCAAGTGCTGGCCCCCAACCCCCCTCACCTGTATCCCCCCGCATATCCTGGCTGAGCCACAGCCTCCAGGATGGGCATGATGATTGCGGGGTGCCACCAATTGCTTTTGGGCTTCCTCCTGTGGCTTAACTTGCGCTTCTTCCTTTTGGTGTCCTCTTCCCCAAGAGAGGGATGGTCTCCCCTGCTGCTAATACCTGAAGTCAGCCTAGGCCTACCAGGTGGCCTCCTCTTTGCTGCTGCTGCTGCATCCCGCTCTGCCTGTGCTGCCCTGTCCTCTGCAACCAGCTTAGCATGCGCCTCTCCTGCTCGCTGCTCATCTGCCCCCTTCTGACTTGCTGTGCGGTTGCTGGGATTGAAGAAGTCTGCAACCCCAAGCTGTATGTCCCCATTGGGGGCCTTGAGGGGCGGCTTGGGAGGCTTTCCCGGCCTGTTCCCGTTCATGCTTAAAATTGATTAATTAATTACAATGCGAGCTTTGAGACCCTTGTAACTTACGTATTCAAATTTCTCCCGACACACCGTGAGGGGGTGAACAACGTTTGCGGTGCGCGTTGATATAAGTACGGTATGCAAGTTTATATGTAGGGTTGGCCAGAATTGTATATACACACCGTATATGACCGTATGTGTGGTGATTTCCCTGCCAAAAATACCATATATACCTATGAATGTATGTTCTGGCCAACCCTATTTATATGGAGAAAACTTGTGTCAATCATCCAATTAGGCAATTGCCGGCATGAGCGCCCGCTTCAGAGCTAGCAGGATGCCCAGTTGTAACAGCAGGTTGTTGGTTGTGTAAATGAAATCACAAAGGATGTGAGGATGCCTTCCGTCTCCATTTCTTCCGACTCCTGGCTATTTCCCTTGCAGAAGCCGTACAAGCAGGAACTCGGCGGCATGCTGGCCGCGCTCGTGATGCCCTGCCTTGCCTCTCCTTACGGCCACCTGCGAGCAAAGGCCGCCTGGGTCATTGGCCAGTACTGCGATGTGCAGTTCCCGGACGGCAGCTGCCAGGGCCCGACTTTCAACTTGTGCTTCCAGAAGGTACGAGGGGCTAATTCTTCCTTTAGAGAGCCCTGGACTTTCCCTGCCCTGCTTAATTTGTCACGGGGCTGGGTGATCCTGCTGGCTATCAGCGGTGGCTGTGGGCCTTTTCAGACCTTGATTGTTATGATTGACAACAGCATTTCACTTGCTGGCTGACACCAAGCATCTTAAAGCCTGAAAACATCTGTTAGTGTGGGCTGGCAACAATGCAGTCTTGCCTTCTTAGTTTGAGGGAACGTTTTGAACTGGATCTGCTTAGTTTACAGGTGCCAGAGCAGGTTGGCGAAGTCCATTGATCTTACTTAGTTTTTGTAACTTACATTGCCAGGTTTCCAATATATTTACTATAATATTTGCTTACTCACCATACTCCTGGGAGAATAAGGGTAGTCTGCATGGTGTAGGGTAGAGCTACATGACATACCTGGCATGTTGTGTGTGTGAGATGCATGTAATGACAAGCTTCATGCTGACAGTTAGCGCGACAGAGGGAGGAAAGGTATCATCTTGCTACATGCTGCATACCTCTGCACCATCGGCACTGCCGACCAAACTGCTGCAAACGCAAGCAAAGTGGTTTAACCTTGGCTCAACGTGTTGTGCAGGTTGTGGCGTTGCTTGTTGACCCCGAGCTGCCTGTGCGTGTGGACTCTGTGGTGTCGATCCGCCACATCATTGATGCTGCAGAAGACGTGGATGCACTCAAGCCAGTGCTCCCCATGCTCTTGAACAACATTTTCCAACTGATGGGAGAGGTGCGGAGGGAGGATTAGGATGTACACGATTGCCTTTTGCTAATTTGTTAAATCCTGGTGTAGTGCCCTTAGGGTCTGTCTTGTGTGAACACGCGCCTCGCGCTTCCTCTTCCTTTGCAACAAAATGCATCGGTGCCTGCATCATCACACGCAGACCGACGCCGAAGACCTGGTGTTCAGCTTGGAAGCTCTTGTGGAGAAGTTTGGGCCAGAGATCAGCCCGTATGCTGTGGAGATGGTGAAGCAGTTGTCTGCTGCGTACTTCAAGTACAGCAGCTCCGCAGATGAAGCTGATGACGACGATCAATGTAAGGTTAAGAGATGATCAAAATGATAGGCGTAGCTTTTGCTTGCTGTTTGAGCTGAAAAACAACACACTCAGGCATCACATTTTAAGACTGGTTGCGCCTTTCTTTTCAGCCTGCCTACACCTTTCTCTAAAGCATCTTCAAAGTGCAGGTGCAATGTCTTGCCATTCCCCTGCTTGCATCCATACACAAGTTGTCATAAAGAAAAGAACCGCAACACCCTTGTAACAAAAGCGGTGTGTAGGCTGTCCTGTCCTGCCATAGCACAGCCGACAGGGCTGAGCCTCCAGATGCTATTTGCTAATTGCCATGTTAGCAATATTTGTATGCTGCCTGTTTGAATGCCTCAAGCCAATTTTGCAGCCAACAACATGCTCCACAAGGAATTGATCACCGCATTCTTTGTCTCACTTCCCTGTTCTGTCTGTACCTTACCTTGCAGCGGGTTACGCTGCGTATGGCTGCTTGCGTGCCATAAACACGCTCCTCGAGAGTGTGGCTGCCCTGGGTCCCGCTCTCTTCCCTCAGCTCGAGGCTAATCTGTTCCCTCTCGTTTGCAGCCTGGTACGTGTGTCACGCGCTGGCAGGCTAGACCTATTCATTGCATGTGGACCTTATTGAGGGATAAGTGGTTTACCATGCAAACACTAGCGTGCCTCACCCTCATCTCACCTCTGGCGGCCACCGGATTTGTGCGTGCGAGCACAGGTCAGCCCTCAGGGTGTGGAGATCGATGTGGTGGAGGAAGTGCTGGAGATGCTGGCCTACCTCACCTACTACGGTACAGGCATCAGTGACGCCCTGTGGTCCCTCTGGCCTCGCCTGCACAAGATGCTGATGGAATGGGGCATCCAGGTAAAGAAAAAGGCGTCGTTCAGCTTAAAATGTCGCTGTGTGCCAATGCCTGTGAATTTGCAAGTCCTCATTCCTTAAGCATGAGTGGTCTTTACCCACAAACAAATCTGGTTGCTATTATTAGCAAATGGAGCAATGCCCCTGTATCAATTACCGTACTAACGCGTGACCAATGCGCACCCTGATTTTTCATGAATTGTTTGAGTGCATTGCGCGGGGTTTGCGCACCCCTTTCAGTGGGAAAA
>Ga0307974_1002959_pt1 | contig 12154 bp, 15 predicted proteins | sample OrgLakmetagen784_FD_201812 | JGI IMG/M metagenome (GOLD analysis project Ga0307974, IMG submission 201812) | Saline water microbial communities from Organic Lake, Antarctica - #784 | ecosystem: Environmental > Aquatic > Non-marine Saline and Alkaline > Saline | place: Antarctica: Organic Lake... | reverse complement strand
GTTTGGGGGGGGGGCTGGGAAGGGTGCCGCAGCGGTGCATATGCGGTATGGCGTTGGTGGAAGGGTTTGTTGCAAGACATTGGGTGGGTACGTCTGATTTGAACTTCATGCAATGATTGTTTGCCCAGTTACATCGTATAGGGCGCCTCAGTATCCATGTTGGTGATTGTGATAAGATCGTGCAGTATGCGTGCATGTGAGGCATCGTAAGCAAGCTCACCGGGATCACATGCAGATTTCTTCACATGCGCAGCACCACGCGCCAAACTAACAATTTGTGCTTTCCTTCAATATCCCAGGTGGGACAAGCAAGCGTAAAGGTGTCACCAAGTAAGTCCTCCCTTCTCGCCAGACTCCGAGCTGCATGTGTGTGTGTATGCGCGTGTGTGTGTGTGTATGTGTGCGTGCGTGCGTGCATGCGTGTGTGTATGTGTTGTGTATTTGGGAGTCTAATGTGTGTGTGCATATGTGTGTGTGTGTGCGCTTGCATAAATAAGTTGCCTTCAACAGGCTCCTAGTCACAATGTGCGCTCCCTGTTTGTATGTGTCTGTGAAATGCAAGCCCACACGTGATTTTTGTGTGAGGGTGGTGTGTGCATGCGTTGCAAATACTTATTTTAGTGTAGCGTATATATATGTGTGACTTGTTCCCCTTTGCATCTTACTACTACGAGCCTTGCAGGATGCTCTTCGTATCCTTTTTTTAAATTGCTTTCAGTTGCCTGTATCAACCTCGCCCCACATGGGTGGTGAGTGGGCGACTTGCCTGCTTGCATTCCATGATGTGACTGCCCAAACTCCCTTGCTTTGTTTTGTTTCCTCCCTGCTTTGTTTTGAATGCTTGCCCTGCTCTGCGTTGAATGCCTCACGCATTTGCTTTGCTTTGAATGCCTCACGCAATTGAATGCCTCAACGCTTTTAATGCCTCAATGCTTTAAATGCCTCACGCATTTGCTCTGCTTTGAATGCCTCACGCATTTGCTTTGCCCTCCCAAATGTCTTTTGCGCACCTTGCATTTTCCAGTCGATGTCTTGCCTTCCCTCCAGCTGCACCCACTCTTTTGTACTATATAGTCCTCACCCAAACGATCCTCACCCACAATCCTCACCCAAACGATCCTCACCCAAACGATCCTCACCCACGACCCACGACCCACGATCCTCAGCCAAACGATCCTCACCCAAACGATCCTCACCCAAACGATCCTCACCCAAACGATCCTCACCCACGACCCACGACCCACGACCCACGACCCACGATCCTCACCCAAACAACCTCCAACGGAAGCTTCCTCCCATATCTGTTACGTTGATGCACCCGTTTCTTCTTCCATGCACCCTAACCCATTCTCACACCTAATCGACCATACTCTATAGCACCCAACCGATCTTTCTCTTTACAATTTGACTCATTTTCATAACCCTATTATCTGTAGGCACCGCCACACACAACGCTGGGAGGCTCACTTATGGTGGGTGTAGTATTGGCACTGAAGGGCTTTCGTTGGATGTCTGGCAAAACCTTTGTTGCGTTTCTCTCTACTACCTGCGTACTTGAGTTGCAAATGCACTATTCTGTTTTATAAAGCACGCACACACACAAACCCTTATTGAACGGGTACACGCAAATGCACACACCTACACACACACACATTCTGATTGAGCAGGGACAATTCTGCCCCCCGTGTACATGCTGTGGGCAAGAAGGGCCGAACACGCGGCAAGCAGGTGTACCTGGGTGAGTGAATACAGCAAAGATGGGTGAGAGTGATTACAGCAAAGATGGGTGAGAGTGAATACAGCAACGATGGGCGAGAGTGAATACAGCAAAGATGGGTGAGTTAATGCAGCGCGCGAAGAAGGGAACATTTGAGTGTGAGCAGAAAGTGTAGAGAGTGAGCTGCTGGTCGGTCGCGTGTAAGGAAGCAGAGACGAGGCTAGAGCTAGAACTTGTACAAGGAGAAGGTTCTCAACAAATGAGCCGCTGCTTGTTGCCTTGTTTTGAGTCATGTCACTTTGTTATATTATAAGCATGCATTTGTGTGTCTGCGCACATCCCTGCGTCATATTACGAACCATGCAGAGAGCGTATTCTTGTTGCGGCTCACCTGTGAGGCTATAAGGCACGTGTTTCTGCATGATTCCTTCCGCAGATGATTTGCATGCACAGCAACTACGCAGCATGCACACATCGCACAAGCGTGTGTATTGTGATTTGCAGGCGGCTTTGCGTCAGAGGATGAGGCTGCGCGGGCCTATGACCGCGCTGCCATTGTGTACTACGGCCCATCCACACAGCTCAACGTGAGTGCTTTTAATCCAGCACTGGTGTATTGTATCGCTCACCTCTTGGACATTGCAGCTTATGAGCGTGCAGTCAACGCTTGGTACACTGGGACGGCCAGGACCTTATATGCACACCGTTCATGTATATACAGAAGTTCTGCTGCTAATAACAGCAGTTGAATTTGTGCATAGAACAGTACTAATAACACTGTGTACTGTGCATGGAACAGTACTAATAACACTGTATACTGTGCATGGAACAGTTTTAATAACACTGTATACTGTGCATGGAACAGTTTTAATAACACTTATACTGGTATACTGTGCATAGAACAGTGCTAATATCACTGTATTCAAAGAACAGTACTAATGACACTATACATAGAACAGTGCTAATGACACTGTATACTGTACATAGAAGTCCTGCTGCTATTAACACTGTACACTGTATATACTTCATAGCTGTGTACATATGTATGGTTCTGGCCAACCCTAGTGATATGTGAATGATTGGCCAGAACTGTATATCTGCACTGTATATGACCTTACAAATGGTGGAATTCTTGCTATAAATACCGCATGTACACCGCATATATATACCTACAAATGTATGGTTCTGGCCAACCCTAGAGAGATGTCCTATGCACAGTGTATTCTATGTGCACATTGTATGCTATGCGCATCATATGCCCTCTTGTATTGCTATACCGTAGGGATACTGGTGGTATTGCGCGTAACTATTTAACCATTTAGGTGCCTCACAATGTTCAGTACGCAAAATAATTTAATTTTATTTGGGGGCCTCGCAAAACAATGACTTCAGAGTGCCGACTTTTGGCTGCAGGTTTGAATCCATGCCAAAATGCACTTTTTGCTATTCACTAAGAGGGTTTTTGCCGTCTCAAATGTCAAATAGGGTGACCCAAGGAATTGCATATTCTTTCATGGATGAAGTTTAAAACAGAGCAAAGCACAGAGAAATGCTTTACAACACGCAAAAATCGTTAATTACAAATTGATTTGGCTGGCCTCGCAAAGCCATGCTATCTATTTGGGCAACTCGTAATCCCAGTACTCGAGTCGCAATACTTTAGTAGCCCTAAAGTATGCACACTGTAGGCTGTGCACATTATGTGCTATGCACATTGTAGCCTCTCCACACAGCCTTGGCTGGTCGGCCAGTGTGAACTCACCCTCCTACGTTCGATAAAACTGAGCAGGAAAAGAGGTAAAAAAGTCTGGCTAAAGAGTGCTGCTCGTGTGCATGCCCGGCGAGGTACTAAAACTGCTTTCAGAGGGAGGTCATGTTGATTCTTATATCGGTTGTTGCAACAACCATTGCTTTCCAGGAAGGGCTCAAATTATGAGTGCCATTGGTGACCTAGCTTCTGTTCACTCTCTACAATCCCTGCAGGGCAAGATCACTGATTACCAGCACGAGCTGAGCACCCTTCAAAACCTGAGCAGAGAGCAAGTGGTGAGTGCAGCCAAAGAATGAAAAGGGTAATTACTGCTCAGATAAAAGCCATTCCAAATGTAGATAATGAAAAAGCATTTTGTGCGCATGATTTTACCAAAACTTACACATGCTATCCACCAAGATGAAGTTTTGCTCCGTATCTGTGTTGTGTCCTTTGAGTACTAACACGCGCATTTGAGTTCGCTGCATATACTTATGTAAAAGCTCCATAGATCTGCATAGAAGACTCACATCTATGTTAAAGCTTCATAGATCTATACAGAGGGCTTACAACATTTAAGTAAGAGCTTCGTAGACCTAAACAGAAAGCTCACAGAAATTTAGCAAAAGCACTTCTTTCCTCTCATTGTAGCTGAGGTAGCTCTCCGTTAGGCTTCCCCCTCCTCCCACCTACGCTTTCTTGCCACGTACCCTCAAACATGTCTGAACTCCTTGATGACCTTCTTCAACTCAGGTCCTCATGCTGCGCAAGAGCTCAGGCTTTTCTCGTGGGAATGCCAACTTCCAGGTTGGTCACAGCTCGTTAGTGTGGCAAGGTCCCTGCTTGACAGGACCACTTTCAACAGCAAACCACCCATCGTCTGACGTGGTCAGACTTTCGCCAGACTGCACTAATTTTGCCACGACTTTTTCTGCTTAATATTGAGCTTGCCTGTTGCACCCATTTTGCTCCCTCCTGGATGGTGCTCCATCCTTGAAAGGTCTGCTCAGGATCTGTGTGAATGTAATCATTGAGCATATACCATATACCATATACCATGCTTTTGTGCTTCTGATGGGCTGTGCTCTCTCTCTCTCTTTCACTCTCTCTCTCTCTCTCTCTCTCTCTCTCTCTTTCTCTCTCTCTCTCTCTCTCTCTCTCTCTCTCTCTCTCTCTGTCTCTCTCTCTCTCTCTATCTCTCTCTCTCTCTCTCTCTCTCTCTCTCTCTCTCTCTCTCTCTCTCTCTCTGTCTCTCTCTCTCTCTCTCTCTCTCTCTCTCTCTCTCTCTGTCTCGCGCTCGTACGTTTTAAATAAGACTGCCTGTGAGAAGTGCCCCTCTTCTGTGCCGGCACAAAGCTGCCCCTCTTCTCCAATAATTGTTACTTTCTCCTGTTGCAATTTCAAATGCGCTTCCCTGCCTCTTCTCCTTTGCCTGTGCAGCCTAGCTTCGATGAAATGCTGCCCTGAGTTCAGCCCTCCTCCCGTGGTAGTGTACTTGTTGAAAGTGTGTCTTTAATAGCTCACTTGTTGGTAGCGCATTTTTGTAGAGCTCTCAGTGCATTCTTGATATGTTGGGGTCATTACAGTAGGCTGGCCATTTCAGCATGTACACTGGTACTGCTCAACCCAGCTTTTTGCGCCTGAGTCCATTAATTCTGCGTCTAAAGGGAGATCTGCACAAGTCACTTGCTGTGTATGACCTCGGTATTGCCTGTGAAACATGTGGTGCGTGCGCTCCTTTAGGCATCTAATTTTCACGAGAGCTTCTACCTTAATGAATGTGACAGTCCCCCCCTTTAGGTGACTGATCTCAAAGTCCTTCAAACCAAAATGAAGATGGAAGGTATGCCTAAAAATTTCTCAGATGTATTTTATATTTTTGCGGTCCGTCTGTGATTAATTGGTTTCGGTCTAACATTTGAGGCGGTGACTAGCTTAAAGCAAAGTACCGGCCTGAATTGCTGGTTGCGCGCAATTATTCCAAGCTCTTGGGCGTGCATTATAACCATTGAGGAATGGGTTAGTGGGTCCATTTTATGTTGTGGGGGTCATTGCCTTCATCTACAGGCACAGTTTTGCACCTTTCTTATACCTGCGATGCTGGGTTCTAAGACCAATGGTTTGTTAGCTTCCCCCCCCTCCTTAGCCTGTATTTGTACATGGATGGGTGCAAGAGCAATCACCCAAGGGGTTTTATGGTTGTGAATATATTGGAGCGCAATCTCGTTGTGGTCCCAAATAGAGCGATGGAGCATATTATCTCTTTGTGTTTGCTGCTTAGAGGTTTTTGATCCCTGGGACGACAAAGTTGTACTGAAGGTTTATGTAATGATAATGGACTAGGTACCATACTTTGTGTTTTGTGCTCTGTTTCCTATTGATCCTGGTGTCTTTTACGGTTTCCAGCAACTTTTGATTTGTAAAAAACAACGCTACGCAAGCAGTGATGAAAAACCCTTCCCTACATAAATTAAGGGAAATGAGCCACTTTGGTACGGAATACCGTAAAACTCCTCCACCAAAAGGAAAAGAAAAAGATCAATGGGGATCTGGAGGGTTGCAGGCTTGATCTAAAACCGTCTCCTGATGAGTGTTGACTATAGTGCTGGAAAGGGCATGTATGGTATGAACAAGTTTGGCAGCATAATTGACAGAATGAACATGCAGCTTGGAAGCAAGTATCTTAGCTCTTTGAGAATCAAGACCCAGTTCCTTGAAAGACTCCAGCGTGTGATTGTTGCAGATAGTGCCACCCACTCCCAAAAGGATGGTATGGAGGGTAATGGAGGAGGCTCCTTGAAGGGTGGAGCAGAGGCCGTGTTGTTCCTGCGCGGCGCTCAGCTGTTTCTGCGGTCTAGTGTCCTCACAGTACTTGATCTCGATGAGGTGAATGTCACGTTGTATAATGCTGAGACCTTTGGGTCGGTGCTTTCTGGAGGGTGGAATTGCTGGTGGCAGCTGGCGGTGCTGCTGAGGTGCTCCTGGTCTACCTCAATTGCCCCCTGCCACTCCTAAGAACCCACCCCCCTTCATTGCTAGTCTGTTGCTCTTTTGTTTTCGCGGAGATGAGCCAACGTTTTCCTAGTTTCAGCTGTGTCGGAAATCTGAAGATTTTGCATAGCCAGATATCGCTGCTACTGCTACCTATATATATCCATGCAGACAATGCAGGATCCTAGGGAGCCTGTCTTGCTGATGGCTCTGAAGATCATGCTGCATGCTAAGTTGTGTCTCTCAGTGACCATATTCTTATTTGCGTGTGTTGGCATCCAGAGAGGATATGCAGGGCACTGTCTAGTCAAGGGCAGAGGGGGCAAGTTAGGTTTATTGAGTGCTTAAACCATGCCGCACGCTTTTGGTTGTAGAGGGTTCCTGTTCTGTACTTCATAATGATGCACCTAATTTTAGCAGGGACATACATAGGATGCTGTTAGGTAAACGTTGCTAGCGGCTCCATAGGCAATGCCATTTTAGATAAGGGTCTGGTAGCATTCATGGTAGTTTGCTACATACGGTATTGGCATTTCCTAGTTTGTGCAGGGGATGCATGTGTGCTTGTAAGGCGTCATGGTAATTGGATAGGTACCAAAGCCTTGAGGTAGGTGACTGGGCTGTGTTTGGTTGATTTTGTATTGTTCGGTGCTCTTCATGTTCTTTTGCAAGCCAGTAGATGTTGTTGTAGAAGGGATTTTCCTCAGGGCCAGCTGTTTTGATGGAGGTGTCCGCAACGCCAGAGTAGGTTGAAATTAAATTTCTAGCAAGAGCGTCAGCACATTCATTGCCTATAAAGAAAAGAAAAGAAAAGAAAAGCCTCCGCTGGTAGTGGTGACACAGCTAGCATGATTAAGGGAGGGGGTTACTTAGGTGCCCGCACCAGGCAACCCCCCACCGCGCAAACAATATAAAAGAAATTAATGTGGGTCAGGGGGGTTGTGTGCCGTAGCACCCGGACCTTGTCCTTGATTGATGTTGCTTGTGTTATATTGCAGTGCATACCTTGTTTTTATGAGTGCAGATGCATGTCTGATGGAGTGTTCATTCAGTTTGTGTGTCAATTCAATAATCTTATGGTAATATAGATTAAGGTCTACCAGAGGTAGGCCATTGGCTGCCTATAATACTTATGTGGAATTTGACTTTGTGGAAATGAATGGGCGATGGATTGGGGGACATCTCCTTGGATGTGGTGGCAGTGGCTGGAGGTTTGGGAGTAAGAGCTGCTTTTTTATTTAGTGCATTGACGTTAGGCTATCTGTGGCTATATGGGAGTATATGGTATTGTTTTACCTACGCCTCTTGGGTTCACGTAATAGGATACGTCTAAGCAAAAGTGGCATACACCTGATCTTGTGTCTTGCCCTTCTTCGTATTGTTTAAGACTGCCATCAGAGTAGGTCCAGTCCCGCCGATTTTGTTCTGTATGGATCAGGTTTGGGGCGGAGCTGTGCTGGGTCGCTTCGTCAGAGCACTGGTGTTGGTCCAGGGTACTTGTTTTATCTGGGGGGCCTTGTGAGGTTTGATGAAGGTGGTCGCTGGGTAGTTTCTTTACTTAAATAAGGCCAGGAGTCTTTTCAGTGCTAAGTGCAGAGGGGTAGGGGTCATTATGGATGTAATTGATTTCCCACTTTGCCTCAGGGATTTCTTTGGCAAGCTCTTTTAGCCAGTTCTTGTTGCTAGCATTGAGGCAGTTTCAGCCTTTAGTAATCCATATGGCAATGATGTGCATCTCCCAAGTGTGTTTGGGAAGGGGCGTCTGTAAATTGTTCCAGAAGGGTACTTTTGCATGTTGGAGTTATATTGCAGATTTCCAGATTGATATGGTGTCCAGTTATATATGGTGTGACCTCTTTTGTGGCTGAGTGCCTAGCCCTTTTTTTAATTTTGCTTGAGCTGTACCTGATTAATCAATGCAACCATCACTCAATGATTAGGGGCAATAATCAAAAGTAACTCAGCCACATAGTCCCATCTGTCCTGCAATTTCGATGTTCACAGCACCTCTCTCGGTGCACATGTCCACGACTTCCATTGCAAACTTTGACGAGGCTCTAGAACGAAAAATCATGATTATCGGAACGTGGTCTTGGCGAAGCTAGACAGCAGCCCAGAGAAGGATGACGGCTCTGACAAGTTCTCAAACCGCTGAGTCGCAAGTGCAGTCATCTCTGCAGCTTTGTCTCCTAGCATGCTGCCCAGCGTTCCAAAAGAGCCTGCAGGTATCATCACTGAACGTCTTGAGCAGCGGAACAAACATTGTTCAAGGGTGTTTTATGTATCCCAGCATGCCAAAAGAGCAAACAGTCAGTGCTCCTTACTGTGTGGGGGAAAAACGCAGAGCACGTACACTATCAGCATGGAATAGGAAAGGATGTTGTTTTGTGTGCAATGATGTGTGTGAGCGAGCGGTAGATGAGAGGGAGCGGTAGTAGGACGTGCGCCAGCCCAGGACCTGTTAATTTAATGTGCTTAATTTAGGTACCAATGGATGGCTTGTCAAGAGAGCCTGTAGGTAGCGGCAAAAACAGATTAGCAGGTTTCCCCCACACCTGGGTGAGTCATCACTTCCGTACTACCAGCATACCGTACTTTCTCTTTTAAGCAGGAAGTCAGTGTTTTGGCAGTGAGTGGGTGGCAAAACTACATGCATCAAAGGCTTGCATCAAACAGCACCTTAGCACGGTGCCTGTACGTACGTGAACCCTAAACATGCTGTGCTACCTCAACCGCCCCCCCTTTCATTCCCCAGAAGGTCACCTGTCTGGAAGCGCGCATTCCAACCGCCAGCAGCAGCATTGCCTGCACCTCCTGCGGCTGCCATGACCGCTGGATCCATACCACTGGCCAGGACGGAGGCCATTTCTCCAACCCGCTGGCCCATGCCCCCCACCCCAGCACCGCGTGCGTGCTTGCTGGACAGGCCCAGGTCGGAGAAGCTGTAGCTGTTGGTGGATTCGAGGGTGGAGAGGCTGCCTGTGTATATGTGTGTGTGTGTGTTGTGTGTGTGTACACCGTCCTCATGTCTCATCCTCATCAACCAAGACTAAACTATTTTTACCACTAACAGAAACCAAGCGAAGCCTCTTTGATAAGGACAATACTTACATCATTTCATTCTCAATTTTGTCAGCCGTGACAGAGCCTGCACTTCATTCCTACACTTCACTACTGCTTACGGAATGTTTTTGTTTTGTTTTTGTCAGCCGTGACAGAGCCCGCACTTCAATCCTTCATCATACTAAGCCCTTATACCTTTCCCAGTATACTCCATTTTCCTCTTTTTGACCCCACAAAAAGGTCACATAATTCCACTCCCACCACTTGCTTGCCTTGTCATTATCACGCTTGCATCCTTGTCAATTTAAGAACGTGTCATTTTTGCGTTAAGCTTTGTGTCATCTTTGCGTCAGTCCAACATGTATGCAATCATGACAAAGCGTACATGCACACCATTTCTGCGTAACTCGTAATTCATACCTTTCTGCAGTCGCGAAAGAGCATACATGCACACAATTTCCGCGTAAATCATGATTCATACCTGTCTGCATGCGCGAAAGAGCGTGGCCTCCTGATACCCCAGCAGCCCCCCCCCTGCCCACACTGGGAATGGAGATAGGCAGATACTGGAAGCGAGGTGCGACTGGGAGCACGTTCATGGGGTTCAAGTCCTTTGCACGCCCCCCTGCAGCAGCGGATGGCTGGCCTGCTGAAGTAGGGGTGGCCGCAGCACGGCCTTGTGCAGCACCTGGTGTGTGTGTGTGTGTGTGTGTGTGTGTGTGTGTGTGTGTGTGTGTGTTCCTGTTGTACTGTGGGTGGCCGCGGCACAGACTAGCTCAGCCCCTGAGATGTGTGTACACGTGTACACGTGTTTCTGTTGTACTGTGAATAGCTGCGACACGTCCCTGTGTAGTACCTGGGGTGTGTATATATGTGTGCGTGTGTGTGTGTGCACGGATTTGTTCATGTTTACCGTCATATACGAAGTGTGTACACCGTCCTGGCCTACTCTTTTCATACACAAAGTGTATTTCTCGCCCGGCTCCTCAGATCACACAAAAGATTCCACAGTGGAAGTGTGTGTACTTAGACTGGTGCCACAGCACACTGTGAGTGCACGGAGCAAACGCACAACACACACACACTGCGCACACACACACATACACTGCGCACATAGACCAGAAGTGCACAGAACAAACGCACAACACACACACTGCGCACACAGACCAGAAGAGCACAGAACAAACGCACAACTCGCACACTGCGTACACAGACCAGAGGTACAGCTCACTGTGTGCTACCTACTCCCTTTGGGTGTTACACCCTTCGCGATTAAGTGTCTGTAAACAAGGTTTGCAAGGTTTACAAGGCCTTCAGTCAAGAAGCGCGACTGCTAGCCTGCTCATAAAAAACAGTTATTCATGAGGTGAGTGTAAACAGAAGCATGGCACACTCTCTGACCTTCCTTCACCTCAACCTCAGTCATAAGACACGCTCTGCATCAAAAATGTGGAAATGTGTGTACACTAAACTACTACTACACTAAACAAGTAGTACACAAAGTAACAATTGTTACACTTAGTAGTACTACCATTGAGTAGTTACACTGAGCAGTACACTAAGTAACTATTAGTACACTGAACTACAAGTGCACTAAGCAAAGGCACTAGTACAGTAAACAAAGGCACATCGCACTGAGTGTGTGCACACGGAGCGGAGGCACAGCACGCAGAGCATGTCATGTGCTACCTGCCTCCTCTGAATACACAGCCTCTGCAGCCGTGGTGCTAAAAGGCAAAAACAGTACGTGCACAAAGCACAGCACACACAGCACACCGCCCTCACCTCGCTCCAACTGGGTTCGCCCCTTGCAGCTGTGGCACGCACACACGCACACACATAATCACAATACTCTATAAGACACAGAAAGGGACAAACACAGCAGAAGCACAGCACACGCAGCATGCTGCAGCACAGCACACGCAGCATAACGCAGCACAACCCTCACCCCTCACCTGCCCCCTCTGGGTATGCCCTTTGCAGCTGCGTTAGGGAGCCCAACATGGTAGACGTACGGAAATAGTAATGCTGTACGTTAGCCCACAGGTGGGGCTCATACGTGGCCCAGTCGATGGGGTCCAACCGATCCTGTCGCAAAACACACAAGCGTACCATGTTTGTACGACCACATAGTTTAGTAGATGTGGGGTAAAAGTACGTAAGAGTGTGTTTGAGAATGTGTGCGGTAACAAATGACTGCGCTGTGCATGTTGGCCGACGTATAGGCTTGAACGTGGCCTCGTCATTGGGGTCCAGCTGATTCCTGCCGCAAAACATTGTGTGGGTGTGCCTGTGTGTGTGCGTGTATGCGTGTGTGTGTGTGTGCGTGTGTGTGTGTGTGTGTGTGTGTGTGTGTGTGTGCAGTCTTGCAAACAAAGTTGAGCACACATGCGGCAGAAGTAAGTAAGAGTGTGTTTGAGATAGTGCAAGGTAGTATGCACGTAGACTGCGCTACGCATTGGGCCATAGGTAAAGGCCTCGTAGGTCCCCCATAGGTATGTGGGGCACAGGCCAAAGGTATAAGGCTCGTAGGTCGCCCATAGGTATGTGGGGCACAGGCCATAGGTATAAGGCTCATAGGTAGCTTATAATTATGTGGGGCACAGGCCAAAGGTATAAGGCTTGTAGGTCGC
>Ga0307974_1002957_pt1 | contig 12155 bp, 17 predicted proteins | sample OrgLakmetagen784_FD_201812 | JGI IMG/M metagenome (GOLD analysis project Ga0307974, IMG submission 201812) | Saline water microbial communities from Organic Lake, Antarctica - #784 | ecosystem: Environmental > Aquatic > Non-marine Saline and Alkaline > Saline | place: Antarctica: Organic Lake... | reverse complement strand
CCCACCCCCACCATCCTCTGCGTCCCAAGACAACAGATCACCCACACCCCTGCTGTGGGGAGGTAGGGATGTCCCTGCATGTATGTGTGTGTGTTGTGTGTGTGCGCGTAAATGTGTACATGTGTGTGTGTGTGTGCGCGCGCAAAAGCATGCATGTATGTGTGTTGCCGTGGCAGGCACGGCATTTGCATTGCAGAAGTTGGGTGATTACAATACAGTGTAGGGTAATTTAGAGCGAGATATATGAACTGTTATTAATTGTAGTTAAATTGCAATCGCATGCTTCGTCTATGCAGTGCTTAAGGGATGCTTCATCAAACCAAATCTTCTCAAACTGAAAGACACGTAAATGGAAACTCACAAACAGGTAGGCCTGCAAGCACATACATGAAAACATTCAGCACACAGTTTTTTAAGATGGTAGGTGCCACACAGGTTCATAGATCGTGCCACAGATCGTGCCACACAGGTTTATAGATCGCCTGCTCCACATCTGGCACAAAGCAGAGCAGCTGTACGCACACAAAACATCTTTTGTTTCTCCTGACCTGCCAAGGCTCTTGCTTGTCTCTGCTCCTGGCTGTCCTGGAGTTCTGACTTTAAAGACTGAACCTGGTTGGCGTAGCCCTGCGCAGCCAAGGATCGCAGCCGTGTGGCGTTGTGTATGTGTGAGTGTGTGTATGTGTGTGTGTTTGTGTGTGTGTGTGTGTGTGAGAGTGTGCACGTGTGTGTGTGTGTGTGTGTGTGTGTGTGTGTGTGTGTGAGAGTGTGCTCGTGTGTGTGTGTGTGTGTGTGTGTGTGTGTGTGTGTGTGTGTGTGTGTGTGTGTGTGTGTGTGTGTGTGTGTGTCAGAGTACGATATTAAACCGCTCCTTTGCAAGTGTGCTGAAGCTGTGCAATTGCAGAAGTAGGTCTGGCTGACATATGCGCTGGAGCTACATGAATGCGGTGATTGAATCTGGCTGGCCTAAACATGTACGTGTCTGGCTAGCCCTTGATTTGCCTGTATATTTTTCATATCTACTGTGAAATGTAATGCATTTTAGCGATTCCTAGATGTACATCAATGTGTGACGCAATTCTTGAGCTGATGCCTGCACACGCAGCCATTTTCCATGCGCACACGCACACGCACACACACACACTCACACACACACACAAACACACACACACACACACACACACACAAGCGAGCATGTTTATATTTGTGCGTAAATATTTAAAAGGCAACCTACATGCGAGTCTTCTGCATGCTGCTTCAGAAACTTCTATGTGGTGCATACACAGAGCTTACGATGAATGTTCAAGAAGAGCTATGCACGCTCTCATTGCCTGCTTGCATGCATCTCGAGAGTTTCTGCTTGCTGCTGCAGCTACATTTTGTTTCGTGCAGTCACACATATCATACTAAACTCCAAAAGAAAGCTGTGCACGCTCTCATTACCTGCATGCTTGCCTCTTGGGTTTCTGCTTGCTGCTGCAGAGCATTGATCTGTCGGCCCAATCCATTAACCTCCGCGTCCTTTTCCTGCAAGTGGGTCAAAAAAATACCCTTCGTCACGCACTGCCGTCTAAGGTTTTTAGTTTTTTACTTGGACAACAGTGCCCTTTGTTGCATCCCTGTTCAAGGATTAGCCCCCCACTGCCACATTGCCGTTCGAGGACTTATCTATATGCGCGTGAGATTGCCGTTCAAGGACGCACTTCTGACAACGCCCTCGGTCTGTGAAAACCCCCTCGTCCATCAGCAAGGTGTGCACGGAATCAGGAAGGAGCAAATTGATGACGATGCAAATTGATGGAGGAGGGAAATGATGGAAGGAATGAAGGAGGGAAATGATTGCATATTGATGAGAAGGAGAATGATGCAAATTGATGAAGGAGCGAATTGATGACAGAGTGCCTCTGCGTTTTGAATTTGATATCCAGGCTGGGGCGGACACCCAGCAGCAGTACAGTAGTCCAATGCCAACAGAGAGACAACAGCGGCAACCAACTGCCAGATGGGCTCTTACATCCGCCCAAGACAGTGAAAGGAGCAACACCCTTCGAACTGAATGCTGAAACCCTGCGGCCAAGCACCTCGCTAGGATTCAGGAAGCCTTGGCAAGGGCACCCCTCCGTGGAAGGACCAACAATGCCACCCCTCGTGCAGTGTTCCATGTGGGAAGATGGAACTGCTGGGTCCAGTGCGTGGCGCTTGAACCCCAGTCTTGCAGTGAAGCAAAATGCCTTTTTACTTCCTGGTGAATAATCCACCGCCCTTTCACGTTGCAAACAAAATAGAACCCGGCTGCAATACCTGCAAGTCCTGCTGCAGGGCTGCAGTGTGCTGTGCTTGCGTGGCCACCTCTTTTTGGAGTGCTTCAACGTGCTGAGCTTGCGTGGCCACCTCTTCTTGGAGGGCAACGATGTGCTGAGCTTGCGTGGCAACCTCCTCTTGAAGAGCAGCAATGCGAGCGGTCTGTGCCTCTACCACACCCTCTAGCTCGGCAGCATCCAAGAGAGCATTGGTACCGTGCCCATTCGGATGCTGCTGTTGCTGCTGCTGCTGCTGCTGCTGCTGCTCGAGCTGAAGTTGTAGCTGCTGCTGTTGCTGCTGCTGCTGCTCCAGCTTCTGCTCCAACCGCTGCTGCAATTGCCGCTGCTGAATAAGATCCTGCTGTCTCTGTTGCTGCTGCTGCTGCTGTTGCTGCTCCAACAGAATCTCCAATTGACTGCATTTGCTACGTGCCTCCTCCAGTTCAAGGTGTGTCATCTGTTGAGTCTGGTCTCCCTGCCGTTGTACCTCCTGCTCATGTGTGAGCGTGCGTGCGTGCGTGCGTGTGCGTGTTGTGAATGTTGTTTAACAATATCTACCAAGCCAACAATATGACACCCACCTCCACTCCCACTCCCACTCACAAACCCACACCCAAACCCACACCCAAGCTTACACCCACACCTACAGCCACACACCAGCACATGCGCACACACCCATACTCACACCTACACACCTACACACACACATTTGTGCGCACACCTGCTTTCGAGCTTGTTGCAGCTCCATCACCGCCTCTCCCAGCTGCTGCTTCATGCTCTCCTGCTGTTGCTCATGCACAGCCAGTGACTTCTCTAGCTCCACCTGCAATTGCTCCAGCTGCTTTTTTAGGCTGCCCTGCTGCTGCTCGTGCATCTTTCGTTCATGCTCTAGCTCTTCTTTTGACACTTTCAAGCTCTCCTGCTGCTGCTGCTGCTGCTGCTGCTGCTGCTGCTGCTGTTGCTCACGCACAGCCAGTGACTTCTCTAGCTCGCCCTGCAACTGGTCCAGCTGCTTCTTTAGGCTGCCCTGCTGCTGCTCGTGCATCTCTCGTTCATGCTCTAGCTCTTCCTTTGAAATGTTCAAGCTCTCCTGCTGTTGCTCATGCACAGCCAGTGACTTCTCTAGCTCGCCCTGCAAATGCTCCAGCTGCTTTTTTAGGCTGCCCTGCTGCTGCTCGTGCATCTCTCGTTCATGCTCTAGCTCTTCCTTTGAAATGTTCAAGCTCTCCTGCTGTTGCTCATGCACAGCCAGTGACTGATCTAGCTCCCCCTGCAATTGCTCCAGCTGCTTTTTTAGGCTGCCCTGCTGCTGCTCGTGCATTTCTCGTTCATGCTCTAGCTCTTCCTTTGACACTTTCCAGCTCTCCTGCTGCTGCTGCTGCTGCTGCTGCTGCTGCTGCTGCTGCTGCTGCTCACGCACAGCCAGTGACTGATCTAGCTCCCCCTGCAATTGCTCCAGCTCCTTCTGCAGGCTCCCCTGCTGCTGCTCATGCATTCCCCGTGCTTGCCCTAACTCCTTCAACAAACTCCCCTGCTGCTGCACATGAATCTCCTGTGCTTCCCCTCGCTCCTTCAACAATCTCTCCTGCTGCTGCGCATGCAACTCCTGCTTCTGCTCCAGCTCTGCCTTAAGTTGCTCCAACTGCCGCTCAAAGACCTGCTGCTGCTGCTGCTGCTGCTGCTGCTGTAAACACTCGACCTCTCTTAGTTGTGCAGCAGCTTGCAACCCACCCAAAGCAGTCTGCTGCTCCTGCTCACCCAACAGCAAATGCTGTCCCTGTTCACGCCCTTGCTGCCGACCTGCAATTTGCTGCCCCTGCTCATTCTCTCGCTGCCCCTGCTCATGGCCTTGCTGCCGACCTGGAATTTGCTGCTCCTGCTCATTCTCTCGCTGCCCATGCTCAAGCCCTTGCTGCCCTCGCTCGTGCGGCAGGCCTGCAACATGCTGCTCGTGCTGCTGCTCAACGCTGCTGCTCGGTGCCGCCATCTGCCGGCTGTGCTCCAGCTGCTGCTGCAAGGAAACCTGTGAGTGAGAGGAGGGACGCTGGTAGTATGGCCACAAGCAAGCAAAAAGCAAGAATCAGAACAAGAGCCAATCAGCATACACATTATAAAAAGAGCATACTCCCCCCCTCTCCTCCTTTCAAACCACCCCCCTTCACCACCACTCTGCTTTGATTACACATTTCGAATTCCTCACACGCAGCTACATCTCCTCTCACATGTGCACCCCAAAAACCAGCCTGTCACACATACATTTGTGCCCTGCAAAGATTACTCAGCCCCTTCACCTGCTGCTGCACCTCATCAAACACGCGTAGGTATTATTTTTGTCAAACATCACCTGGTCTTTGTCTATAATCTCATGCTAACCCTCACCTGCTGCTGCGGTGAGTCTTACCAACACACACACATGCGCACACACACGCAAACGCATGATAAGTAACCCAGTTTCTGACACACATCCTTTTGTGCCCTGTGAAGACCATCTAGCTCCCTCACCTGCTGCTGCAGCTCCTCACATGCTTGCAAGCACTGAGCTTGCTCTTGCACCTGACGAACCAAGCTATCACGAGCTTTCTCGCTGCTTTCGAGCTGATGCTGTAACTCAGCAACACGCAGCTCAATCCCACGTTTGCCGTCTGCAAAAGGAATAAGCACATGATGCATGTGAGAATCAGAGGGTGCGTGCAATGAGCAGCGTCATCGTCCTCCTGTGGAGCACATGCACATGTGAGGGAGGGAGCCTGCATGTACTGCAGGTGAATTGAAAATAGAGGGCTGCCCCAGGGCTGGCCTTTGCGTGCATGTGAGTGTGTGTGTGTGTGTCGTGTGAATATGCGTGGCGCCGTACATGTGCATGTGCACGTGTGCGCTTTGCGCGCCCATGAGGGAACATGCCAAGCAAGCGTGTGGCAAGCGTGGATCGTGGACAGAGGAACAGAGCGATGACCATCAACGTTTCACAAGCTCGCCTGTAGGGACATTGTACGCATTTGCAAACAAGCACGCAAGCCACGTGGACCCACCTGACTGCTGCACCGCCACAGCAGCCACGTGCTGCGCTTGCAGCAGCCGCTGCTCCATTCGCTCAAGAGTCATTTCACATGCTGCTTGCGCTGGATGCTGGGCCTCCGCGTTAATTGATTCCAAGGGCAACAGCTTGGAAGAGCTCAGAGCGCTCGTGGCAGTGGGCAGCTGCAGCTGTTCGTCCTGCTGGCGCAACCTTTCGCTCAAGTGCTGCACCAGCTGTGGCTGCTGCTGCTGGTCCAGCTGTTGCTGGCCTTGCTGTTGCTGGTCTTGTTGCTGCCGGTTTTGCTGTTGCTGGTCTTGTTGCTGCTGGTCTTGCTGCTGCTGGTTTTGCTGCTGCTGGTCTTTTTGTTGCTGGTCTTGCTGTTGCTGGTTTTGCTGTTGCTGGTCTTGTTGCTGCTGGTCTTGCTGCTGCTGGTCTTGCTGCTGCTGGCCTTGCCGCTGTTGGTCTAGCTGTTGCTGGCCTTGCTGCTGCTGATCTAGTTGCTGCTGGTCATACTGCTGCTGATCATACTGCTGCTGCTGCTGCTGGTGTAGTTGCCGGTACATGCAGGAGGTCAGCTGCGGCGGGGGGGAGGCTTGTGTGGGGCTATTCAGTTGAGGTTGAGAGGTTGCAGGATGCAGGGGTGGGGGTGTCTCGGGCAATTCGTTCACCTAAGAAATCACAAATTAAGTATGAGCAGGGAAGCGTACTGTAAGCATGACAACAAGTGGTCATATATAAGATGAGAGGAGTGAATGAGGTGTGATTTGTGTCAAATACACACGCACACACGCACACACATACACACACAAATACACATAAGCACACATGCACTCACAGACACACACATCTGCAGCATCTAGGCTTAGGCACACCTTTACATAGCACACAAACTAGATTCAACTGCTTGCACGCACACACCACAGACAAGTAATGGAGCAAAGGAGCAGCGCTACCCGACCGATAGTTCAAATCATAATCAATCAGAGCCACAAGATAAACGTTACATGCACGTACAGATACACACGTGCAAGCTCGCACACACATGCACACGCACGCAACACAAGCAGGAGCGGCGTGCGTACAGGGCAAAGGAGGTGCACACACCAGCGCGTGATAGTCCAAGTCGTTCACATTCGGGGCCACACTGTTTGCCTGCTGCTGGATGGAAGACTGGGGTGTGCGTGGCGGACAGAGGAGCCAAGGAGCAGTGTGCCCCGTAGACACGAGGGGTGGGCTTGCCTGGGGGAAGGGGCTGGCAATGCTCAGAGACTGCAAGAACGGCAGGCCAAGAGGAGGGTACATGGGGGTAGGGTGGTGGTTGAGGTGCGTGCTGAAGTCTAAGCTCAAATCCTGCTGCTGCTGCTGCTGCTGCTGCTGCTGCAGATGTAGGAGGATCTGGTGCTGCTGCTGCAGCTGCTGCGGGTGTTGCAGCTGTTGAAGCAAAGGGGCTTGTGGTGCCTGTCCTTGCTGTTGTCCTTGCTGCTGCTGTTGCTGCTGCAAGGTTTGCGACTCTGGCTGCGCCTGCTGCTGCCCCTGCAGGCCCTGCTGCAAAATTTGCTGTGCTAGCGGCTGCTTTTGGTTCCCTTGCCCCTGCCCCTGCTGCTGTCCTTGCCCTTGCTGCTGCTGCTGCTCCTGTTGTTGCTGCTGCTGCTCCTGTTGCTGCTGCTGCTGCTGCTGCTGTAGCTGCTGCAGGAGCATAGTATGGTGCTGGAGGGCGAGCATGGCGTCTTGCTGCTGCTGCTTTTGAGCGGCTTCTGCAAAGAGTCACAAGTAGGATTGGCTGAATTGTTTGCTTATATCATATATTGTGTAATTTCCATGCATCAGATGTCGAAGGAAGGAACCCTGAATAACAAGTAATATTGGATGGCTGCAATGTAGTACGTGGCTGACGCTTACCAGCACCTTCAAATACAAAACAAGTGTGGACATGTGTGCGACAAAGCTTTTTAATGACGTGTATATTCACCAAGCTCACACGCTTGTAGAAGAAGTATGGTAGACGCCAATTCGCCAGCTTGTGTGTGCTCGTGATCAGGTTCTGTGGCAGACTTACGCAACAACTGCTGAGGGGGTCGCTGTACGTATTCAGAGACAAACTTTTCTAGAGTGACTGGTTATTATCTCTGCATCCTGTCCAGCAATAAGGAATGAAAAAATAGGAGACTGGAAAACCGACGCAGGCAGTGGAACTTTATTCCTACATTGTTTTAAACCTGAAGCTACTTTCAAGGTGCCTTAGGGGCAATAGTCGTTGCAACAGAGGAAGGTGTTTATGAAAATGGCTCTGGGCCACAGGCAGTGTACATTGAAATGAAGGAGGCGTAACTTCAGAGGTGTTTCAGGGGCAGTGTTTATCAAATTAAAAGGAGGGTGCTACAATGAAAGTGCCTTTGGGCTATTGGCAGTGTTCATTGAAATGAAGGAGGCGTAACTTCAGAGGTGTTTCAGGGGCAGTGTTTATCGAGATAAAAGAGGGTGCTACAATGAAAGTGCCTTTGGGCTATTGGCGGTGCTCATTGAAATAAAGGAGGCGCTGCTTCAGAGGTGTTTCAGGGCAGTGCTTATCGAAATAAAAGAGGGTGCTACTACGAAGGTGACCCTGGGCCAAGGGCAGGCAGTGTTCGTTAAGAAAACCACAAGAAACACAAAAAGGTCTGACCTGCGTGCCCCACAGCAAGCTTGAAAAGCTTTAATCTCTAACTTGTGCTTTAACCACACTCACACATACTTACACACACACATGCATGCATACACACCTGTGTGGGCCCGCAGCACGTCTTCTGTCAGCATAGGCTGGTCAAAAGAATGCGGCCGTCCCACTGGAGTGGATGTCTTGTTGCCAACCTAGAAAGGGCGCAAAGCACACACTGTCACACCAGTGCTTCTGATAGTGCTGAGTGCCGGACTTCTGAGCTAGCCCTCGAGGATAATGATAAAATATAAAGGTGGATAAATTTATGGGTCTGGTGCTAGTCAGCAACATGTGAAGGGTATGCATGACTAATGAATAACAACATGTGAAGGGTACGCATGACTAGTAATTCATGACTAATAAGGGTACGCATGACTAGTAATTCATGACTAGTAAGGGTACGCATGACTAGTAATTCATGACTAGTAAGGGTATGCATGACTAGTGATTCATGACCAGTAAGGGTATGCATGACTAGTAATTCATGACTAGTAAGGGTATGCATGACTAGTTATTCATGACCAGTAAGGGTGTGCATGACTAGTGACCAACAATACGTGAAGGGTATGTATGACTAGTGTTTCATTTTTTACTCTAAAGCTTACCACACTGTGCTGCTCATTCATGTGCTTACGTCATGGTGAATTCTGGGTAATGCTGCTCTCTATAATTACACACGTCCAATTCCTCTCTGAAGCATATGGTGGGCGAGGCTCGTTGGGTAGTTTAAGAGACAGCAGGCTGAATCCATGCAAGCACACTCAACGTTGTATTAATATTGTTATAACAATTGCCACATACACACACATACAAAACAAACGCGCACCAACACACATATGCACTTGAACATAAGCGCAAGACATTCTTTTACACACAAGCAAAACCTTGCATATGCACTTACGATTTAACTCAAGACGGGCCGGAGGATGTGCCTACAGAGCTTTGCTTCTATGAGGCCTCAAGCTACGCAGCAGTCCATTTCCGTGTACGAGCTGCTCAACCCACCTCTAGGCTGAAGCGTGAACTTGCAGACCTTCTCTCTACTGCCTGGTGCTGCTGCAGTAGGCTGCGCAGCTGCTGCACCTCCACTTGGAGTCTGAGCTGCGCATCCAGGGCCATCGACAGCTGAAGCTGCCGGTGGTGCAGCTCATCCTGCAGGTAACGCAAGTAAAGGTTCACCTTGTAGATTGTGAATTGAAAACCGTGCATCAGCGCTTGTTGGAGTCTTGTTCAGTGGAGCACATCCTGCTAGTCAAGAAAGTGGAGGCACGTTATAGATTGTGAATTGTGCATCAGCCCTTGTTGGAGTCTTGTTCAGTGGAGCATCCGAGGCCATGACAGCTGGACCTGTTGGTGGTGGAGCTCATCCTGCAAGTAAAGAAAGTGGAGGCACATTATAAATTGTGAATTGTGCGTCAACCCTAGTTTAGTAGCGCATCCAAGAACATGACAGCTGGACCTGTTGGTGGTGGAGCTCATGCTGCTAGTGGCAGCAGGTGTGATAGCATTGCCAATAAGGCGTCTGCAGTATATACTATCAAATCTTTGATTGGGATGCACTTATGCGTGGACAACAATATGAATGAGAGGGTATAGAATGGGGAAGGGGCAGGCTGTGTCGTGTGAAGCACTTTGAAGGAGTGTTGTGTGAAGCGTAGCAAAGGGCTGTGTCGTGGAAGCGTTGTTGAAAGAGCGTAAGTGGCACATCCAGGGTCATAGCTGGCTGGGGTTGGCGACAGTGGCGCTTCGTATTGCAAGTGAAGAAGGTGATTGAGTTCTCTGACATCAGGGTCATGAGAGTTGAATGGATCAACCCTTGAATGAGTGGTGTGAATCAAGCTTTAAAATGGGTAGTGTGAATCAAGCCTTGAAGGAGTTGAGTGAATCAATTATTACATGAGCTGAGTGCATCAAATCACTGAACCCTTGCCAAAGCCTCGATTGAGTGTCCAGCCGGAGGTCACGACAGCTAGAGCTCCCTCACCTAAGCTGATCACTGCAGTTGTTACGTTCTCAACACACGTACTCCTATGCAAATGGTGTCCATGCAAACACAAGTGCATGCGTGTGCATACACACAGGCACACGCACACGTACACCTACACCCTGTTACACACGCAAACACACCCAAACACTTACCTGCAAGCGCTCATCTTGTTGCTGCAGCTCCTGCACAAAGCCCTGCTGCTCCTGCATGGAAGCCACCTGCTGACGAGCTTCTGCCAGCTCTGCACTCAAAGCAATGACCAGCTGATCGCCGCCATCCTGTTTATCATTTAAACCGATAATGTATGAATGAGTTTGCCTTACTGGGGGTTTTGCTGAGTTTGTGTTGCGCCTGATTGCCTTTTTGGCGTCCCATGTGTATGTGTGCATATGCGTGTGTATGCGCATGTATGTGCGGTTTGTGTGCATCCGTGAATGTGACAGTGCGTACGTGTATTTATGTGTGTGATGCATCCATGTGTCTGTGTCTGTTTTTTGTGTGTGTGTACGTCCATGCGCGCATGCAACTGTGCTCGTGAGCGCGCTCAATGCCCTCACACAGGCACACACACACAAACAAACACACACACACCCACACACCCACACACCCAAACCCACACCCACCCACACACACACACACAGAAACCCTCCTGTGATGGGTCGGCCGGTGTACACAAAAATATCAGCAGAGAAATTGCCATATACATATATGCATATATGATCATGTACAGCGTGCACACACGGTTCTGGCCAAGCCTACTCCTGCAACCAAGACAAGGCCACTACTACTAGTACTATCACTACAGGGAGACACACCCACCTCAGCCCCTCCCCCTGCTCCACCAACTCCATCCTGGTCAGAATGCCTCTTGTCTGCTCCTGACACTGCCTCTGGCCCCATCCCTGCCTCTGCTCCTGACACTATCTCTGGCCCCATTCCTGCCTCTGCTCCTGCCGTCCCTTGCTGCTGGCACTGTCCCGCCTTTGCCTGTGCAGCAGACAGCTTTGATTGTGAAGCAGCCAGATCAGCCCGCACAGCAGCCAGCTCTGACTGTGAAGCAGCCAGATCAGCCCGCACAGCAGACAGCTCTGACCTTGAAGCAGCCAGATCAGTCTGCACAGCAGACAGCTCTGACTGTGAAGCAGCCAGATCAGTCTGCACAGCAGACAGCTCTGACTGTGTAGAGGCCAGATCAGTCTGCACAGCGGATAGGTTAGAGGTTGCAGCAGCCAGTTCCGTCTGCACAGCAGAAAGCTCTGACTGTGTAGAGGCCAGATCAGCCTGTAGGGCAGCCAATTGCGACCGCGCAGCATCCAAATCAGATTGCCTTGCAGCAAGCTCTGCTTGGAGGCTGGGAAGGATGGCTGACCGCTGCCGCGCCTGGATTAGTGTGTATTAAAGGTAAGGTTAGTGAGTATGTGGCACGTGTATATGTGTCTTTGTGTGTGCGCACGTGCTGTTCATTTGCGTATGGTACCATTGATGTGCACATGTTCAAATTCCAGGGCTGATATTTCGATGCATAGACCCATCCAAGTGACCTCTCCTACACTCACTTTGCCTGCCTTGCTGGGGAAAGCACATTGGACACTCATCACTGAGTGTGTGTGTGAACAAGTGCAAATTTGGCACTTTAACAAAACCCTTGAGCAGATACGTTTGCTGGCTATGCATTACAAACTTGAAGGAATGCTTGGCCAGCTAATGTTTAGCCAGCTAATGCACTAGCTCTACCCGCAGGTCTTTTCAGTGTCTTTTTCATAACCCTACCCCTCCCCCCAAATCCTAGCAACTCCTACATCTGTGCTGCACCTCATTCCTTGATCCCTTGCCCTTTTGTTCTGCAACTGCTCCATCCTTGCTGCATCAAACATTTTTACACCTGCTCTCACCTGTGGCTCACGAATGCGTTGCCCATGACGTACAGCATTCTCAAACCGGCCTAACCCTCCTCTCATCAATCTCCCAGCCACTATCCATTCCTCAAACCTCTCCACCTACTTTTCCTACCCTGGCATAAAGCAAACGCACCTGCGCCAGCTCTGCCCTGGGCACACAGCCACATGCCATTCTATCACAGCCCAGCACCTGCCCTCCTTTTTTGCTTCCTTCCCCTTGGACACACAGCCACATGCCATTCTATCACAGCCCATCAAT
>Ga0307974_1002955_pt1 | contig 12156 bp, 14 predicted proteins | sample OrgLakmetagen784_FD_201812 | JGI IMG/M metagenome (GOLD analysis project Ga0307974, IMG submission 201812) | Saline water microbial communities from Organic Lake, Antarctica - #784 | ecosystem: Environmental > Aquatic > Non-marine Saline and Alkaline > Saline | place: Antarctica: Organic Lake... | reverse complement strand
ACTTGCACACACACACACACACACACACACACACACACACACACACACACACACACACACACACACACACACACACACACACACACACACACACACACACACACACACACACACACTCGCTCACACACACACACACACACACACACACACACACACACACACACACACACACACACACACACACACACACACACACATAAATTCCTGCTGTGCACGTGCTGAGACTTGCAGTCACCCGCCTTTGCAACTGGTGCAGCCTCTGCCGCTGCTGCAGCTAATGCTGTGTTTCCTCTTTTTGCGGGAGGAAGGAGAGGGGATGGGTGGTGACTGGACTGGAGGAGAGGGGATGGCTGGCTGCCCCTTTGCATACAGGCAGCTTCCCCATGTTTGCTCCTGTTGGCAGGCAGGCGGTGCAGAGTCCCTCCACGCCCGCTCGTCGAAGCTGCTGGTGCTGGAAAAAACCCTCTTCCATCAGCTTGCAATGCCTTTCCAACCGAGTTGCCTTGCAAAAATGCCATTTCAAATTTTTATTTGGGGAAATACATGTTCAACATATCTGCAATTGTGTTTGAGTTCGGTTGCAAGCAGTGTATTGCTGCATCCAGTCAGTAGGCATGTTCTCACCCTTGAAGCAGCTGGGAATCAACAGCAGGAGCAGGTGCAGCATTGGCAGAGGAATATGCACGGCTACCGCTGCTCCGGCCAGGCTCACTGTCACCAACAAGGAAAACGGCAGCAGCAGAGTTGCTGGCCCCCCACCTAGCTATGGATCTTTTGGTGTGTCATGCAGTTTCCCACGCACGTCTGCGTCCTTCCATCCCCCTGGATACTAGCCACAAATTTTTGTGCACACACCTTTTAACGGCCCTGAAGTCATTCCTCATCCTTCACACAGGAAATTTAGGGCTACGTTCTTTAGCGAATCAGAGAGGTGTGCTGGCCATGGCTTCCTCTCCCGCATCCGTGCAAGGTGGGTCAGAAGGCCGTTGGCTCATCGTCACATAGATTTTGTCAGCACACAAACAGGCACACACACACACGCACGCACACACACGCACACGCACACGCACACGCATGCTTGCACGCAAATGCACAAGCTCAACATGCACACACAGATACTTTTGGCCTTGCAGTCGACAATGCTTGATATTGATATGTATGTCACTGCACTTGAGTACTTGTACCCTATTGGCACGCACTGCAGATTCCAAGCCTGCATCATCCATCGGCGCAAGGAATCCTCCGAAACTGGTGGGTGCTTTTTTGCCAACCCTCTTGTTGTGCTCTCACCTGCTGCTGGCACGGTATGCGTTTCGTATTTTTGCATACAACGTACTAAGCATATTGCAAACCCTAGGTTGGCATTGCAAGTTCTGCTTGCCCTGTCAAGCTTCCTTTCCTTCCTTTAGTCCAGGGCCGGACGTTTAAAATAACTCCTTCCCAATATCCCTGCACACAGAGCGGAGCTGAGATCCGTAAGCAATTCCCATCCTTTTACTACTAATGTATTTAAGCACATCCCTATATCCTAACACACAGAGTGGAGCTGAGATTCGTGAGCGATTCCTATCCTTCTTCGAGTCCAAGGGCCACACACGCCTGCCCAGCTCATCTCTGGTGCGTTCGCAATGCTGTTGACTTTCACAGAACATGCTGTTGACTTTCACAGAAACATGCTGGATTGTTCCCTGCTTGCAATTTTAACGATGCGAATAGCCAAGATACGGCAGGGAAGGCTTTGGCCCACACTCAACTAGGGACGTTTGTATTGCCTTAACATTCACTGCTAGGGTTTTTGTTTGAGACTGAAGGCCTTTTCATATCCAAAGGCTGCAGCACAACAGGCATTCCTAGTAAGAGACGTCCCTAGCTGAGACACAACCACCACCAGCTTGCTCCAAATTTGTTGCACCTCCTCTCAGTCCTCAGCGCACCCGTAAAGCTGCCTGCACAAACACATCCTCTTTTCCTTCGGCTCTGGCTAGTTCGAGCGTTGGCTTTAAAGCCTTGCTTTTTATAGTTGTGTGTCCTTGTACTTTCCTTTGCAGAAAGCTTTTACTTTCCAATTCCATTTTTCTTTCACGCCTTCAGCTCCCATTTTTTGTTACTTTTACCTTTTGATTGCACTGATTCTACACAGGTGCCTGAGGAACCCAAGGTGCTGCTCACCATTGCTGCCACGCCTCAAGCTCTTTGTTACTTTTGAATGCACCGATTCTACACAGGTGCCTGAGGACCCCACAGTGCTGCTCACCATTGCTGGTATGCTGCAGTTCAAGCCTGTGTTCATGGGAGAGGTGCGTTTGCATGCCTCTTCTGCTGAAGGGTGGCGTCAGGCTGTTGGTGACAGTGTCACACCTGCCTGCGTTAAAAAAACTTACCTCCACTCTTCTCTGTCCTTCAGCTCATCTTCTCTCTCTCCTACCGTGTGGTCATGAGGCCTATTGAAGAAGGTTCAGAATCCCTCCCAATTCCTTCCCGGTTTCATCTTCTCTGTTGAACCAGTTGTTTTAAACTCTTCTCTTCTCCTGTGTCTTAGTCATAAACTTCAACTGTTGTTTGGCTCCACTATTTGTTTCTAACGCCCCCTTATAAATCCATCCAGTGCTCAACGACAAGCAAGTGCCTTCTCCTCAACCTTTTTGTTCTAACTTACAACACAGCAAGTACGGTGATGAGCACCATATGCCTAACTTCAACCGCCAGAGTTAAGAGAGTGCATGCACATCAAGTGCAAGCAAAACAGGCCTGACTTTATTAGCATACAACCCTTTGCACATCAAATGTGCCTTCAGGCTGTTTTCCGTCAGATGTGGCTTGCACAATTGCACAGACAGCATTCAAAGACGAAACTGATCACACTGCCCTGTAAACACACTGGGAGACCCACCAATTGGAATGTGTCGCGCGCAATCCATCTCTAAGCAAAAGATCGTTAAACAATGAGAATGAGAACAGCCTGCCCTCTGTGCACACTGCAGGTGCCTCCTAAGATACCTTCCGCCACAACGACACAAAAGTGTGTGCGTACGAACGACATTGAGAACGTGGGTGTGACAGCACGCCATCACACTTTTTTTGAGATGCTGGGAAACTTTTCGTTTGGGGACTACTTTAAGAAAGAGGTGAGCCGCCGCTGCGATGTGTGTGAGAGCCGGTTTTTCTCAGATTGTGATTCAGGTTAGAGACAGGTCTGAGGTTGATGGGGAGAGTGAGACTGAAGTCCAAACCCGAGGATGTACGGGTATGACGAAAAGAAGCAATGACAGCTTGTAGTGTCGTGCGTAAAGTTGGCCAGGACCGTATATATACACCGTACATGACCGTATATTTGGTGATCTCACTGCCAAAAATACCGAATATATGCCATATGCCGTATGCCGTATGCCATGTATATAGTTCTGGCCAACTCTAGTCAATGCGTCGTGTGTAACACCCTACCTGTAAATTGCTACTTCTGCACAAATGTGTCAACCAACGCAACGCAACGACAGCTACACAACCACGAGGATCCTGCTCAATCGATGGACTACATTATGTGCGCAATTTCGTGCATAAACCCTGAGCTCATACTTTTCATTTAATAAAGCCCGTTATGCATGGCGGCTGTCCGCTGCAGTATTCCAAAGCTTGAAGGAGTCCGGGGCCAATGTTTGCACCTTACTCACACACACACATACACGCACACACACAACACACACACATACGACCACACACAAGCACAGGCCATCCAGTACGCGTGGCACACACACATATGCACGCATACGACCACACACAAGCACAGGCCATCCAGTACGCATGGCAAACACACATATACACACATACAACCACTCGCCAGCACAGGCCATCCAGTATGCATGGCAGCTGTCCACTGAAGTGTTCCAGCTTCCTGAGGAACGCATCTGGGTGTCTGTCTTTGAGGATGATGACGAGGCGTACCAGCTGTGGCTGAATGGCGTGGGTGTGCCAGCAGAGCGTATTAAGCGTATGGATGGCTCGTCCAACTTTTGGGCATCAGGCGCCACAGGTGTGTGTATGTGTGTGTGGTTGTGCTTTTGCGTGTTTGTCTATGTGTATGTGTGCTTGTGTGTGTGCTTGTGTGTGTGTGTGAGAGAGAGAGTGTGTGTGTATGAGAGAGAGTGTGTGTGTGTGCCATTGAATGCATAGTAGCTCTCCAGAGCACTGCTTCGTACACACCCACACAATTGTGATGGGAACCCTCAATAACCACGGAATTGTTTTCCCTGGGTGGTACAATGTCATGGTAGGTTTGTGAACTTACGTCACACACCATACACACACATTTTATTTCAACACCACATGTACATACACCTCTGAGCAAGGCATGTGTTTAAGGCTCGTTTGCTTTGGAGCACACATGCATTCGTTTTTGAACGTGCATGCATCATGACAGGCCCCTGCGGCCCCTGCTCAGAGCTGTACTACGATTTTGCGCCGGAGAGAGGAGTGGGCCCTGAAGTAGACCTTGAAGACGACTCGCGCTTTATAGAGTTTTATAATTTGGTACGTGTGTGTATGCGGTTGTATGTGCATGTGTGTGTGCGCGCGTTTCGGCATCTCGCAACAAAGGAACTGATCAAGACGACGGATTGAAAAAGCGCTCGTTTCCAGATACCATTGTGAGCTGCATAATAGAAGTATACTCGTTTAACAAGTAAGTTGCCTTGTAGGTGTCTTCCTTCATTAATAGCTCATGGGGCTGCAGCAAGCAGTGGCTGACCAGGGAAGGAAGGCAGTGACGAATCTTCACTCGAAACCTGCTTCTCAAATATGCTTGGTCGTTTGTTGAGCTTTGCGAGGAGGTGCCTGACCCATAGAGAATATATGTGATCAGTTGCGCTGGATTATGTGCATGGGCTTTGCTCATCAAGCTCAGCAAGAGGGTGGTGGACTCTACAGAAACACCGGAGCAGCTGCTTGAAACACTTGTGTCGTGCTCATGGAGCTGCAACGCTCCTCAGACGGCAAGAGGGTGGTGGACTCTACAGAAACACCTGATCAGCTGCTTCAAACACTTGTGTCGTGCTCATGGAGCTGCAACGCTCCTCAGACGGCAAGAAGGTGGTGGACTCTACAGAAACACCTGAGCAGCTGCTTCAAACACTGTGTCTTTCCCAGGTGTTCATGGAGCTGCAACGCTCCTCAGACGGCAAGCTGCAACCTTTAGAGAAGAAGAACATCGACACCGGGCTGGGGCTAGAACGGATGGCTCAAATCTTGCAGGTATGAACGGGGAAAACCTAAGGAGGAAATTGTGGGGAGGCAGTGTGCTAAGCCACCACTCCTTGCTTGAACAACAAGGGACAACCGCAGGTTGTGCAATAGAGTGGCCATTTCTTACTTGACAGCAAGGGATACAACCGTGCCGACTATGCAATGGAGCGGTCAATCCTCACTGAAGATGTCTTCTTAGGGAGAGAGGCCGCGTTGGTTTGCCCTGTGCTGCAACAGACCTCGACTACAGGGTTTTAAACGTGTTGAGTTAATGGTGCAGGCAAAGTAAGCGTTGCGTGCTGCTATCAAATAGCTTTTGCAAGCTAGCAGGGAACCGGGCTGTTGCTGGTGTGATGTCTAAGTTCCTTCACAACAGCGCTCACTTTTGGTGTTTTTGTCAGTTTTTTTAGTTCCAAACGAAGGGCACGTTGCTGGGGTGGCAGCAGGTCTGAATTTTTGTGTGGCCGGAAGAAGCATGGAGGCTCTGTAAGTACACTGAGCGTGCAGAGCTAAGAGGTATGGGAGCAGTGCCATACAACTTGTGGCTGAATAGAACGCAACGTTAATATTTAAAAGTTAAATAGAAAGTATTTACAAAGATGTCTAAACAACCTTCAAAAGTGTTGAAGTAATTTGAAACAATTATTCTCTATAACGCCGGCTCTTGCCTTTATATAAAATGGCAATCGACTTGGCATGGCCAACTACCTGGCCTCGCTCCTTTGATGCCTACGTGCAGAGCCTCGCCTGACGTAGTGAAGCACTATCCATGAACATGCTTTCATTTCTCACGTGCTTTGTCCAAGCGCACCTTGCTCTTCATTCTTCACCTTTCTGTGCCCGATAACGAGGGACCCAGATTTCTCATGCACGAGGCTGTTTCCTTTTGCTGCACGCGCAATTAATTATTACCTGGGACTCTTCTCAACAAATGGCAGATCATTATGTTGCTGGCTGTGTGCTTTTCACGATTCAGCATGCACAGTTACTCAGGACGTACCTTCGCAATTGCATAACGCAACACCACGGGCTCTTTCAGGAGTAGATTTGTGTGCCGTTTAGTGAAAATTGTGATTCCCTATCACGCTTTTTATGAAACGGCATGTATGCCTACTCAGGAAGTGCCCTTGCAACAGCAAAGCCTACTTAGGGGGTGCCCTTGCAACAGCAAAGCCTACTCAGGGGGTGCCCTTGCAACAGCAAAGCCTACTCAGGGGGTGCCCTTGCAACAGCAAAGCCTACTCAGGGGGTGCCCTTGCAACAGCAAAGCCTACTTAGGGGGTGCCTTTGCAACAGTAAAGTTTACTCAGGACGTGCCCTTGCAACAGCAAATTGCGACATCACAAGCTGATTAGGCACTTATCACTTCCCCCATTGCATTTGCCTCAGGTGTGCTGTGATACACGCACACACATTGCACACAAACGCACACACATACACACACACACACAGAATGCGTGTTAAAATGCGGCCGTTAGAGCGCTGCTGAGATGCGTAATGATGCAAACAGGATGAGGCATTTAGAAAGGACTATAATATAAGCGTGCATTACCAATATGTTTCCTGTATTTGCAGGGTGTGCCCAACAACTACGAGACTGACCTCATCCTTCACATTGTAGAAAAGGCTGCTTCCCTTGCCGGAGTGTGCTATGCCTCTGCGGACGCTGCCACAAAGACCTCGCTCAAGGTAATTGTATTGCGCACACAAGTACGTGAACACACACATGCACACGTACACTCACGGCAAAATTATTGACGGTAGTGTACGCACAGACGCAACGGTGTAGCACTCAAAACACACAAACACACGCACACATCCTAGAAACAGCTGGCATGCATCGAGCACTGAGAGTCAGGAATGTCGCAGGAGGTAGGCAATGCGAGCCTTTGTCGCCTTCTTCCGATAAAAGTGAAGTCTCTGGCTGTTTGTGGCGCACATAACACGCAGGTCATTAGTGACCACACACGTGCCATGAAGTAAAGCTGTGGCGCACATACACGCGCAGGTCATTGGTGACCACACACGTACCATGAAGTAAAGCTGTGGTGCACATATACACGCGCAGGTCATTGGTGACCACACACGTGCCATGAAGTAAAGCTGTGGCGCACATATACACGCGCAGGTCATTAGTGACCACACACGTACCATGAAGTAAAGCTGTGGCGCACATATACACGTGCAGGTCATCAATGACCACACACATGCCATGAAGTAAAGCTGTGGTGCACATATACACGCGCAAGTCATTGGTGACCACACACGTGCCATGAAGTAAAGCTGTGGCGCACATATACACACGCAGGTCATTGGTGACCACACACGTGCTGTGACCTACCTCATCAGCGATGGAGTGACGCCCTCAAATATTGGGAGGGGCTACGTGGTGCGAAGGCTGCTGCGGCGTGTCATCATGAAGGTGGGGGTGCACGTGTGTGTATGTGATACCTTGAAGGCAGGTTCCTGTGTTTGTGTGTGCCTTGTGATATGGCGGGTGATCGTGCAGGTGGAGTTGTGTGTGTGTTATTGGTGTGTCCTCAACTTACAAGATGGATGTATATCCTTGTGTGTGACTTTGCTTGGCATTTCCTGGCTTATGCACGTTGCTGCTGCATGCACAACTGACGTGCTCTGTGCCATACGCTCAATAATATCAAAAATATGGCGTGTGACAGCAAAAGGGTGTGCTGGCGCTGTGCTCATTCACAGTGCTCTGGTGTTGCTCTATATATGTGGGCCTGTCCATAACCGAAAACTGCATTATGACATGCAGCACAGATCATAAGCAAAAGGAATCGCCTTCCTTCCCTTCAAGCATTGTCTCTCTCTCTCTCTCTCTCTCTCTCTCTCTCTCTCTCTCTCTCTCTCTCTCTCTCTCACACACACACACACACACACACACAAACACACACACACACGCACGCATACATACACACACGCACATACACACACACTTGTACACGAGCGCAGGGCCGCCTCCTCGGTATCTCTGGCATTTTCACGCCCACCGTGGCAGAGGTGGTGGTGTCCCTCTCTGGACCCTGTGATGCCAACGTTGCTGCCAATGCTCCCCGAATCTATGACGTACTCAAAGCAGAGGAAGCTACATTTAGGTGAGCTTACAAGTTTTTTACCCTGCATGCCTTTCGGACACACACAGCCACACGCACACGCACACACACAAGCACGCATGCACACACACACACACTCACACACACACATGCATGCTGCAACACACAGTGCCACTCTGGAGCGCGGCCAGAAACAGTTGACGGACATGCTGGCCAAATTGGGCGGCAGTAATGGCACAGTGCTGGCTGGCCCTGATGCTTTTTTGTTGTACGATAGCTTTGGCTTCCCTTTGGAGCTCACACAGGAGATGGCAGAGCAGCAGGGCATCCAGGTGACCTTTCCAGCTTGCTCATGAGAAAAAAGGTGTCACTGAATGGGTTATGAGTAGGGTTGGCCAGAACCATACATTTATAGGTATGTACGATGTACATACGGTATTTTTAGCAGGGAAGTCACCAAACATACGGTCATATATGGTGCAGATATACGATTCTGGCCAACCCTAATTATGAGCCTTAAGAGCTCACACACATGATGGCGGAGCAGCAGGGCATCAACGTGACCTTTCCAGCTTGCTCATAAAAAGATTCCGCATAAACACCGTATAAATCAAGGGCTGGTCAGAACCGTATATATGCACTGCATATGAACGTATATTTGGTGATTTCCCTGCCAAAAATACCGTATATGCGCCGTATATATATTTCGTTTTGGCCAACCCCATATATTGTCTGTATATATGTATGGTTTTGGCCAACTCTACTGCTAGGTAGAAGGGGTCATTGATTGAGTTATGGACTCTTACTCTCAGCAGATTATTAGCACTTAATATTCAGAATCCAGGATGTTTTGGTGAGGACGTGTTGACGTTTCCACATATGGTGTACTGAAATGGTACCCAGCGTGCCAAAGGCTTTTCAAGGATTCTAAGCTCGCAAGAGCCACCAATCCTGCAAATGCCATCACGTGCTTGGGTGCTGCACTGATAGTGCTGATGATCCCATCAATCCTCTGAGCACACTGGCGTGCAAGCATCGATATGAAAAAACAAACCATTAATTCCTATCCCTGCCTGTTTTGCCTCTCATCCAGCTTCAGCCTTTTCCAGGGTCGGCCATAACCGTATGTGTGGGAAATCCCATGCAAACAATACCATATACATACACCCTATGTACATATAATTCTAGATGTTAGTATATGTTTTTATGTTTGGTCCTGGCCAACCCTTAATTCTGTCCTTTCCTACCTCCTCATGTCGGCACACGTTCTCAGCCCTCCGATCTTCCCTTTGCCCTTCATTGAATCCAATTTTCGGTACTGCCTTCTCTTCTCCTCCCTTCGCTCTTTATTCAAAGGAACCTTCATTCCCAATTTTCGATACTGCCTTCCCTTTTCCCTCCCTTTGCCCTTCATTCAAAGGAACCTTCATTCCCCATTTTCGATACTGCCTTCCCTCTTCAGGAGGACGTCCCTGCCCTTCATTCAATTCCGAAAACTCGATACTGCCTTCCCTTTTCAGGTGGACGTCCCTGGCTTTGAGGCAGAGATGGCAGCCCAGAGAGCGCGATCTAAAGACTCGCGTGAGGAAATCGACCTCACGTCCCGTGGTCTGCTGAGTGCCTTGGCCACCAGTTTAGGGTATGTGGCATACAGGAGTTTTCTTCAATATTTTAGTGGTTAGCTATTCTACATGTGCCTGCGCAATGCACAACAATGCCCTCTTAGTCCCATCTAGTAAGCTTTGTGCCATCTAGCAAACTCTGTTGCCATGCTAACGTTGCTGAGTCTGAGCCATTGGCGATAATGCAGTTTCACGCCTGCTTTCAATGAAAACACTTGTTAGATTACGCCACTGCTGCACACCATAAATCGTGTAAGCCTGTTGCGTATGCGTCAGTACCCTTCTAAGTTTACGGCTCCTTTGTGCAATATCAATGGCACCCACAGTTTGTGCCAATAAGGTAGGCTATAGGCTAGAATGTTTGTGCTGGAGGCCTGTGTATAGCACACACATGCACTCACACACTTACACACTCATGCACCATGCACTCATGCAATCACACACACTGATTACCCCTGCGTCCCACACACTCATGCACTCGTGCACTTATGCAATCACACACACACACACACTGATTACCTCTGCATCCCACACAGTCATGCACTCGTGCACTCATGCACTTATGCATTTATGCACTCACACACTCTGATTACCCCTGCGTCCCACACAATCATGCACTTATGCACTCATGCATTTATGCACTCACACATACTGATTACTCCTGCGTCCCATACACGCATTTGCTCGTGCACTCATGCACTTATGCACTCACACACACTGATTACCCCTGCGTCCCACACACTCGTACACTCATGCACTCATGCACTCACGCACTCATGCACTTATGCACTCACACACACTGATTACCCCTGCGTCCCCCCCTCACGTAGTCCCTACGCTCCTACAAGCACTCTGCCAACGCTGCGTGTGTGCACTGCAAACAACCGCTCAGGCGCACACAATTCGTGGGCTATGACTCGTTGCGCGGACCAGGGGAGGTAAAGGCGCTGTTAGTGGAGGGGCAGCAAGTGCAGGAAGTCGGGCCGGGTGAGTGGTGTGCAAGAAGCTTGCCGCAGGGTGTGTGTAAGTGAATACGGTTGGGGGCTTGAGGCTTGGGGCCTGAGCATGTGTCTGTGTGAGTTTGTTTTTTGTAGATTACTGCGATTGAAGGGGCTGTAGTTTGAACGTAACAGGCTAGGTGGATGCTTGCTGCGTGGATGTGCTTGTGGCTTGAACGTCTGCGACAACATCTTTTTGTCGTGGTAGTTGTTCTGCAAGTGTTGTGCACTAACCAATTGCTGCACAAGAACAGTGCATGAAAATCGCACAAGAAAGGCCTTCTCGCAAAATTCCACCTCCGCACGAGAGCCGTACTTCAGATGGGTCCTTTGCAAGGTCCTTCAAGATGTTTGTACGTTTGTAATGTGTATAATGTGTATTAAGGCACAAGTGGAGTGTGTAACAAGTAGGGATCTGCGTATAGCGCTATACGATCCATTTCTATAGCGCTATATAGCGATATATAGCGATATAGCGCTATAATCTGCTATATTTCAGCTGCTATATCTGCCAGAACTCCAACTTGCAATTCAAATTTCGGCATCAGATTTGGAAGGGAGGTTTAGCACCCTGTGAAATGCCCCCTTGCAAAAAATGAAGATAACAAATTGATTGTGTTGGGGCTTGGGGCCCATAGCATACAGATATAGCGCTATATCTGAATATCTGGCACTCAAGCACTTAAGTAAAGTTTTTACTTTTGCGCACGTGCCTTAATTCCCCTGGGCCCCCCTTTCCTCAATTCCCCCTTACACCTTGGGACATCTCTGGTCCCATAAAATGTCTGCATCAAAAAACTAATACCGTCTGCCGGTTACATCGTGATCTGAAAAACACGTTGGCGCTATCTAGTGCAAGGCGTTCCCGATCTGTCCACTCTAATACGCTGATTGCTGCCCTGGAGACCTCTGCTGTTTGCTCTCCAATGCTGCGAACTATGTGTACCATTGCTTGGGCATGTTGGCCTTCACATACACCATTTTCTCAGCTGTCTCAATGCAAAGGCGGTTGCGCAAGCTGTCGTATGTGCGCCCCCGTGCTGACCAATTGCGCTCGGCAGCGGCTGTTGTTGCATGCGCTGAGAGCAGCTTGTTGGCAACTACAGCCAGCAGAGGGAACTGCTTCTCTGCCTTGGACAACCAGAAGTTGCGAACGTAGTCTGGCTTGGTGGGGTAGATGATCTGCAGCGAACTGGGATCTGCTTTGTAGTCCCGCTTCTTGAGAAA
>Ga0307974_1002953_pt1 | contig 12157 bp, 9 predicted proteins | sample OrgLakmetagen784_FD_201812 | JGI IMG/M metagenome (GOLD analysis project Ga0307974, IMG submission 201812) | Saline water microbial communities from Organic Lake, Antarctica - #784 | ecosystem: Environmental > Aquatic > Non-marine Saline and Alkaline > Saline | place: Antarctica: Organic Lake... | reverse complement strand
GTTTAGGGGGGGGGGCCCTCAGGGGTGTCCACCCCAAAAAGTAAACATGCCATAAAAAAAAGAACACCCTCCTGTGCCAACCCTAAAGTATATATTGCTTTTGGCCTGATTGTTGCTCACGTCGTGTTAACTATTGCATAATTGACATGATGTAATGTTATTTTGTGCAATGTTAACACGACATTAACGTTCGTGAATTAACGTCTCTTGTACCAAAGTTGCATTGCTCAAAAAATGCGGGGCCTCGTCCTCTTGTGGACATAATTGTTTTTAGTATGCAATTGCCAAGTACTAGTCGTTTGCCTGGGCTGGCCTCAGTGTAAACGCGTGTGCAAACTTTGTTGTGCCAATGTTTGCGTTGGCAATTGTGAGGTTGTTTCTAAGATTCAACTGCCCAGCGAATGTGTAAAGCTTGAACGGTATCACCATATAGTTTTCATATGTAGGGTGGCAATTAGGCAGCGCTTGCGTGTGTACAAGTTCATACTGTGTGTGCACAAGTTCATACACACGTACGCATACATTCGCAACCTCGTACACACGCATACACACACACTCACACACACACACACACGCATACACACATACATATACACATGCATACATGCATATGCAGATATGACAAGGCAGGCCAGAAGGCACGCTACTTTGCTGATGATGATGCTGTGGATTTGGACACCCTGGTGCGAGGCAGATTTGGATTTGGATTTGGATTTGGATTTGGATTTGGATTTGGACACCCTGGTGCAAGGCAGATTTGGATTTGGATTCGGATTCGGATTTGGATTTGGATTTGGATTTGGATTTGATTTGGATTTGAATTTGGACACCCTGGTGCGAGGCAGAAAAGGGACTGACTTTTACCTTGAGGTGCCACATAAACCTTGAGTGACACTTGAACAACACACACACTCACAAATATAAAATATAAATACCCATACGCAATTGCAATTCGCACATACTAATACGCACATGCATACACACAAATATATGTATACGTACGCACACACAATCACACAATGCACATCCATACACATGCACATGCCCTCACACGCACACACATAACGCCCCCCTCCCCACATACACACACACACACACACACACACACACACACACACACACACACGCACACACACACGCACCACAGGTAAAGCGCACAAAGTACGGTGATGACATGGACGCTGACCTGGACAACACAGTGACCAATAACATCATGCGAAAACAGGGGTGCGTGTTGTGTGTGTGTGTGTGTGTGTGTGTGTGTGTGTGTGTGTGTGTGTGTGTGAGACCTCAGTTTGAACTCCTCAATGTGCAGCTTTGTGTGTGTTTGTGTGTTTGTATGTGCATGCCAGTGTGAGTTGTGTGCGTCTGTGTGTGTCTGTGTGTATCTGTTTGTGTCTGTGTGTGTATGCCAGTGTGTGCATGTGTGTACGTGTGTGTGTGTGTATGTGTGTGTGCATGCCAGTGTGCCACCAACACGCGTCCTGGTACTCTATGGTTGATGACATGGTGGCTCATGGTCGTGCGCGACGGAGTAGCCAGGGGTGAGCAATTTTCTGTGGCTGGTCTGCAATTTAAAGCAAGTATATGTGTACATGTGTGTGTGCGTGTGTATGTGTAAGAGGTAAAAGATATGTCTCACATTGACTTTGCATGCAAACGCAACGCTTCGTTCCCTCAAAGTACGTATTCGTAGGTCTGGCCAGAACTGTATATGTATATACCATGTAATACCGTATGTTTGGTGATTTTCCTGCCAAAAAGACCGTGTATACACCAAATGTATATGGTTTCCTTGATACGTATGCATTATACGTAGGGTTGGCCAGAACTGTCTATAAACACCGTGCATGACCGTTCATTTGGTGAACCTTCTGCCAAACATACCGTGTATGCACCTTATGTACATGGCTCCCTCAATATGTACATGCAATATGTGTAGGGTTGGCCAGAACCATAAATACACGGTGTGTATACGGTATTTTTGGCAGGGAAATCACCATATATATACGGTCATACGGTTTATATATACGGTTGTGGCCAACCCTAGTTATGTGTTATGTACGACACATGTAGGGTCGTTGCTCATCGACAAATGTAGGACACTGCGTTCATACGTTCTATTTTTAGGGTTGGCCAGAATCATATACATTGTATATGACCGTATATTTGTTGATTTCCCTGCCAAAAATACCGTATATATAGTTCTGGCAATATATATATATATAGTTCTGGCAATATATATAATCTAGTTATATATTTAAATATATTTATATATAGTTATATATATATAGTTCTGGCAATATATATATATAATATATATATGGTTCTGGCAAACCCTATCTATTTTGTTTGCATCGTGAGATGGTGGTGAAACTTTTCACAAGGACCAGGCACAACTGCTGAGAAACCAAGTCCTCCCAACTGTCCCTGCTAGGAGGACAAAGGCAGAGGGGAAAAAAAAAGAAACTAAAAAGGAAAAGGGGTTGTGAGGATCAAGGAAATGAAGAGATGGAGGGACTCAAGGAACACAGATAAAAAGCAAGAGTGGTGTGAGTGATATCACTTTGCTTCACTTGAAGAATTGGAGTTCAAGTGTTACACCGGGACTCAGCAGTGTCCTCACCTGAGGATGGGGCGGTGGGTTTCAAATTTGTGAGGCCGTTCTCTGTTGTCCTTGCTGCCGATTTGGCTGAGCACTAGAAAGGGGGTGTAGGTTGTTTGGCCTTGCTCTGTTGTTCGGCCTTGCTCTGTTGTCCTAATGCCGCTGATGTGGCTGAACACGTACAGCGGGTGCGCTGCTGCTGTTATTTGTGTGTTCTTAAAAGGAAAGGGACGTACCCAGTGTGTGTTGTGTGTGTGAGTGTTTGGGTGTGTGTGTGTGTGTGTTTGTGTGTGTGAGTGTTTGGGTGTGTGTGTGTTTAATTCAGATGCATTCCATTTTTGCATGTCGGGTATTACCTGCAACCTAAGCAAGCCCGCAACCTAAGCAAGCCCCGCAACCTAAGCAAGTACCCGCGACCTAAGCAAGCCCCGCAACCTAAGCAAGTACCCGCGACCTAAGCAAGTGGTACCCTTCTGCTCCTTGCCCAAAACAGTGTGCAGCAAAGGCAAATTATACAAGGGCAGAGGAATCCTTGTGACACAGCAAAAGTCACCAAAAGCTACCTTGCGTCAGCAGAGAACTAAAAGCAGGGCTCATTTCTAGGGTTAACCAGAATCATACATACATTCGTGTATATGGTATATATATACCGTATTAGCAGGAGGATTACCATACATATTGTCATATGCGGTGTACATGTACGATTTTGGACAACCCTTCTCATTCCCTGTACCCCGTGCTTCCTTGCCTGTCAAGCGACTGCATTTATGAAATTTCTTGAAGAATGAATGAAGTCCATCCGTTACTGGCCTCTTGTTTGTCAGGTTCAAAGCCAATGAGCTCAATGTAGATGACGAGTATGAGCACGATGCTGGCATTGAGGTAGGTGTGCTGTTTTGTTTGTGCAATGCTGTTTCGTGTGTGTGCACCAGCAATGAGGAAACAAAGGCGCGTTTCCATTTCTACGTCTGAAATGAATTGATCCCTAAAATAATATAACAATAAAAACAGCCAAACGCTGTTTTGTGTGTGCACCAGCAATGAGGGAACAAAGACGAGTTTCCATTTCTACGTCTGAAAAAAATTGATCCCTAAAATGATATAATAAAAAAAACGCTGTTTGTGTGTGCACAGCAATGAGGGAACAAAGACGAGTTTCCATTTCTACGATTGATGAAACAATAATGATTTAAAAAAGCCAAACGCTGTTTTGTGTGTGCACCAGCAACGAGGGAACAAAGACGAGTTTCCATTTCTACGTCTGAAATAAAATGATCCCTAAAAAAGCCAAACGTTGTTTCGTGTGTGCACCAGCAATGAGGGAACAAAGGCGCGTTTCATTTCGATGTCTGAAATAAATTGATCCCTAAAATAATATAATAATAATAATAATAATGAAAGCCGAACGCTGTTTTGTGTGTGCACCAGCAATGAGGGAACAAAGGCGCGTTTCCATTTCGATGTCTGGATTAAATTGATCCCTAAAAAAGCCTAACGCTGTTTCGTGTGTGCACCAGCAATGAGGGAACAAAGGCGCGTTTCATTTCGATGTCTGAAATAAATTGATCCCTTAAATAATATAATAATAATAATAATGAAAGCCGAACGCTGTTTCGTGTGTGCACCAGCAATGAGGGAACAAAGACCAGTTTCCATTTCTGCGTCTGAAATAAATTGATCCTTAAAATAATATAACAATATAAAATTCAAATGCTGTTTCATGTGTGCACCAGCAATGAGGTAACAAAGGCGCGTTTCCATTTCTACGTCTGAAATAAATTTAATATAAAAAGCCAAACGCTGTTTCATGTGCAGCAATGAGGGAACAAAGGCGCGTTTCCATTTTACGTATGAAATAAATTGATCCTTGAAATAATAATGATAAGTTTTCAAACGCTGTTTCGTGTGTGCACCAGCAATGAGGGAACAAAGACCAGTTTCCATTTCTTCGTCTGAAATAAATTGATCCCTAAAATAATATAATAAAAACAGCCAAACGCTGTTTTGTGTGTGCACCAGCAATGAGGGAACAAAGGCGCGTTTCCATTTTGATGTCTGAATTAAATTGATCCCTAAAATAATATAATAATAAAAACAGCCAAACGCTGTTTCATGTGTGCACCAGCAATGAGGGAACAAAGGCGCGTTTCCAATTCGTCTGAAATAAAATAAAATTTTGTAATATTGTAAAAAAACCAATCGCTGTTTCATGTGTGCACCAGCAATGAGGGAACAAAGGCGCGTTACCATTTCTACGTCTGAAATAAGTATATCCCCATTTGCCTTTCGCTTATTCGTTGGAGGAATTGGTTGGCACCCCCTACCAAAATATCTCCTGTCCCATGATTTTGGTGCTAAATTAGGTATGTGTGTGTATGTGTATGAATGTGTGTGCACGTGCATGCGTGCGTGCGTGCATGCGTGCGTGCATGCGTGCGTGTGTCTGTATGTACATGTGTCTGTGTGCGTGCGTGCATTTATGTGTGCATGTATTCAAGTTTGTGTTCAGAGCATTTATATGTAGGATGATACATACACACATCTCGCATGTGTGAATCACCTCCTTGTGAACCCTAAGCAAAGCAGCTCTGTACATCTCAGCATGCCAAGGTTTATCCCATCTGACGCGCTCCCTGGTGTACGAGCCGCAAAATATAATGTGTGTGTTTTAAGTATGAAAGTAAACTGAGTGTGTGTAAGTGTGAAAATATAATGTGTGTTCAAAGTATGAAAATAAGATATGTGTTCAAGGTTTGTACCCACACAGCTGTTCAAGCTAACTTTACCTGAGTGCACGGCAAAACGTGTGTGTGTGTGCTGACGCCTCCCACATAGCTTTACAAGTCGCTGTTTGATTCATGAAAAAGGTGAGTACCTACCCACAAAATGTGGGCAGCAAGGTAATGTATTCACAAATTGTGTTCAAGTTAAAAGGTACCCACACAACTACTCAAGCTAACTTTTCCTGAGTGCACGGCAGAACGTGTGTGTGCTGACATCCACCCTCCGGCTCACACTCTCCCACCCAGCTGTACGAGTCACGCCAAAAACGAGGGACCCTGGAGCAATCTGCGGCAAGGGAGCGCACACGCCAAGTGGCACAAGTTCAGAAGGTGCAGAAGCTGGAGGAGCAGTGCCAATACTGCAAGTCGAGTGAGTGGTACCCATTTTGCTTGTGTGTTTGAGATGTTGATAGGGAGTGGCGCAAGAACAGAAGGCGCAGAAGCTGGAGGAGCAGTGCCAATACTGCAAGTTGGGTGAGTGGTACCCATTTTGTTTGTGTGTTCGAGATGTTGATAAGGAGTGACACAAGTTCAGAAGGCGCAGATGCTGGAGGAGCAGTGCCAGTGCTGCAAATCGTGTGAGTGGTACCCATTTTGCTTGTGTGCTTGAGATGCTGGAAAGGAGTGGCGCACGTACAGAAGGCGCAGAAGCTGGAGGAGCAGTGCCAGTGCTGCAAGTTGGGTTAGTGTACTTAAATTTGTTTATGTTGTTCACCTTCATTTGTAATTGGAAGCTTGGGTGCAGTAGCTCTGGTGAAGCACTACAATCCAGGCAATATGGTGGTCCTGCTTCATTGGTGCAATGACAGCTTTATTCCAAAAAATGGTGGTAATGACAAAATCCAGATGCAAGAGTACAAAACTTCCACGTGCTTTATTCTGATAGGGCTCTGTAGTGTGCAAGTGCTGGACCTCAAAATTTTTTCCTAAATGCGCACTTATTCAGTCAATTTATCATGACCACTTAAACAGGTCAGGCATTTCCTCAGGTCCTCGTCATCTTGCCCACTTTACCATGCCATCTCACCATCTCAGCATCCCCCGCTTGCTACCATGCGTTCCTTCCTCTTTCTCACTTTCCTTAGCGTGGTATTTGCCTGCCTGTCTCCATTTGCAGATCCTCGCCGCCCCACCCTTCTCACCATCTCAGCATCCCCCGCTTGCTACCATGCGTTCCTTCTTCTTTTTCACTTTCCTTAGCGTGGTAATTGCCTGCCTGTCTCCATTTGCAGATCCTCGCCGCCCCACCCACCTCACCATCTCAGCATCCCCCGCTCGCTACCATGCGTTCCTTCTTCTTTCTCACTTTCCTTAGCGTGGTAATTGCCTTGTCTCCATTTGCAGATCCTCGCCGCCCCACCCACCTCACGATCTCAGCATCCCCTGCTTGCTACCTCATGCTGCCCCCCAAAGGAAGGCTGGTGCCTGGGCACTGCTGCTTAGTGCCCACAGACCATTTGCCGTCCATACGCCAGGTCAGGATGCATGTTGGTGATCAAATTGGTGTGTGTGTGTGTGTGTGTGTGTGTGCGTGTGTGTGTGTGTTGTGTTGTGTTGTGTGTGTGTGCGTGTGTGTGTGTTGTGTTGTGTGTGTGTGTGATGTTGTTTTAGCGTGTTGCCAGCTGTGCTGATGTTAAACTATAAACATGGACGAGTTCTGTGTGTGTGTTTGAGATGTGTGTAGTAATTGTAGTAAAGTGTAGTAGTGTGATGCTAATAATATGGTGTGTACTACATAAAAATCTTAAAATGGGCTCTTCCTCGACATACAGAGGCATTACTTCTTGTGCACACGCATATAACCGTATATACACACGTACATACCTACACACCTTCACGCATGCACACACGCATGCAATCACTTTTATAGAATGCTTGCGCATACACATACAAAAACACACGCACACAAACACACAGATGCATACATGTGCTTACACGCTTACACACACATGCGTGCCTGCACTCCTCCTGTGCAGGTGGATGACCTTGCTCATACACATACACATACACACACATGCATATACACACATTATTTGCCTGTGCAAGTGGATGGCCATGCTTACACACACATATATATACACACACATGCATACACACACTCCTTCTCATGTGCAAGTGGATGGCCATGCTTACACACACACATATACATACACACACATGCATACACACACTCCTTCTCCTGTGCAGGTGGATGGCCATGCTCACACACATACACACACACACATGCATACACACACTTCTTCTCCTGTGCAGGTGGATGGCCATGCTCACACACACACACATGCGCGCGCGCACACACACACACACACACACACACACACACACTCACTCCTTTGCCTGTGCAGGTGGATGACCATGTTTGGGAGGAGATCAAAAACTTCATTAAGTGCCTGATCCGCATGTTTGAGGCCCAGGTGAGCTTTTGTGGTTTAGATTTGTGTATTTGTGTAATTGTGTGTGTGTGTGTATGTGTGTGTGTTTGAGTGTGTGTGTGTGTGTGAGCATGGTCATCCACCTGCACAGGAGAAGGAGTGTGTGTATGCATGTGTGTGTATGTATGTGTGTGTATAAGCTTTTGTGGTCTAGATTTGTGTATTTGTGTGTTTGAGTGCGTGTTATGGGGCTCAGATGAGCCTACAGGGTTTTGATCTGTGTGTGCGATCCTAGTTTGTGTGTATGTCTGTTTGAATGTATATGTATATGTGTGCAAGCGCAGGTGAGCCTATGTGGTTCTAGTTTGTTTGTGCATGTGCATTTAAAAGTACGTAAGGGTGTAGAAGCACAGGTGAGTTATGCGCCTCTGGACTGTGTGTATATGTTTGTGTATGAGTGTATGTTGTGAAGCTCACGAGAGCCCATGTGGTTCTAGTTTGTGTGTGTTTGAGTGTATGTGCGAAGGCGCAGGTGTGCCATTGGGGTACAGATGAGCTTATGGGGTTTTGATGTGTGTGCATGCGCGCGTCTGAGATTGTGTGTGTGTGTGTGCTCCAGTGCGTGTGTATGTGTGTAGATGTGGGAGTTGTTATGGGTCAATTGGGTGTGTTTGGAAACGTTGTTTTGAGGCTAATTAGGAAGTCTGATTTAGCCAATTTTAGCAGCACATATGCAATATGCACTAAAACCATTGTGCACACACACGCGCACACACGCGCATACACACACACGCGCATACACACACACACACACACACAAACACACACACACATACCAACGCACGTACACACGCACGCAAACACATGTGCGCACACACACGCGCGCGCACACACAGTAAATCTCATTGCAAGCTGTGTTCTACACTTATAAATGCAGAGCAAGCACTGCATCTTTTTTGAGGCGGCTGTGCAGCCGAAGAGCCACAAACGACACGCCTTGCTCTACACATAAATGTACGCACGCAGGGCAAGCACTGCATCTTTTTTGAGACGGCTGTGCAGCTGAAGAGCCATAAACGTCACGCCGTGCTGGAGTGTGTGCCTGTGGACGAGCGGCAAATGGAACAGGCCCCTGGCTACTTCAAGAAAGGCATGCAGGTGCGTGAGCATCAGCCAGGGTGTGTGTGTGTGTGCATGCATGCTGATGTGGCAAATGGAACAGGCCCCTGGCTACTTCAAGGAAGGCATGCAGGTGCGTGAGCATCAGCCAGGGTGTGTGTGCGTGCGTGCGTGCATGCATGCTGATGTGGCAAATGGAAAAGGCTCATGGCTACTATAAGAAAGTCATGCAGCTGTGTGAGCAACTCCCGGTGTGTGTGTATGTGTGTTTATGTGTGTGTGTGTGTGTGTGTGTGTGTGTGTGTGTGTGTGTGTGTATGTGTGTGTGTGTGTGTGTGTGTGTGTGTGTGTGTGTGTGTGTGTGTGTGTGTGTGTGTGTGTATGTGTGTGTGCAAGCATGCTGATGTGGAAAATGGAACAGGCTCATGGCTAATATAAGAAAGGTATGCAGGTGCATGGACAACTTCCGGTGTTGTGTGTGTTTTGCGTGTGCATGCGCATATACTATCTATGTGGGTGTGCGCTACAGTCGTTTTGAAACCCTGAGCCAGCAGCACTGGAAGGCAGGTTGCTGGCCACTTTAAGAAAGGCATGGGAGATGTGTGAGCAACTGCCAAAGGGTGTGTGTGCAAACACACATTGCCAGCGCACATCACCGTCCAGATGCTAGCACATACGCCAGGAATGCATGTGTGTTAACGCGCATGTGTTTTTGTGTGATGCATGTGGGTTTACGTGCTGTTGTTATGAGTGCCCGCTCTAGTCAATTTGAAAGGACCAGCAGAGCGGAAAAGAGGTCGCTGTTCATTTTACGAAAGGCACGGAGGTGCGTGTGCGTGCGTCAGGGATGTGTGCACGTGTACGTACACCTTTTATAGATATGCCTGTGGACTGGCATCTCCTTACATGCATAGTTTGGCCGCTTAGAAGAGGCACAGAAACTAAACGCTGTGAGTGTGTGTATGTGTGTGTATGTATGTGTGTGTGTGTGTGTGCGCGTACTCGTTGCTTGAGTGTCTGTGACGTGTGGACCAGCAGGTCCTTGCATGCAAAAGGTTTGTGTTGCTTCATAAAAAGGCTGCGGGTGCAAAAGCAGGCGTACTCTGGGCATTAATTTTTGGCTGCTTTCCAGTCTTGGAGTATTGCGAATGTTGTAAAGGTTATGTGCGTTGCCATTACTAAACGCACATCACACATACTTGGACATTTAGAGCACGCACCCATACGTGCACGTGCAAACACACACACACACACACACACACACACACACACACACACACGCACATACACTCACACACACACACACACTCACACACACATACCCCACAGGAGGCAGAGTCTGAGTGGAGCCAGCACCACGCAAAAGCCGTGATCCCCACAAACGCCAAAAAAGGCCTGCATGCGTGCATCCCTCCAAACTTCCCGTACGTCTACGTCCAATTTGACTACGCCACAGGCTACGTGCACGTCATTGATGACGAGTCGCAGTTTGATGCCCAGTTTGCTCGTCAGGTGCGAAGGAGAGTGTAGGGTGAAGTGGCACTTGCTGGTAATTGGAATGCATATCGATGCCCAGTTCGCATGCCATGTGCTGAGAAGAAGAGGGTGAAGGTGATGCTGCTGCGATTGACTCCCAGTTTGATGATGTTCGTTTTGCATGTCGTGCTGAGAAAAAAAGGGTGAAGGTGATGCTCGCTGCGATCGACTTGCAGTTGGATTGATGCTCGGTTTGCACGTCAGGTGCTGAGAAATTTAGAATGCAGACATTTAGAAAGCAGAAATTTAGAATGAAGTGATGCTTGCTGTGAATGACTCGCGGTTTGATGCCCAACTTGCACGCCATGTGCTAAGATGAATAGGTTGAGCAGCCATTCCAGGTTGAATGCCTTTGTAATCCAAACTAAACTAAACTAAACTAAACTAAACTAAACTAAACTAAACTAAACTAAACTAAACTAAACTAAACTAAACTAAACTAAAATGAAATGAAATGAAATGAAATGTATAGGGCAAAGGTGATGCTCGCTGTTGAAATTGGATACAGCACAGTTTTACGCAGAGGCTGAATGTACGGCATCGGCGTGTTTTTTGCAAGAAAGGTGTCAACATGATTTTTACAAAAAGTTTGTTGGCTGATGTGCAAGTGTGTCCGCTGTAACGAAAGTTTGTATATTCTGACGAGCACGAATGGTGGGGACAGATGCAGCAGCTGTCGTTCTCGTGGTTGCTGTGCTGTCTTGGTATTGGAGATGCGCTGCTCTTCGGATTGAGACAGACACTGTTTTTGTGTTGTTCAGCTGAATTTAAAAGAGGAAGGCTCGGGCTGACCATATGGGGACGACTAGACATCCTCTGCTAGTTGTTTGCTTAGGTCTGTGTTGCTATGGCTGCAAGGAGAGCTGGAATGCTCCACCTGATGAAATGCAGTAAATTTATGACGATAACACACACATTAAGTTAAGACGATCACACACACATACTACACACTCGCATGCAGGTGCTGGTGGGTTTGCTACGTTTGCCTCCTGAAGAGATGCACCGCCGTCACAAAATGGAGAGCATTGCCGCTCAGCAGCAGTGGGTGCGTGAGTTTGTCAGCATGTGGGCGCCGTTCGACTGGACGCTGCAGCTGTGAAGATGGAAGCTGAAGCTTAGAGTGGGCGCTGCGACTGAACCTCAGTTGATTTGAATGCGAGTTTTGTAAAGAGACCGTATCATACAAACACAAAATACAGGAAAGCCTTTCTTATACTGGGGTATATTATTGGGCTTCCTCATGATTACATACAATGTCATAGCAAATCACTGTCACTGCAAAGTATAAGACTCACAACGATCCATATTACTTCTCCAGCTTATTGAACGAGACTAGGCAAAACAACCTCAACTGAAAAAGCTACTAACCAAATCACACGAATCGTCACTGCCAACAATTGTGCGTGACAACGACTATTAGATCAGACTGTGTTTCTTAGCCAGTAGGCACAAAAGGAGGCTGGTGTTGCTGGGGTGCTGCTTGAGGCTGGACAGGAGAATAAAAAGGACAGAGAATAAAAAAAAATTAGGAAATCACAGAAAATTACCATCGCCCTGGAGTCAAGCGACCAAGACCTTCGAGCCCCATGGCCTCCTGGGCGGAGGTCACGGCGACCGACAAGCCTTAATCACAGGGAGTACCTGATCAATACACACTAACACAGCAGCAGCAGCAACAGCAGCAGCAACAACAAGCACCTAAGCTCTTGAACAATGCAGCAGCACATGCAAGCACCTCCACC
>Ga0307974_1002952_pt1 | contig 12158 bp, 13 predicted proteins | sample OrgLakmetagen784_FD_201812 | JGI IMG/M metagenome (GOLD analysis project Ga0307974, IMG submission 201812) | Saline water microbial communities from Organic Lake, Antarctica - #784 | ecosystem: Environmental > Aquatic > Non-marine Saline and Alkaline > Saline | place: Antarctica: Organic Lake... | reverse complement strand
CTGGTCCCCCCCTAAGCCAAATTTCCAAAATCATTTTTTGCAGCCCCCCATTTTATATGATTCCCCAGCCACCACCAAAAAATAAAGTCATTTGGTGGTGGTCAGGTCTGGGGGTGAACACCACTACTCAGGTCAGCCATGCACTGAGAATAATAGCTGCAGCAGACAGTCACACGGCAAGCCTGAAATCTCCATTTATATTTATTGGTCTAACACATGGCCTTTTACAAAGTCACGGTAACAGTCACAGTCACAGTCACAGTCACAGTCACAGTCACAGTCACAGCCGCATTCACATTCATATTCACATTCACATTCGCATTCCCATTTGCATTCCCATTCCCATTCCCATTCCCATTCACACACACACACACACACATGCTGAACAGCATTTCTTTTGTCAAAGGTCGACCATACTGTACACATATACACGTCCCGTGTCATTGACAGGCATACAAGCACATGCCCCCTACACCTGTACCTTATTATGGCGTTCCGTACAGTCACACTGTTTTAATGGACAGTACACACAACAGCTCACAAGCATATGCACCATTACTACCGTACCTTGGGGTTGATTTCTTTACAGTCACGCCGACTTAATGGACAGTACACACAACAGCTCACAAGCACATGCACCATTACTACTGTACCTTCAGGTGGATTTCGTTACAGTCACACTGTTTTAATGGAGAGTACACACAACAGCCCACACTTGCACAGACACACGCGCACCATTACTTCCGTACCTTAAGGTGGATTTCCTCACGGTCAAGGCAGATGGACTCCATGGCTCTGTGGGCGGCAAGGATGACGGTGCCTCCTGGGGTTTCATACACACCTGTGGCAGCAGTGCAGTGTGTGTGAAGGTGTGTGCGTGTGTGTGTGTGTGTGCAGGTGTGTGCAGGTGTGTGTGTGTGTGCAGGTGTGTGTGGGGGAGTGCATGAGTGCGCATTTTTGTACGTGCATCCTGAAGGTGCATGTGTGTTGTAGTGTGGGTATGAGCTGCTCTGCAGGTGGCCAGATGGCAGTGCCTCCGTGAGTCTTGTACACAGTTGTGGCAGCAATGCGACGTGCGTGTGCGTGTGTGTGTGAATGCATGCATGTGAATGTGTGTGTGTGAAAGTGTGCGTGCGAATGCGTGTGTATGTGTACGTGTACATTATGTGGGTGCAGGCGTAACCTGTGTGTGTGCATGTGAGTGTATGTGTTTGCGTGTATGGATGCATGGGCGATTTAGAGCATGGGTGAAGGTAGGTTGTGCTGCTTTGTGGGCTGCCAGGACAAAGACGCTTCCTCCGACACTTCTGCACTCTCACAGCAAGACCATGCGTGATGTGAACAGCTTGAAACATACCATTTCTATACTTGGATGTGCTTCCTACATCTTCTGTTGGGTCAGCCCTGAATGTACACACACATACACACACACACACGAAGCCTAACACACTTGAGGCACTAACACACATACAAGTGCACACACATAGAAGCGCACACACGTACACACATACACATGCATACACACATGTAAATACACGCACCTCGTGACTTCATGCCTACAAAGCGAGACTCTACCAGATCAATGCGGCCGATTCCGTTGGCGCCACCAACCTGTCAGTACAAGCAGCGGAAGCGTTGTGTGCTTGTTATTCAGTGTTGTGCACATACAGCGTCATTCAAGAATGGCACCGTAAATAACGATCGTAAATAACGGCGTTACCGTCACTAAACTCTGACGATTGACGGCGTAATTTACTATTTTCACCGTCAATTTGACATAGATTACGCCGTCAGCGTCATTTACCATTGACGCCGTCAAGCGTCAGGTGCACAACACTGTTGTTAATACGTGTGATGCAATGTGCAATGCGTATGTGTGTGTCTTGATGTGGGTGCAACTGTGCGTGAGTGTGCATATGTGTGTGTATATGCGTGCATGCAAGCGTGTTCATGTGTGTGCGTGATGGCGGGCGCAGAAAGCCAGTGCTGCTAGCTTTTTGCTGGGGCACCTGTTTGTCATAACTAGGTTTGCCTTGCTAATGAAATTTTGCACAACACGGTTCTATTACGTTTGCATCATGAGACGGCAATGGATTATTTACAAGGCCGGATCACAACTGCTAAGGAATTAGGTCCTCACAACTGCCCAGAAAAAAAAAATATATATATATATAAATAGAAAGGTAGAAAAATAACTCGAACTAAGGAGGAGTAGCAGTTGAGAGGACCAAGTAAATAAAAAGATGGAGAAACTGGGGAGAAACACAGATAAAAAGCAAGAGTGATTGAGAGATATCACTTTGCTGCACTCCAAGAACTGGAGGTCAAGTGTTACACACTGAACTCAGCAGTTTGCAACAGGACGTATGCACGTGTGCACGTAGAAGGACGGGTTAAATCTATTTGTGATAAGTGAATATCACCTGCTTTCCCTAACACATAGGTACACGCAACACACACGAACACACATCCCTCCAGCTTAATGAGTGGTACACGCGTAAAAACATGCACGCACACGAGTAGGGTTGGCCAGTTCCATGTATACACACCGTATATGACCGTATATTTGGTGATTTCCCTGCCAGAAATACCGTACATGTACCGTATATATCTGGCCAACCCTTAGAGTGAGTGGTACACGCGTGAAAACATGCACGCACACAAGTGGTGGCCGTGTGCCTCCCCTCTCTACTAAAGCTACACCCAACACATAAAACCTATGCAATGAGATCAGCACGCGTGCATGCTTAAAACACTTTGAGCCAGCACTCTTCGTTTCTCTACGCAATAAGATCAGTAAGCGTGCATGCTTGGAACACTATAAGCCAGCACTCTCCGTTCCTCTACGCAATGAGATAATGAGATCAGTACGCGTGCATGCTTGGAACACTTTAAGCCAGCACTCTTCGTTTCGGCTGAGTTGGTCGGATTGCAGGAGACATGCGCACACGCCGTTGAGGGCAAGGGGCTTCCGAATTGGCCAAAGTCAGGGATGCTTTCTTTCATACTCACACATACAGACACATACACATGTGCGGGGCTTTTGAATTGGCCAAAATTAGGAATGCTTACTTTCATACTCATACAGACAGACACACACAACATGTGCAGCCACACGTAACGAACCTCGTTCAGCTTGGTGAGAACAGTGGCAGGGGACATGCACATATAATTACACATACACACCCACCCACCCACACACACACACATGTGCAACCACACGTAACGAACCTCGTTCAGCTTGGTGAGAATAGTGGCCTCCTTCATACTCACACATACAGACAAACACACACACACACATGAGCAACTATTCGTAACGAACCTCGTTCAGCTTGGTGAGAATAGTGGCCTCCTTCATACTCACACATACAGACACACACACACACACATGTGCAACCACACGTAACGAACCTCGTTCAGCTTGGTGAGAATAGTGGCAGGGGACATGCGCACGCCGTTGATGGCCACCGGGTCTCCCTTTTCAAACTCGATCTCAAGGGTGGTGGGGGTGTTGGGGGCCTGCACAGTCATACAGCAGAGTCGCGCACCTTTGATAATACAATTCATTTCAACTCTAAAAATAAACCATTTCACCTGATTTCACCTCTAATAATATAATAAATAACAAAAACGCAGACATGTCACGAGGCCTATCACAGCACAGGCATTCTTTGAATAAGGCTTTGTTGCGACAGAAAGGTCGACACACAGCCTTGGAAAGTGGCTTGTTTCTGAGATAGAGGCAGGCATGAAATGTTCAAAGAACGGTGCTGATGCACGTATTGCGTGGAGAAACTACACTCAATATGAGGACAACCTTGTGAGGATAACCTTGTGAGGGTAACCTCAGGGTGTGTTTCTATCCACTGCTTACTGTATAATACACACACACATTCATGCCATAATACACACACACTTCATGCCATAACACACACACACACTTCATGCCATAATACAAACACACACATTCATGCCATAATACACACACACATTCATGCCATAACACACACACACTTCATGCCATAATACAGACACACACACATTCATGCCATAATACAGAAGTGTGTGATCACACTCCTCAGATCACCTGACTTTCACATGCTCATCTTCAAATTGCTGCCAAATCAAAAAATGCAAGCACATCCTTTCCTGATCACACTCCTTGCACGATAAGGAACTCACAAAAAGCTTCAGGTATGTGCACTGAAGCTGATTGCAACACTCACATCCTCAATAGCCACAGATCGGGTGAACATGTCTTTGAGGGGAGCATCCCAAGGGTCCTCCAGGGCATTGCCCTCATAACTGCATGCACATGCAACATGCAATGATTGCGTACAAGGTGCACATGCAAATTATTTTGATAACTGCAGGCACACAACAGCAAAAGCTCAAAAGTTGCCACGCACGCACACACGCATAAACACACATGCAAATTATTTTTATAACTGCAGGCACACAACAACAAAAGCTCAAAAGTTGACACGCACACACACACACACACACACACACATGCAAAGTGTTTTTATAACTGCAGGCACACGACAACCATTGCGCAAAAGTTGACACACACACACATGCAAGTACCTTCATGACTGCAGGCACACAACAACAGTCCCGCAAAAGTTCACACACGCACGCACACGCACATGCACAAGTACCTTGATGACTGCAGGCACACAACAACAACAGCGCACAACAAGATGGCACATGCACATGCATAAGCAGCCTTTTTGAATAACTGCAATTTGGAGCCATTCCTAGAGACTGGGAGTGCAGGATTGATAAGCGTGTTTCTGACACACACACACACACACAACTGCCTACCCAGGCATGCAACGCCACACAAAGTGCAAAGTCAGGATGTGCACATTTCGGCAAATACTAACAAATGCCTGTCCCACATCAAACTCCCTGTCACCTAAGAGCCAGTGCAAAAGAGCCAGTGCAAAAACTACCTAGGGCGCTTGCCCACACAGCACAGGTCCTATTGTGCTCTTCAAGAAAGCAGGTATCAGCACACCTGACGTTTGCAAGGTCGCCCACACAGCTGAGCAATAATCGTTTTGTACCCTCAAAGAAAACAGAGGCAATAACGCACCTGATATGCAAAAGGTTGGCATCCATTGAAAAGGGAGGCTCATTGCGCTTGGACTGCAGGTGGGGAAAGTACAGCAGTGTGTGAGTATGTGTGTGTGAGTATGTGTGTATATGTGTGTGCGTGTGTGAGTATGTGTGTGGGCGTGTGTGTGAGTATGTGTGTGTGAGTATGTGTGTGTGAGTATGTGTGTATATGTGTGTGTGTGAGTATGTGTGTGGGCGTGTGTGTGAGTATGTGTGTGGGCGTTGTGTGTGAGTATGTGTGTGTGTGAGAGAGTATGTGTGTGTGAGTATGTGTGTGAGTATGTGTGTGTGTGTGTGTTTGCGCGTTGGTATAACTGATGTTTGAGTGTAACTGAGGTGGGGAGATGTGGCACTCTTCTCGAAGGAATACTCATTGCGTCGGAACTGCAAACTGGACACAGTATGACACATATAATGACACATATAATGTGTGAGCAGGACCGTGACTTCATGTGGCTCTTTGTTTGCATTGCAAGATGGTGGTGAAAACTACAAGGAAATACACAAGGATTACAAGGAAACATACAGAAGATTACAAGGAAATATACAAAAACTACAAGGAAATATACCAGTGACACCACAGTGCTGTTGCACAATGAACTCGGCAGTTTTGGCATTTTTACAAAGGGAATTACAAGTTGCACTTGGACTGCGTTAGTAAAAAGACGGTGCCATGCTGTAATGAGCAGAAGTGTGACCTAGCAGGAAAGACAGCTGAACCAAAAAGCGCACGCAAAAAGATAATGATGCCATTATTATGGGTGGTCACGGTAATGGAGCAAGCATTTTTTCTTAGTATGCACCTGACAATGAGCTAGGAAGAGAGAGAGAGAGAGAGAGAGAGAGAGAGGGGAATAGAGCAACAAAATGCAAGGCTATAGGACCCACCATAGGCACTGGGATCCCGTTCTTCTCTGCGTACTCAATCAGCTTGGAGCGGCTGTTCAGGTCCCATTCACGCCACGGCGCAATGACTTTAATGTCAGGTTTGAGCGCGTAGTAAGCCACCTCAAACCGGACCTGCAGCGTGCGTATGTGCGTGTGTGTGTGTGTGCGCGCGTGTGTGTGTGTGTGTCCTGAGTCGTTGGGTTACTGAGTATGTATGTTGCTGTAGTTACTGCATGTTCACTGTGTGTTGTGCATGTGTGTGTGTGTTTGTGTGTGTGTGTGTGTGTGTGTGTGTGTGTGTGTGTGTGTGTGTGTGGTCTCGCTCACGCTGCGGGGCAATGAGACATTAGTGCACTTTGTACTCTCGGGCTTAAGTGCAGAGCAAGCCAGATTGGGTTAAACCTGCAGCGCATGTGTGTATGCGGTCATGTCCTTTTTGTTCAAGTCAGATTTCCGTATCAACCTACATTACCACATTGTACAAACACACGCACGCCCTTGAAGACACACACCCCAACAAAAATCCCTGCCGCCACAGGCAATGCACACACGCACGCACACGCACACACACACAAACACACACGCACACCCTCACATATACACACACACACGCACACACATAGAGCACACTATGCTTCACCTGGTCATTGCCCTTTCCTGTGGCTCCGTGGCACACAGCATCGGCACCAACCTGCGTGTGCACAGCAAAAGATACGTGAAAAACACACTAACAAGCACACAAGCACACAATAAACAAACACACAAGCAAAAAATCGTCCGGCAATCGGCACCAACCTGCGTGTGCACAGCACAAGATATGTGAAACACATGTGGGAGGTTACGTCGTCCACAAACACACAGGCATGCATGTAGACATTGGCGTCATCGGCAAAAAACCACATGCATGGATGAGAGACGCGTGCAAACACACGCAGCACAGTACAGGTTACACATACAGGGCACATGCAGTAACTACTACTGCAGTAACTACAGACACACACACACGCACACACCAGCAGCAGCAGCAGCAGCAGCAGTGTGCAAATGGTAGGGAAAACCGAGGGGAAGGTGATCACTACCCACCATCTTGGCGATCTCGATCTGGCGCTTTGCGATGAGAGGGCGAGCGATGGAGGTACCCAGCAGGTAGGTGCCCTCGTACAAGGTGTTGGCCCTACACACACAAGCACGCACAAGCACGCACAACATGTGAGAAAAACGTAGGTAACGTTTATATATGACAGGTAAAGTGTCATGCTTGTAACCCTGCTTTGGTGTTGGCCCTACGCACAAAAATGCACAAGTACGTGCTATGAGTGAGAGCGTTTATAAGTAGTGTTGTCCAGAACCGTACATGTACGCCATATAAGACCGTATATTTGATGGAATCCCTGCCAAAAAAACACCGTAAATACAAAATGTACGTACATGGTTCCAACCAACCCTAGTTAGAAGGGTTAATACACAACAGGTCAGTTGGGCTAAGTGTTACAAACGAGCCCTCAAGGTACAAGGTGCACGCAAGAGCTCCATGGTTTGCATGAAAAGAGTGGTGCTTCACAGACACCGTGAAACAGACAAGGAGCCTGGAAGGGCAGGCGAAACAAAGATGAGCGACTTCTTCTTGGCTTCCGTACTTATGTACACGCGACCAAGGCGAAACATAGATGAGCGACTTCTTCTTGGCGACTAGGCAAAACTAAGGGCAGGCGAAACATAGATGAGCGACTGGCTTCCGTACTTATGTACACGCACCACCCTTTCAGGTGAAAACACTCTTTTGTAGGGTTGGCCAGAAACGTATTTATAAACCGTATATGACCATATATTTGGTGATGTTCCGGCCAAAAATACCGTATGTACACCGTATATATATGGTTCTGGCCAATCCTACTCTCTTGCGTGAGAGTGTCAGGGGGAGAAGCACTTCCTCCGCTGGGTTAGCAATAGCTGAGCACTTACCTTCTACTGGGTCCCCATGCAGTTCTGCGCACAGTCCTCAATAAGGAACATGTGCACCACAAATGACAAAGCACGAGATGCGTCTGCGTTTGAAACGTTTGAAAGTAGCTCACCTAAACATGGGGAACACGTAATCTCGCACAAACTCCTCCCTCACATCCTCGATGAAGATTTGCTTAATGCCCATCTTCTCAGCCTTCGCACGAGCCGGCTCCAGCTCCTCTCCCTACAAGCAATTGAATTGATTTAAATCAAGCAGGTTAGGTTTGCAGCCCAGCTTGCGTACCGACTCGATCTTCACTTTCTGCACACAGGATGAAGGTCCGATGCACGCAGACGTACATACAGACAATCACACGAACACGCGTGTGCAAATACTCACATAAAACATAAAACAAACACACACAGACAAACACACACGCACACAAACAAATAAGAAATACACACACGCACTGAAATACATAAACACACACAGTATTACACTAACACTTACAACTCCCCCCCACCCCCTCAAACACACACCTGCCCTAGATCAGCAGTGAAGGTCACCACCTCACATCCGTATGTGTCACGCAGCCACGTCAATATGATGGAGGTATCCAAACCTCCAGAGTATGCTAGCACCACTTTCTTAATGCCCTTGTCCAAGCTGGCACGCACTACCTGACGGGCCCCCCTGCGTGTGTTGCGAGTACTTGTGTGCTTATGTATTCATGTGTATATGTATGCTAGTGTGTGTATATGTGTGTCTGTACGTTAGTGTGTGCGTGCGTGTGCGTGCGTGCATGCGTGTATGTATGCGTGCGTGTGTGTATGTGTGTGTGTATGTGTGTGTGTGTGTGTGTGTGTGTGTGTGTGTGTGTGTGTGTGTGTGTGTGCACGTGTACGTGTGAGCAAGCGCTCGCATGACAGGCATGCTCGCAGGAGAGACATTAATATAGCACACCCATACATGTTGAGCTTTGCCAACCGGTCAACCAAATTTTGCATGTGATGCATCTCATCAAATGTCACCTGGGTGGCCTGACAGGGGCGAGTCTGGGCCTCGTTGGTTGTGCTGAGCCCCTCAGCAGCCTAGCCTGCTGTTGCTGTGCTTTGAGTCCTGTGTGAGAAAGGCAGAAGGATTTAGGGAAAGCACAACCCAAGAGAAGCCTCGATGTAGTGTTGTATGTGCGTGTGTGTGCCTGAGTGCGTGCCCCTCAGTGAGGGCAGGTGCACGTGCAACACCAGATAGCGCAAGATTTAGACTAGATGGGGGGGAGATTTTGGCGGGAAGGAGGCAACTCAATCGAGCACATGGGTGCAAGCTCGGGACGACGACGCGCAAGAGCCACGACCACGAAGCGCAAGTGACCACCCCGATGATGCAAGTGCAGATGCAAGCAATGCACACACACGTATGAACCGTATGAACCGATTACCGCGGCGAAATTTCCGTTGCAACTTACCAATCATGGCTCGTTAATTATGATTTAATAAAATATATAACTCTGTCAGTTCATTTTTGTCACGCGCAGCTACGAATGCCGAGTTCAATTTTGATACATGCATTTGCTTTATTTCATGTGATTTTACTTCACGGTGCGTTTCCATTGAATCGTGATTACCAAATTTGCTTAGGAGACACAAACATGTCTTAAAACTTTCGAATGGACCCCCTGACCCCCTGTCTCATCCTGTTGAGTTTGTGGATTGGCTCTGGGATGAGGATGAGGATGCGAGTATGCAGCCTGGACATGGCTGGACCTGACATTCGCGGCGTGTGGCCTGGCTTGCGCGGCAGGACGGTGCCATACTCAGCCCAAGGACCAGGTTGGGCGCTGCCGTATGCCCAGTGGTCACTCCCTGGGCAAATGGCAGCGCCCAACCTGGTCCTTGGGTTGACACGCAGGGGAAGAGGAAATTGACTGCGGGAAGAGAAGAAATTGATGCTGCAACACAGAGCTGTCGCTGATGGAAGGAATGTGCTGTTTGACTTGAGCGCTCAACCATCGTCCCATTGGGCATCTGACTGCCAATAGGGAAGCCTGCCAGCCCCTGGAGGTGCGGGTGGAGGTCAGGAAGGGAGAGGCCTGGGCCTGCAGCAAGCTGTGGGGGCACTGCTTGGGGAGGCCTTCTTGCAGCATGCACTGGGGGGATACAGTCGGGGTCATTATCAATAGGTATAAGAGCCCTCTCTAAGAAGGCGCTGCAACACCGCTGAATATTGACTATTAAATTAATCATCTACACCCCCCCCCCCCCTTCCAAATTAATCAGAGGGGGTCAACGCAGGCCCTCAATGGGGGTACTTTTGAAATGTGAATTGTGTATGGTTGCCGGGACTGGCAACAATCAAGCTCAGTACCCAAAGGTAGCTGCTGATAGCAACCGAGCTTGAATGTTGCCAGCTAGGGGACCAATGTCTAATTTTGCGCGGCGTGAACCCTATTTCATTACCATTCTCTCATATCTCACCACCCACTGACCTGATTTTTATATGATTCGTCTACATTTCAAGAATATCATTGCAACAAAAATGGGGCGAAACGAACCAGTAGTTGGTCAGGTACTCCATTTTGGCCCATTTTCCCAGAGGGGGCTAACGGATGAAGTGCCTGAAAATGTGCATTTTTGCATTCAGAAGGCAGCCACTCACAGCCGCTTCATCCGATCGACACCATTTTAGTACCGAAGTGTAGCTGGCATTGAAAGCTACCCGAGCGTGTGCCCAGTTTTATGTGGGTCGCTTTGCGTGCTGAGAGACTGGATTAAGCACACATGGTGCATTTAAGCCCTAATGTGGTGATTTCCACGGGAAAATGGCTCAAATCCTCATAAAATATCAACCACGCAGCCGTTTTCTTTCATTTTTGTTGCAATGACATTCTTTTCCAATAAGAACTCTACACCATTAAAAATATTCCAGATTGGTGCAGTGGGTGAGTTGGTATGAACAATTGTGTGGTAAAAAATGGCCTGCACGCCACAGCAAATAAAGCACACGCGCCATAATTGGCAAGCTCCAAATTTTACATCTATGGACAGAGCAAGGATTCATATTACATATTATGTAAATTTTGGAGCTTGCCAGTCATGGCGCCCATGCTCAATCCACATTTTTAAAACACCCTTTTTTTTGGCTCAGTCAGCCCCCTCTGCCATTTTCCTTAGAGAAAATCAACAAAAGGGGTGCCAAAAAGGTGGAAAACCAACCTTCACCAAATCTGCTATTTAAAACCCGGGATGATTTGGTTTCATAAAGAAAGTGTTTCCATCTTGTTTTGGGACGAAAAGAGGCTCTGGCTGGGGAGTGGTGGCCTAAAATGTACACTCCTCACGTGAAAGCTCAGCTCAGGTCCAAATTTTGTACGGGAATCCCACCCAGACCGCTGGGGTGGTACGATTGACCCCAAACTTTGTCGACCATCTAGTTATGTTCATCAAACATGGTCTGCATCAAAAAAGTCACATTTCAGGACGTTTGCTCCATCGACCCCCTCTGCAAATTAATCCTTTTATTTATTAATCACGGCAACTAATCACCATTGGAAACGCAAACCGCGTTTAATTTCCTTGAATTTATAGGTAATCACCTATCACCCTATTGGAAACCGCACCGTCAATGGTCATATTTGCAAATGTTGATCACATCTTTTTTTGAAATTCGAAAATTTGGTGATGTTTTATTTATGGCAAGGAGGGGTGCGAAAAGTGCGAAAATTGCAAATCTGAAAAACCAATGTTGAAAGTTCAATATAAAAAATCGAAGTTCGTTATAAATTGCGACGCAATACAAACTGCTTTTATTCGTTTCATTTCTTCAATTTAATTGGTGGAATTCAGATTTGCACTTTTCGCACCCACATTCGAAAGTTGTTTCTGTCGCTTGCCATAGCATCTGGGTAGGTTCTCCTCCACAGAGGCCTCTGTGTTTTGAGGGCAAGGAGAGCTCCAAAGACTCTCTAGCATCTGCAAGCATGCAAACGTTAGATGGTGAAATTCACACGTTAGATGTTTGCCCTTATTACTGCTGTACAGGTGACTCATCCTAATGGCCCTCAGCGCAGCTTCAGGTGAGATTATTTGGCCATACGGAAGCTCCATGCGCACACACACACACACACACACACACACACACACACACACACACACACACACACACACACACACACACACACACACACACACACACACACACACAA
>Ga0307974_1002948_pt1 | contig 12166 bp, 14 predicted proteins | sample OrgLakmetagen784_FD_201812 | JGI IMG/M metagenome (GOLD analysis project Ga0307974, IMG submission 201812) | Saline water microbial communities from Organic Lake, Antarctica - #784 | ecosystem: Environmental > Aquatic > Non-marine Saline and Alkaline > Saline | place: Antarctica: Organic Lake... | reverse complement strand
GCAAGTTTTGGGGGCGGGGGGTGCGCTGGGCGGGCCTGCGCGCCCTGGTGGGAACTTTGGTGGGAAGACACCAAACCTAGGGGCTGCGCCCCATGACTGGGGCTTCGCCAAAAATTGGGGCCCCTGATGGGTCAGCAAGGAAGCGCTGTTCACGTTCACGTACTGCATGGCACCTTAAGATATTTTTTCCAGGGTGATGTACAATGAGGGGAAAGACCACCTAGGAGGAGGAGATGAAACAATAAGGTGAAACATGGTAAAAGGGGAATGGGAACGGGGAAACAGGAGAATGCAAGCCAGTGCCAACTCAGTCATCCCACATCTCAGTACTACTTGCTCAGTCATCCCACACCTTACTACTACTTGCTCAGTCATCCCACACCTCAATACTACTCGCAGGGAAGGAGAAAGGTTGCCAGCAGTCAAATTTCTTGCAAGCTGTGATGTGTCAATTAAACTTTCCGAGTACTGAGCGTGCACGTGTGTATGGTCGCAGTGCAGGGATTGTACAAGTTAAATATAGTTATATATAGATCTGCAGCCATTTATCTGGCCTTGTTGCCACTGCAATTGTGTTTGCATGCATCGGCACACAGTCTTGGGAAAAGACTGGACGGTGGTACCTACCCATATCCACGCAAGTAACTATTGTTGAAAAGGTTTTAATGTTTCGGAATTTTTTGCCTTGATATTTGTGTGTTAAAAAGATCTACCAGGTAAACAGATGTGTGCAAAAACAAGTCACGTAAGTGATCACCAGTAATACACTGATGTGTGCAAAGGATGTGTGCAAAGAATACACTGATGTGTGCAAAGGATGTGTGCAAAGATAAACAGATGTGTGCAAAAACAAGTCACGTAAGTGATCACCAGTAATACACTGATGTCTGCAAAGGATGTGTGCAAAGAATACACTGATGTGTGCAAAGGATGTGTGCAAAGATAAACAGATGTGTGCAAAAACAAGTCACGTAAGTGATCACCAGTAATACACTGATGCTTATCACCTCCCATTTGCTCTTAGTGTGTGCTCTTTTCTCTTTTCTGTGTTTTACAACTGTTGACACCTATTTTCAGCTTCATCAACAAATCAGAATATGACCACCTACTTACCTTCTGCCCTTTGACATGCTGCTGCCGGTCTTTCTGTGCCGGCTCGTGCCCTGCTGCAGCAAACAGACAATAAAGCTTAAGATGCAGCGAAATGACTGGCAGGTACAGAAAGAAAGGGAATGAACATGCAGACAGTGAAGGACCTCTTCATACGTTGATTAAAGAAACAGACCCAGTTTGGAACTGAGTACTTTCAAACTCCTCCACCGCAAAAAGAGGGTGAGAACCAACAGGGAGCAAGAAGGGGAGCATGTCAGTCTGTCACATGGGGTTCTGTGCCAAATCATGTCCTGGTGCAGCACGCAGCACAGTTGAACAAGTAAGCATAACGCCAAAGTCAGGCTAAACTACACGGACAATGCGTTAATGCGGCTCTGGACAACCCTTAGAAGAGCAGCTTTTGCATCACAGAACTGTCAAGCAGTTATGTGGTCTATTAATTGAGCCATAATGCAGCATGCAATTACAGACATCACGTACATTTTTGGAGTAGAGGAATGTGAACCAGCAGCCATACTCAAAAAATAGAGAAGGAGGTCAGGCTCTTCATCGAAATTGTATCACATATATACATACACGCACACACTCATTCATCCACACACAAGTATGCTAAACCGACACGTGCAATTGGCCTCGTGTCCACGCTTTCACACACACACACACATGCATGCACACACACGCCCACACATTTCACCTTCCATAGCATGTACCTGTGCTCGAGGTATGTGATGCAGCCCAAGGCTTGTTGGCTCCAGCAGTTGTGGGCCCTCTATGCTCATTCTCATACTGCCTTTCAGACTGCGGACTAGCTGTCGCACCTCCTCCATCCTCACACGCTCAAGCCTGTGCATCAAGAAGCAATCGTGTGTGTACGTGTGCATGTGTGTGTCTATGTGTGTGCGCATATGCATGTGCGTGTGCGTGTGTATGTGTATGTATTCGTTCTTGTATGCGCACGTGTGATTGTGTGTGTGCGTGTGTGTGTGAGAGTTGCGTGTCATTGTTTTATGACAGAGTTGGAAGTGCTACACGGAGGAGTTAAAAACAGAGATTGAAAAAAGGGAGGAGGAGCAGCGGCAATCATTGTGCATTAGGTTTATGCCGTTCAGGTGAGTGTGGGTTGTGGGTGCATCCAGCGGTGCACGCTTTGGCCGCACGCTCTCACCTGAGATCGTGCTCCAAGCTGTCTATGCCAGCGTTGAGCTGCGAGGCCTGTTGGTAAACCCCTAAGGCCTGCAGTGGCACTCCCAAGTGCGATAGGGCAGCCAGCTCTTCAGGAGAAGCACCTAGGGGTGGGGCAAGAGGTGGTGAGCGTTGATGGGTAAAAGGGTACTCCCGGGTGTGACAGGGCAGCCAGCCCTTTGGGGGAAGGACCTAGGGGTGGGGCAAGAGGTGGTGAGTGCTGATGGAAAAAGAAAAGCTGCAGACGGTGAAAACTGCTCCCTACATATTTAATAGAAATGAAGCCATTTTGGTAGGCAGCCTGCCTCCACCACCAAATTGAGAGAGCGAAATGATCAGGAGGGTATATAGATGAGGTTTGGCGGCAAAAGAGCGGCGCACTCATGCGAGTTGCCTGGCAGGCCACAGCGCATTTCAATTCTCTGTAGACAGTACGTTGGTAACACGTAAAGAACGCTTTGATCACTTGAGGCCAACAACAGCCTGACCACCTGCAGACACACCTCAGATCGCGAGTAGGCACACTCCCTGACCACATGCTTACGATACGCTGGTCACATTTGTAGGCAGCGCTTATAGGCCACTCGTAGGCGACACTTTGGTCACTTGTAGACCGCACTTTGCTGACTTTTAGATAGGGTTGTCCAGAACCATATATAGGTACAGTATCTATATGGTGTTTTTGGCAGGGAAATCGCAATATATACGGTCATATACGGTTTATATACGGTATGTTTGGCAAGGATTTCACAAAATATAAGGTCATATACGGTGTATATGTACAGTCCTGGCCAACCCTACTCATAGACAACACTATCACTTGACATTGCCCTGATCGCTTCCAGGCATCACTCTGGTCTAAACAACACCAGTGCACCTTTACACTGGCAACAACTGTCCACGTTCACACCAGAACGCAACTAAAATAATAGAAACATGCAAGGCAAAAACAGAAATTGGAATAACCATAAGGCTAGACCTATAAGCCTATAAGTTTCCCCTATCCACGTATTCACCACACAAGCAAACACCCTACACACAATCACATATACACACAGACATACTCACATCAGATTCACACACACATACCTAGTGGCATACCAGTAGGACCTACAGCTAGACCCCCCGAGATAGAGGTCCCGAAGGGAGAGGGGCCCAAGAACTGGTTTGGTGCAAAGCTTCCAGGGTAGGTGGAGGTGAGCTGGCCGCGCTGCACACAATGCAGCAGATTGACATAATCAGCAAGCCAGAGAGCAAGGAAAAGGACCACTTTGGAAGTGGCTTATATGCTACAACAGGGGAAGGTGAGCTGGCCGCGCTGCACGCAAAAATGATAGCAGATGGACCTGATCAGCAAGTCGAGAACAGAATGAAAGGAATCGGCTTTGTTCAAATAATTTGGAACAAAGGGAAGTGCGCTGGCCACGCTGCACGCAAAAAACGATGAAGTAGTACTGGTGTCATTGTTTGTAAGGGCCAAGGCACAGACACGTACACATACACAACACATACGTAAAATGCATGCGCATACATATACACACACACATGCTCTTCACCTGTTGCTGCTGCATGAGGTCCCCCGCACTCAGGCCCCCATTCAGAGGGGGCCACCCGTGACCCTGCAACAAGAAGGAAGAAAAAGGGAGGCACAGTACTTGACGTGGCAGTATTCAAAGTTTTGTGGTAAATCTCTTTATTGCACATTAAGCCCAGGGTTGGCCACAGGCCACAGGCATATGTGCAAGGTGTAATTCAAGAGTTTTTTGGAAGGGAACCCCTTTAATAACAACCATTTTCTGGGCAAGTAAACAATTCTGGCCAGCCCTGTGCTTGTTTGCTACCATGGCATCGTGATGTCATTGAATCGCAAAGAGACACAATTCCAACGTCGAAGGCACGCAGGGTCTCACACCTGATTTCCTATTGTGCCTTCATCATTACACACGTATCCATCTGTCCTCATATTTGATCTTCTGCTGTTTATTCTACAAAGTTATTTGTGTGTTACCTTGAACAGAGCTCACACCCCCACCGCCTTCTCTACATACCCACACAGAAAATTTCAATCAGAGATGGTGAACATTGGTTGCTAGTTGCCAGCATTTGAAGGATACGTCCGACGCGCACAAGGCACACACAGCTGAGAAACTGTTATAAAGCACGGAAACGCCCACCTGCTGCATCTGATGTTGGGGGTACAACAATTGCTGTTGTTGCTGTTGGAGGAGGAGCTGGTGCTGCTGCTGCTGCTGCTGGATTTGCAGCGGACTGGGGGGGTACAGCATCTGATGATGCGGCTGTGCCTGCCGGAAAACAGTCAGGGCACAAACGTCGGTTGCTAAGAATATCTAATAAGTGCCAATCAATGGTTGATTTGCAACATTGTTGACCCATTCGACTCAAATCAAGGCAATGTAAAAGCTGGTGCTGCGGCTGGAGTGGCAGCGGAGTGGAGTTGCAGCTGGGGAGGTCACCGCTGTCTATCCTTAGTATGACTACCAGCGAACAGTTGGGGTACATGCTAACCGTTGGAGTTATTTGCCTCATAGATTGGCCATGGACTAGTTAGGGGATACTTATGGCTCTGTTTAATGTTAGTGTGGCTGCCAGCGGATAGTGACTTGTTTGAGCTTACTAAGTTTATTGATCGTCATTGCATTAGTTGGGAAATTCTTATGGCTATCAAGCGATGCAATACACAGAAATGCAGCTGGATTGAACTGCTTGCTGGTTACTAACGGATCTCATAAACAACGTGTAAAGGAGCTCATGGTTAAACGGCAGTGGGCATTTGGTACCCATCATTTCCAGTAGTGCAGCTGAACTGAAGGAGCTCATGCTTTAATGGCGGTGGGGACTTGATACCCATCATTTCCAGCAGAACAGCCGAACCGATGTGCTAAGTTACACAGCGTTTTGCTGTAGCTGCAGCGGCTGATGAAAGATGAAACGCTGCTAAGAGGATAATCCGACAGATGCCATTTTTGTTCTTTACGCGAAACAGATATCCGCGCAGCAAAAGAGTAGGGTTGGCCAGAACCATATATATGCAGTGTACATAAGGTATTCTTGGCAGGGAAACCACCAAATATACGATCATATACGGTGTATTTATGCGGTTCTGGTCCTACCCTACAAAAGAGGCATTCATCAATTATTTTGGGCTGGAAGTAGAGGCATCGTCAAGCTACAAATGCACAGCGCATCCTCCTGCGCACACACACACACAGACACACACACACGCACACACACACGCACACACACAGACACACACACACACACACAAACACACACACGCACACAAATACACATGTACACTCACAAATACACACGTACACTCACAAACACACACGTTAACACACACACCTGCTGATGTTGCTGCGGGGAGCGTAGTCGAGGCATGGAATTGACCAGCTGCTGCTGTACGTGCATTTGATGGGGGGAAAGGGGTGTCACCTGTAAGGCATGAGTGGGGGCACACACACACACACACACACAATCACGCTTTAGATTAGGTACACAAGATTAGGTACACAAGATGAGTTGGTACAAAGAGTAGCAGCACATGCACAAGCAGTGGTGTGACCAGGAAGGTCAGCAAAGCCTAGACAGGTGTGAGTCATGAAAACAACCGCTCTTCACATATACCCTGGATTGGGGAGAAGAGCGCTGCATGTGAGCAGGGCTATCTGTGATGCACAAAGCAGTGGCATGTAAGGTGTGCATGCACATGTCACATGTCCCAACATAACTCTGTGACACACACAAAAAACGAAGGGCACGTGACATAGACGCGCATATACGATGAACAAAAAAGTATACATGGAATTCCACGCACGCTTCGCGCCAACCCTGCACACTCCTGGGTCCAGATGCGCGCACATGTGCAACGTAGGTGTGGACATGTGATATTCTATACCTTCGCCTAGATCAAAGTGCACATATGTGGCTCTGGTAAGCACTCATGTCAGTTTAAAGTGCACATATGTGGCTCTGGTACTCATGTCACTTACGTTGGGTATCGGCCGCACTGGGGACCCTAGCACACTGAGCTGTGTGGTGTGGATGCGTGTGTCCCTCAAGAACTCTGTGACTCGCACGTGCAGGTCCTGTGTGTGTTTGGGGGAGGGGGGGTTGAAGTGTGTGCGTTAAGATTGCTGTGTGAGGTGAGCCAAAAGTACACCAAGTTATGCATATGGCATGTGAGCACTCATCTGTGTTTGATGGGACTTTCTCGATGGTTCATACGACTGGGTGTGCTCTATGGGCATCAGGCTTGCTTAGCTTTTAGCTTACTGCACTTGAGCACCAGACTCTCTCAACCCAGCACCACCTGCTTCACCTATCTTCTTACATGCACGGTTGCATTTGGGCACACAACAGACTTTTAAGAAAGAATTTCCTCTTTCTCTCTCTCTTTCTCTCTCTCTCTCTCTCTCTCTCTCTCTCTCTCTCTCTCTCTCTCTCTCTCTCTCTCTCATCTCAAATAAATTGGCATTGGCCTCTCTCAAAGCGGCATCAGCCTCTCTCAAACCGGCATCACCTGCTTCACATTTAAGCAGTACAGCAGAGCTAAACGAGAGCCAGCCTCACTCGCACATCAGCCTCTCTCAAACAAGCATCACCTGTGTTGCTGCTGTGAGGGCTGGGATGTCAGAGCACGCTGACTGGAGGCCTGCCATGGCTTGCTCCTGGTGTGTGTGTGTTGTATTTGTGGGGTGTTTCTGTTTCTGTGTGTGTATCCGTGTATGTGTGCCTTTGTATTCTATGCAGATGTCAGTCTGAGTAGTGTCTATGGTTTTGCATTGCACAGTAGAGGAAGCCGTCAGGTGCCAGGCCAGAAGCTGACACGTGCAATACAAACACAAACAAGTACAATACATCAGCGGCACTGGGCAGAACACACCTGATGCCCATGACCGTTGATATACATAACACATAACCAACCCCTTCTCACACGCATGCACACACACACGCATGCAGGCATACATACTATTGCAAACATGCACACACACATACACACACACAAAGGCTCACCAGTGCGCTGCCTGTGGAGTTGGCTTGGAACATCATGTAGTCAAGCCCTGCTTGGGCCAACGGGACGATGTGGCCAAAGTGATGGAGGGTCAGCTCCTCACAGTCCTCACTCATGATAGACCCATACACGAGGTTGGGCAGCACCTGTTGTGCAAGCAAGGGTTTTGGGATGTGTGCGTATGCACGGGTACTCAAGAGTCCTTCTAAACAGGCCTCAATTATGATGGACCCATACACAAGGATGGGCAACCCCTGCCGTAGTGTGTGTGAGTGTGCAATCTGGACTCAAGCTTTAAGCTTACTTTACTTAAATAATCAGCTTTAAGCTTACTTAACTTAATTAATCAGAAGCCCGAGGATGAATGGAGCATTCACAGGGTGTTAACGGCGACATTATAAAAATGCATATGCAGAACACAAGCACTCGATTAATCATAAGGCATGAGGATGAATGGAGCATTCATAAGGTGTTTGCGGGTGACATTATAAAATGCATATGCACAACACAAGTACACACACTTAAACAGGCATACACACTTGGGACATGTATTCCTACCTCGACCAAGGAAATTAGCACACACACAGCAAGGCACGCTTCTCCCTACCAAGCAAACCAGCATACGCGCACAAAGGCACCTTCCCCCTTACCTTGTCCAAAGAAAATAGCACACACACAGCAAGGCACGTTTCTCCCTACCAAGCAAATCAGCATACACGCACACAAAGGCAGCTTTTCCCTACCTTGTCCAAGGAAATTAGCACACACACACAGCAAGGCACGTTTCTCCCTACCAAGCAAATCAGCATACACACACAAAGGCAGCTTTTCCCTGCCTTGTCCAAGGAAATTAACACACACACACACACAGCAAGGCACATTTCTCCCTGCCAAGCAAATCAGCACACATGCACACAAAGGCAATTTCCTTCCCTACCTTGTCCAAGGTGCTGGAGTCCATGCGTTGGGCCAGCTCATCCAGATCGACAGAGTAGATGAGTTGCCACTGCAGCTCAGATCGCTGCTTACGGAAGTGGAAGTAACGCGCCTTCTGATCTTCGTCCTGTGTGTGTTTGCAAGGAGAGTGCATGTGTGCAAGCGTTTTGACTCAAAGAGGCAGTATGTAGTGTGTAAGAGCAAAAGATAAAGGTGAGATTGGATGGGGGGGCAGTATGTAGTGTCTAAGAGCAAAAGAGAAAGGTGAGGTTGGAGGTGGTGACGAATAAGGCAGAAGTTTGCTGGCCTGGATATAGAAGGACTATGGGCACGCAGGCAAAAGAAAGCATCTGCAAGAGGAAGTGTGTGTGTGTGTGTGTGTGTGTGTGTGAGAGAGAGAGAGAGAGAGAGAGAGAGAGAGAGAGAGAGAGAGAGAGAGGGAGAGAGAGAGAGAGAGAGAGAGAGAGAGAGAGAGAGAAGAGATGGCGAGGCTTAAGGAAAATAGAAAGACATGTGAGGGTTTGGGGTCGGCCATGAAAAAAGGTCGGCCATATCACAATGAAGTACAGCAGCCAAGCTGCAGATTGTACTGCCAAACATCACGCGCACATGCATATAATTGCCCTAGGTTGTATTAGCTCATCCAGCGATCGGACATTTCCGACACACAATTGCAATTGCACACTCACATGAACGCACTTACTCACTTCGCTATCCACATACACACAAACACACAAACACATACATGAGCACATTTACACACCTCCAGCTTATCCAGCACTGCGTTATACCGCCCGTCTTGTTCTTCCAACGCCTTGCGCTGCGAGTCCAGGCCCTGAATGGCGAAACGATCGAGCTCTCCTGCGTGGAGACATGAAGCAAACACCGAAGACTGAAGGCACGGTGAGCACGGTGAGCACTGTGGACGATTAGGCAAGTCGCGTAAGCAAACACCGAATACTGAAGGCACGGTGAGCACTGTGGACGATAAAGCAAAACGCGTAAGCTCTCCTGCGTGACGGCGATGGACATTGAGTTGAGCACCCTTCACAGGCGCCCCCATATTGGCGTACAATGCGTTACAGTGAGCTTCTTCTGAGGCATTCCAGGCACGCTTCAAACACGGATTACATGTTACATGGGACGTGCAATGCGGATTACCTGTTTGCATGCAGCTGCCCAAAAAAGTCTGCCCAGCCTCTAGGTATGCACGGGCGGCAGCAGCCCACCTTGAGGTATGTGTGTGTGGTTTGTGTGTGTATGTGCGTGTGCGTGTGCATATTTGGGTTGTGTGTGTTGTGCGTGTGTGTGTGTGTATATATGTGTGTGCAGGAGTCGTAGCAAGTGCTGTGCAATTTATCTGATGCAAACCTCCATATACTGCGTCCCCCTTTTAATCCTGTAGATGGTTTTGTGGCGTCTTAATCCGTTGGACAAATAGCAGACTCAAAGGCACACTCCCCTCCCAACAGGGCCACCACTGTCTGTAACCACCTGGGCCGATGAAACGGGAGGTGTTAATTGGGTCTTCTTGTCCACCTTTCTTCAAATACACACAAGGCAATGTGTCTGTTACAACATTCTCCAATACAGCTCTTTGCTGGTGATGGCATCGCATAGAAAAAGCGTACCAAAACATGTGTGGGGCTGTTTGGTCGGCCTCGTAAATTATGCTGCAAATATCGCTGATCAGGTCACACTGAGGGGATTTATAGCAGTGGCTTGTGTGGTATGAAGGTTATGATGCAGATCATAGATGATCTGGGAAAAAGAGAACAATAAGGGAAGTAACCCAAAGAGGGAGCTGGTTTGGTACTAGCATTGGAAAGTAAGCTATTTTACACTAACCCCACACAGTGCGCCAACCCTATTCTTAGTCACTCAAATTTTGTATACACACCCTCCTGTCCCCATCTTCAATTATCATCTTGGGGCACAGGCACTAATGGTTTCCTGCACATTTTTGGCTCTGTGGCTCCTTTCCCTGATTTGGTTTCGCAAGCGCCCTCACTGTCAGCGCGTGCAATCATTCTTCTCCCACCTCAGGCTCTATCTTTCGAATGATGCGGGGAGTGGTGTCACTGCCTTTGTGTGTGTGTGTGTGTGTGTGTGTGTGTGTGTGTGTGTGTGTGTGTGGGTTTGTGTGTGTGTGTGTGTGTGGGTTTGTGTGTGTGTGTGTGTTTGTGTGTGTGCGCGTGCGAATGTGCTTTTCTTGTCTGTTTTACGTTTTACCCAGGGTTGTTCAGTTCGTTTTTTGGGAGCAAGGGTTCGGTAAAGTTTGCGAAAGTTCTAGAATCCTCGAACTGTTCGAAGGGTTCGATGTGCAATTTGGGAAACGGGCCCTTGGGCTCCTCCCCCCACCTTCAAATCTTCCCAATTAGTTGTGTATGTTTATATAGCAGAAAAAGGAGAACCTTCAGGTGCAGTGCAAGTGCCGCGTTGTACAAATCCTTAGCAGTTCAGAAATGTGTGACAAGTTTGGCCTTCTGACTAACAAAAGTTCCTGGCCTGATACAGATTACAGATCATATTTCTTATATAAATCATTATTCATGTTACTTTTACTGCAAGGAAAGAGTGGGACTGAACTGGGGGGGGGCTGCTGTCCCTTGCAATTTTGACAGACGCATGCTTCAAAGTTTGACGAACTCGTAAAAGTTCGTCGAACTTTGACCGGACTCCGAACGGCACTTTTCAAACTCGTTAAAATGCGTGAAAGTTTGCGAACCCGAGCTTTTGGCCAAACCTCGATCTGAACAACCCTGGTTTTACCTGTGTGCAACGTCGGTGGCAGAGGCATAGCGGTCCAGCAAAGTGACGTGTGCATTCCTCAAGTGCCACATGTACTCGATGGCCTGTGCATGTGTGTGTGTATGTATTTGTGACACAGTTGTTGTCTGCATGTGTGCATGTGTGTGTGTGTGTGTGTGTCTGTGTGTGTGACGCAGATGTTTTCTGCGCAACCAAGGCAACTTGCAACCAGCTTTCATGCAAGGACGCATACAATGAGATCATCACTGAAATCATCTTTGTGCCCTCTCATCTTTGTGGCCCGGTAATACTGGGTGGTTATCAGTTATCAAATGGAGAAGGAGGCTGAGGTTAAAGGATCGGCTGCAGGAACAACTTAGAAAGCCACTCATTAATGCTGCAAGAAGGAAGAAAGTGGCTCATGCCACGATTCTCTGATTTCCCTGCCAAGCACTCTGTGTAGCCACTTGCACAGGGTCATACACCCAGGGAAACAAGCGCACCAGCTGCAGGAGGCGGAACACCTGGATGCAGTTCTTACTAGAGGGCCCCACTGCAGATCCTTCATATTCCAAAGAGCCATGTTGCAACGTGTTTAAAGCGTCTTCAATCGCCCCGACATCTGTTAGACGAACCTGCATTGCATGTGCACGCCGCACGTGTCAGACAATCACTGATCGGAATTTGATGGTGGTGTGCCTAGTGCACTCAATGTTCCTTGGAATCATGCGTTTGCCTGAGGGTGGTTTGCCTGAGGGTGGTTTCAGATACAAAGCATCCTCACAAATACGCACCACTGATTCAACGTCGATGCCGTGGAGCTGCCTCCAGTCGAAGTGTTCTCTTCTTTGACTATGGTTCATAGGTGTAAATGAAAGATTTAATGTTAATGCTTGCATGAGTGTGCGTGTGTTATGTGTTTGAGTGTATTTTTGTATATGTGTGTGAGTCTGTGTGTATGTGTGTAAGTATGTACATATATGTGTGTGTGCGTGTGTGCGTGTGCGTGTGTGTGTGTCGTGTGTGTGTGTGTGTGTGTGTGTGTATGTGTGTGTGTGTGTGCGGGTGTGCGGGTGTGCGTGCGTGCGCGTGCGTGTGCGTGTGCGTGTGCGTGTGTGTGTGTGTGTGTGTGTGTGTGTGTGTGTGTGT
>Ga0307974_1002947_pt1 | contig 12168 bp, 16 predicted proteins | sample OrgLakmetagen784_FD_201812 | JGI IMG/M metagenome (GOLD analysis project Ga0307974, IMG submission 201812) | Saline water microbial communities from Organic Lake, Antarctica - #784 | ecosystem: Environmental > Aquatic > Non-marine Saline and Alkaline > Saline | place: Antarctica: Organic Lake... | reverse complement strand
GAATCAGACACGGGCCCCGTAAGTTGCTAGGTTCAAGCTCAGGTGCAAATAAAAATTCAGAGCACAGCCGGCCTCTGGGTGCCAATCATAAACCTAGCAAACTTTGGGGCCCATGCTCAATCCACATTTTAAAAACACCCTTTTTTTTGGCTCAGTCAGCCCCCTCTGGTATATCTCCAAATACAGCAAGACTCATACCTGCTAGTCTGTCGAACCTGTTAAGGCCAGAACATGGTTGTTGACAAATTACTTGTTGAGGGCTTCCTTTCTCAATCATGCAACCGCATTATCGCTAAGAGCATAAGTTAGGAGGGTTGTCGTTTTGTGTCCTGCGGTGTCCTGCTGTTGGGACCAATGGATGCAGAGTGAAACTTCATCCCACCTGGAGAATAAAAAGAGGAATAGTTTTTTGATGGGAATCAGGTGGTTGGGAGGCATGTTTTGTAGTGAAAAGGTCATGGGATTGAATGCATTTTTTATATTAATGGGTACATGTACCACACGTAACAAGGCAGGGGCCTGCACACCACCAGGAGTATTGCTCCTACATTATTTTGGGGGTTGTGCCGGGGTCATGGTTGGATTATGTTTGGGGTTGTGAACCCCACATGTTTGGGGTTATGTTTGGGGTTGTGAATGTCTCATCTCATCTGTATGATTCTTGTTGCAAATCTGGTGGCACACAAGCCAGTTTTTTGCATAAGTGAGTGCTGTGGCATGTAGACCAGTAACTCCGAGGCTATAGAGTGGGTTCCTTGTGTGGCTGCTGTAAATGGCGCCTCTTCTGCTCGTTCCTGCTTGTTGGGCAGGGGAAAATCCTTACAGTACTTCATTCCGATAAGATGTATATCGTGTTTGTTTGGTTGTGTGTCTCTTGCTTTCATACCCAGTGGGTAGTATGGATTGGACTAAACCCTAAACCCTAATGCCATCAGCCATTCCAGGTTGAATGCCTTTGTAATCCAAACTAAACTAAACTAAAAATGCCATCAGCCAGAGTCTCGGGCTGTAGGCCATCCTTGTAACCCCTTGTAACCACTTGTTGGTAGTATGGATTGGTTGGGCCATCTGCTATGGGCAACTCTTCTTGCATTATTGGCAGACCAGTTTGAAACGCGTTTGTCGGGTTCCTTTTGGGGAGTGGTCACCGGGTCGGAGCAACTATGTTTGCATCTGGCTTGCTAAATTTGCACCGCTCCTGTGCAATGAGACTGGAGGGTATGGGCCATGTTGAAATTATTCCTATCTGTGTCTCCTCGGATGGGCTTATGATGTGACCATAGTAACTTTGTATGCCTCATAGTGGACCGAAGCTTAAAAAGGGGCGGTCGGTGGTGCAACGTTACTTTCATAGCAGAATGACTTGTGATTCAAAAGCTGTGACCAGAAAGCCAAGATTTGGTACCCGAGTAATAAGCCTGGTAAGCCAGTCTGGTAACGTTCTCTAACATTCCGACGTAGGTATTCGTACCCAAGTGGCTTCTTAACCCTCTTTGGAAAGTGTGCTTACTTTCTCTCAACACGTGGCTCCCACAATTGCAGCATTCCGGCAGCCGAAATGGTGACAGCAAAACAGGTCGATTTCTTTTAAACCTCGTGGGCAACGCAAGCACACCAAAATCGCTAACGGTAGCAAAAAACACTATTATCCACGAGAAGTATGTCCTTAAATTTAAAAGATACATTCAACACTTTTCTGTCTCAATCTGCCAATAGGTGCTCAAACTCTTTCCGGAATTTCAAGTTGACAACACTTCATTGCGAACACTTCAAATAGATGGGTGCGATACTGTTTCTCATGAATAAAGATTCAAGAGTCGGACACCAAAGTAATATAATAGCAATCGAATAGGGGGGGGGGGCATTGTCTGTACTGCTCCCAAACCGTCCTTTCATCATGCAGGCACTACTATCTGCTCTTTCCTCTCCTTCTCCCTGTGGCACTTACTGCGGTAAGTGCATTTGTACGCAATAATTTATTGTCACACAACAAACTACTTACCCTTTTTTCCCCTCCTCTCTCCCTCTCTCTCTCCTTCTCTCTCTCCCCTCCCCCTCATTCTGGCTCAAGGCACACGTTCTTTTTCAGTTCAAGGCTTGTACGCCCACATTAACGCCACTCACATTTCCCCTCTTGCTGCATGTGCAGTACGGGCTTAACTGGTTCTGCCTCAAGATCTTCAAACACAACTGAAATAGCTGGGTCAGAAAAAGCGGGCATTCCAACGCGTGGCGAAATGGCTGCATGCCCTAGACTTCCCAGTCAGTCAAACCACACCTTGGCGTTAACCATTTTTTGACACCCTCACTTGAGTTTCTTTTTATCCCCTTCACCACACATCTCTTTGATAGCGGCCTGCGTCTTGTAAATGCTCCTTGACCCACGTCTCCGCCTGTAGGTACACATGCAGACAACGAGGGTGCATGTTGTCAAGTTGTGTTCTGTGCTACTATTTGATTTTTCGGCCTGCACATGCCACAGAATGCATTGAAACATTGCAAGCTTAATCAAAACGGTAGACTGGACACCTGAGCATGGAAGCAATGGGTTTCAGTGTTTGATATATATATATATATATACTATAATGCGCTTGGCGTGATCAGTAGTTTTATGTTGAAGGCAAGTTTTATGACCCTGCGGTCATGTCAGTGCTGAATCCATATGGCGATCTACTCACAATCGTGTGTAGAAATTCAAATGGTCGAGCGCACTAGCCCTGGTGGGATCGAGCTGTTGTATGAAATTAAATGATCAAAGGTATACAAAAAAAGGCCTTCAGTCAAAAAGTGTTACTGCTAGCTCACTCATAAAAAACAACTAGTTCAGATCAAGGTTTTGTATGGAGTGCAACTATCACACATCTACTGCTCTACGAGTGGATGATCAGGTAAGGTTATATCGCTATATCTACGTATGGATGATAAATAGACAGTCCGGCAGACAGGCAGGTAGATGGATCAGCAGTAGTAGAAGACGTGGGAACTGAATAGTAAACATTAGACAACTGAAGCACACCTGTTCTCCTGCCTGAAGTCATTATGGTGTCGCAGCGCAAGGTTTAAGCCCTTCACAACTGATCAAGGAGGAGAGGTAAAAATGGGGCAAACACGCACCCTGTGTCCCCACTAAAGGTAGGGTTAAATCGCTATGTATGCTTTTGGGGGGCATCTGGGTGGAAGCTTGGAAAAAGCCTGTAACCAAACCTTTGTGCCTCTAGAAAAAAACAAGGGAAAAGGGCTACGCACTCAGCCACAAAAGAGGCCATACCATACATCTGGCTGGTTCAAACAGGTCCTCAAACGAGTTGGGCTATCCTCATTCTGAGATGGAAGACAAGCTGGCGGTGCTGTGTGCGAAGGCTGACAAGATGTTCATGCAGACAATCCAACTATATTGCTTCCCGCACAAAGGCACCCAAGCAAGTGTATTTTCACACGTAATACACAAAGTGACACGCACAGATAATAAACTTCACACAACACACAAAGAGACACACAAGTAGAAATAAGCCTAACTTCACGTAACACACACAGATAAATAGGCCCAACCTCACGTCACACACAAAGAGACACACAAGTAGAAATAGGCCCAACTTCACGTAACACACACAGATAAATACGCCCAACTTCACATAACACACAAGGAGACACACAAGTAGACATAGGCCCAACTTTAAGTAACACACAAAGAGACACACAAGTAGACATAGGCCCAACATCAGTGCCTGTGCTCCTGAACAATGCACATCCAGCAGAGCACACGTACATGTGCGTACACACACCCCACTCATACACACCTGGGTCCCACTACACTGTCTGTGCTTCTGCACGATGGACACGAGGGCCTTGTGCACGTCCTTAGCCATAGCCTTGGCATCGCCGCACACGTACAAGTAGCCCTGCTGCTCTGCCAGTAGTGACCATACACGGTCCCCCTCACGAGCCATGTGGTGCTGCGTGTATGTATGTGTGTGCGTGTGCATGTTTGTCTGTCTATGTGTGTATGTGTGTATACATGCAGACGTGAGTGAGTGTGTGTGTGCGTACGTGAATGTGAAGATGAGCGTGTCTGTGTATGTATGCATGCATGTGCTTATGCAGGTAACTGGCCGAAAAGAGATGGCATACGCATTTATAAGACACACTGCCTGCATATATTTTTTTACTCTTTTAAAAGACACACACCATTTTGGTGTACCTGTGCTGCTTAAGAGGCCTTTGCTTTCTCACCTGCACATAGTCTTTCTGGGGCCCTTCTCGACTGAAGGCCACGTGCAGCTCTGTCACCTCACCGCCTGCACCACGGCCATACCCACACACAGAGTCACAAAGCAGTCCAGGAAGGGATAACAAAGGCTGTCATTTTATCGCCTGCATCACGGTCACACACACACACATACGTCATATGAACACGCACATAAACACAAGCGCACAAACTCACACACAGGTGCCTTAGGATAAAGACTGAGGAACGCAAGACACGCTGGCACCATGCACTGATTCATCCAAGGCCGCTACTTTTAAGCTTTTGTCATGACACCATGAGGATACAACAAAGTGCACTGTTCCATTTAAGGCCGCTACTTTAAGCCTTGGCCATGACACCATGAGGTACAACAAAATGCACTGTTCCTTTTAAGGCCGCTACTTTTAAGCTTTTGTCATGACACCATGAGGTACAACAAAGTGCACTGTTCCATTTAAGGCCGCTACTTTAAGCCTTGGCCATGACACCATGAGGTACAACAAAAGAGGATCCTTTCGTACAAGAAGTTGACGCATGCATGTACACGGGCTTCACCCCACATCGCATTGCATTATATAGTGAGCATCCAGTATGATGCACACAGGTGAGTGGGCATTACGCTGAAGTGAATCATCTGAGAATGGTGCACACAGGCTAGCAGGCATGCATGGCTGACATGCAGGTCGCCATTCCCTGCAAGCAGCCTCTTAGCACAGATAATAATGGCACACACAGCCTCTTAACACACACAGCCTCTTGGCACACACAGCCTCTTAGGACAGATGATAATGGCACACATACACGATCCCTTCTTCAGGTCCACTGGAGCAAAGCACCAGCACAACCAAAGCTGGGTATCACACACATATTGCAAGATAGGTACCGTAATTCATACATTATACACGACGCAAGGTGGGTATATACCGTAATTTATACACACAACACGACACAAGGCGGTATTACACACATCGCAAGGTGGCTGCATGCACGCTGCCACACATGTACACATGTGTCATTCATTTTTAAGGTTGGCAAGAGCCGTATATGTACACTGTATATGGTCGTATGTATGGTAATTGCCCTGCTAAAACTATTGTATATACACCGTATACACGTATTTTTGTATGGTTTTGGCCAACCCTTTTCATATTGCAAGGCAGGTATACCATGGGTAGCCCATTTTGCATAACATGATATATAATATTATATTATATTACATACTAATAATATGATATTATATTATATTACATACTAATAATATGAGTTCGCCTTGCACCCTATATACCATAATTAGCCCATCTTGTTACCTGTGAGGTGGGCAGCCAGCTCCTCTTGATACAGGTAGTCGTGCTGCGAGTTCCGGCAACCAAAGAAGAGGGACGCAGGGCCGAGCTTGCAGCCTGCATGGGAGGTAGCATTAGTAAAACGGAGAGGACCATTCGTCATTGAATGAATATGGGGTAGGGGGCTTAGTGAGTGGCATAGGAGCTGTGAGAACGGCGACTAAAGAAATGGGACGCAGGTCCAAGTTTGCATCCTTAGTGGGTTAAGAGAATGGGAGAGGATCATTCGGTATCGTACGTTTATGGGGCCTATTGAGTGGCATAAGGCATGAGCTTTGTGAGCTACGACGCCGGAAGAAAACAGGAATGCAAGGCTGAGCTTGCGGCCTAATTGAAAGGGAAAGAACTGATGTGTGTTTGTATGTGTGTGTGAGTGTCCTTCAGAGCAAAGACACCTGGGTTCCAAAGGGAAAGGGATGGAAGGGAGCCTTTCCAAATGGTACTTCTACTCTTTTCAAAGTCAAATACCAAGAATCAGACCAATATACACTTCCTGTTCTAAGACCCTTAAAGTTGGTAAGCTCAAACTTGCAGCTCAGTCTGAGGATATATCAGATACGATAATTTATCTGCTTTTTGCAGGGCCGCACGCTCTTGCAGAGGAGTCAATGCAAAGGTGGTGCTCACACACAGGAAACAAAGGGGGTGCCCGAACAGCTACGACGACTCACCTGCTTTGCGCAGGGCCGCACGCTCTTGCAGAGGAGTCATTGCAAAGGTGGTGCGCACACACAGGAAACAAAGGGGGTGCCTGAACAGCCACGACGACTTACCTGCTTTGCGCAGGGCCGCACGCTGTTGCAGAGGAGTCATTGCAAAGGTGGTGCTCACACACAGGAAACAAAGGGGGTGCCTGAACAGCCACGACGACTTACCTGCTTTGCGCAGGGCCGCACGCTGTTGCAGAGGAGTCATTGCAGAGGTGGTGCTCACACACAGGAAACAAAGGGGGTGCCCGAACAGCCACGCCAACTTACCTGCTTTGCGCAGGGCTGCACGCTCTTGCAGGAACCCCCTGAAGGGAGCCAAGCCAGTGCCGGGCCCCACCATGATGACAGGCTGCTGCAGGCTGGGGGGCAGCTTGAAATGGGAGTGGCGCATGAACACAGGCACTGCGCGTAAAATAAAACAGATGCAGAGCAAGTGTCAGTTGAGTTACCTCATGGTGGCAGGCTACTGTGGGCTATGGCGGCAGGCTGCTGTGGGCGATGATGGCAGGCTACTGTGGGCTGGGGGGCAGCTTGAAACGGGAGAGGCGCATGAACACAGGCACTTTGCGTGTGTAAGCTCAAACAAATGCAGAACACGTGTTATTTGGACTGCCCATGCAGGCTTGCTCTCACGCCGGGCCGGGAAGCAGCTGAAAATGGAGTTTGACAAGGAAACACGAGCACTATGCGTGTACATATGAAATAGATACAGATCTGTTGGTTGACATTTCGGCCATGATGGCAGGCTGCTCTTTGCTGGAAATAGGAGTGGCGGAATGACATGTAAGATGAGTGTGAAAGCCAGGCAGGAATGTGGAGTAGCGTGACCAACTGTGCAGCAGAGCTTGTTTCAAACTATGCCACGTTGTGCTGGCTGAGCGAGGGTGGGCCAGCTGACAAGGGTGGGCCAGAAGAAACTTGAAACGGGCATGGTGCATAAATGTCAGCACGGTGCTGCTACGTGTGATGCTGCTGTGTGTGTCACAGCCGCATCTGCAAGTCACTGCTGCCCCCCTGTGCGTCACTGCCGCCTCTGCAAGTCACTGCTGCCCCCCTGTGCGTCACAGCCGCCTCTGCAAGTCACTGCTGCTTCCCTGTGCGTCACAGCCGCCTCTGCAAGTCCCTGCTGCCCCCCTATGCGTCACTGCCGCCTCTGCAAGTCACTGCTGCCCCCCTGTGCGTCACTGCCGCCTCTGCAAGTCACTGCTGCCCTGTGCGGCACTGCTGCTCTGTATGTTGCCTCTCTGCTTCGCGCGCGCATGCTACTGATTTCATTTCACGAGCTCATTAAACTAATCACGTTCAATCTTGTTTAAGCGTTGTTTCAGACTTGCTGCTTCCTCTTGCCTCTAACTCACAGACCTTATGCAATTGCATACGCATACGCACACGCACACACACGGCACTTGTAATCTACACCCGTGACTTAGCACACGCACACACCCACCTTTTGAGCCCACCGGGGCGTTTTGGAGGAAGGTCGTGGCAATGCCCTCGTGCACACGACCAGTGGGCATCGTGTCCAACACAACAGAGGCTGTGATGTGCACTGAGCGTGGGTGCGCTTTGGGGGAGGAGGAGATGGAGTAGAAGCGGGGCTGCAGTAGAAAGGGTAGGGTAGGGGGAGTGTGCTGAGCTGTGCTTGCTAGGGCGTACGTATATTAGTGTGTGCGCACGTGCCAACTTACATGCACACAATCACAAGAGCACATACACAGGAGAACACGTGAACGAGTATAAGCAGAACCCCCCCCTCATACACACACTTGCACACACACACACACTTACAAACAAACACACACACGTACCTGCATGCGTGGCGCAATGCAGCCAAAGAAGGCCCCTAGGCTGGGCTTGGCAGAGGGAAAGGCACGCAAAACCTATAGAGAATGAATCACAAAGGATTTAATTTTACATCAAAGTTTATGTGTGCTTGTGCGTGCATAAAGGGTGTGGTGGGCTCGGCCGAGGGGAAGGCACACCGCATTTAAATTTACCTCAATCATTGAGGCATGCGCATATTCTTACATGCACCACGAGCCTCATGAACACCTCCAATTCCAGACCCCTACGCATTAACTCAACCTAGCGCTAAAGGGTAACACATGCAACATGCATTCACACGCACACACACGCACGCGCAGTGTTCTCACCTCTAGAAGGCTCCGGTGCGATTTGGCGATAAAGTCAGAGTACAGACCCTTGCCCTCAGGGTCCGCCATCTGACGCAGCTTTTCGGCCTGTGTCAGTACGTGTGTATGTGAGTGTATGTGAGCGTGCCTTTTTCCAGTATGCATGTCAGCTCATGGCTAGAGCATCAATACATGTAACGGCCGCACTCCACTCAGTGCAAGTCACAAATGGTATAATACATGGCACAGTCCTACTGCACATCTCATGGATGTAGCCCAAAAGTAAAATACATGGCACAGTCCTATTGCAAATCGCATGGATATAGTCCAAAAGTATAAAATACATGGCACAGGGTAACCATGGGGAGACCGCACCCAGATCAAGGCATCAGCCATTTTTACGGTTGGCCAGAACCATACATATACAATGTATACACCGCATTTTTGGCAGGGATGTTTTTATCAAAAAACCGGTCATACAATGTATATATGGTACCAAAATTCTGGTTAATCCTAGTCATTTTGCTTCCAAAGGGAGGAGCGGCACCTAACATCAGCATGTGCCGCACAGACACAATTAACACACTATTGAACAGGATTGAGCTGTGTACAACTGCAGACTGTGTATTGCTTTGTATACGATGAATATCTTGACCGAGATGACATGAAATTGATAGATTTGATGACATAAATCTGATGACATAAATTTGGCGCAAGCTTTTCAGTGTCGTCACAGACGACGTGCTTAAGCTTCCTACTATCTAGAACAGGCTGCAGGCTCATATCATTGAACATCATCACACGCCCAAGCATGCCACACAGCTGCAATTTAGGATCACCAGCCTATAACAGAAAGTGTCGCTGTTTGCTGCCCTTCCCCTGCTTCCAAGCATTTGCACCGCTTTCTGCACCTCCTTGTAATTTGCATTTCGGCAAAGTATCCATACCACCACCCACACTACCCATACCAACACCCACATACACGCATCCACCCACACACCCACACCCACACACAGACCCACACCCACCCGCATTTATGCATTACCCACACGCAGATACATGCAAACACACACCTCTTGCTCATCTGTTGCGAAGGTTGACAGTGTGGCTAGCACGTCCTTGTGTGGGCTGGACAGCACGTCAGCAAACAGTGACAGAGCAGTGCGCAGGGACAGGCACCCAGAAAAAGGGGGAGGGCGATCTGCATGCATGGAGCCGTTGCTTTGTTTGGACTAGCATGTAAAGAGTGTCGTGGCAAGAACTGAGCATCAGCACACAATGACAGAGCAGTGCGCAGGGACAGGCATTAGGCAAGAAGGGGGAAGTGTAATAGCACGAAAAATAGAATGTGGCCAGCCAAGTGGGGAGGGCAGTCAGATGCCTCTGATCAGTGTTGCTAGCGCACACGTGTGCTTGCATCAGCACGCACGTCCTTGAGCGTGTGGGGTGAAATCTGCATTAAACATTGCTATTGATGGCAGTTCACCAACGCTAGAGCTGTTGGCAATCATCATATGACACACACACCTAAGAACCCATATCATTATATGACACACACACCTAAGAACCCATATCATCATATGACACACACACACGCACACACCTAAGAACCCCTTTGGCATGGACAGACGGAGCATCAGGTCTAGCGGCTTGCCAAGGCGCTCTGCTATTTCCTGTATGCGTAGGTGCATGTGTGTATGTGCATGTGTACATGTGTACATGTGTGTGCGTGAGCGTGCCAGACGAGCGCGCATCAGCGTGTCTACTGTAAAGCACGCTTGCCATGTGAACCTCACAACGAGATGCACTAGCTCCATAATGACAAGATCAATGGGAAGCATCGCTCTTTCTGAACATTGTCATTCTTTCGCCAAGCTGCTAGAATTAAGCCAGCAGGAAGCAGCATACTAAACCAGCAGGAAGCAGCAGCAGCAGCAATAGAAGCAGAACTAGGAAGTAGAAGCGGAACTAGGAATTAGAAGCACAACTTAACAAGCAGGAAGCAGCAGCAGCAGCAGTAGAAGCAACAGAAGCAGAAAAAAAGATGGAGTCTGAGCTGATGGCTGCCTCACAACCAAACCACAAGTACAGAATCAAGTGCGCTCTGACCGTAGCAGCACGTAAGTGAAAGTTAGTGATACACATGCACAGTAGCTGCGACACATTCAAACCGTACACAGCCACATAGTCCTTAATCTCCCACACCTATACACCCACACCCACACCCACACCCACCCACACCCACACCCACACATCACCCAAACCCACACACCACACACACGCACACCACAAACCACCCACACCCACACATCACCCACCTGCACGACAGCCGGCGAGTTCTGGCCGTACACAGCCACATGGTCGCCGTGCTCGTACACGTTGGTGCTGGTGCTCACCTCCTGCTGTCCCTCACCACTGTTACAGCTGTTGCCGCTGCTGCAGAGGCGCATGCAAGTGAGTATGCGGATATGAGTGCATGTATGAGCCACCACTGTAACAGCTGTTGCCGCTGCTGCAGGGGTGCATGCAAGAGAGTATGCAGATATGAGTGCACGTGTGCGTGCGCGTGCAAGTGTGATTTTAAATGCAGTTCCGGGTAGTTTGCAGTGAATTATGGGGATGACAGTGAGAATGACACTGTGTGAAGGGGAAGAAGAGGGTAAGGTCAGCCAGCAGGGGGGTCCTCCTCCTGACCAGGCCACCAAGCATGTGAGTGCTGGGCTTGAGCACTTGCATCTTGCATGGCAGCTTGCACCTTGGCAGCTTGCACCATACTGACTGACTCCAGATGGAAGCTTACGGCTCCTCCTCCCTCTGCTCCCCCCCCTCCCCCTGCCCCTGGCCCTGATGAAGCCTCAACCAGCAGCCATGCACAAACCTTGAGCAGTGTCTGGCGCAGCGAGAACACACACATGCGTAAACACATACATACGCACACATACACACACGCATACACACACACGAGCACGCACACACGCACACACATTCACATATACACACACATACGCACACACACACGCACATAAGCATACGCGCACACACATGCACATATACACACACGCATATACGCACATACACACACACACATACGCACACACACAAACGCATACACACACATGCACACACACACTCACACGCACACACACGCACACGCACACACACGCACATGCACACGTACGCACACATACACACACATACGAGCATATAACCTCTAGCGATGGCTGTGAGTGCTTTTAAAGACATGTAACGTAAATGAAGCCCTTGACTCCTGCTTGACTCCTTCAGTGCCTGAAAATAAGTAATAGCGCGCTGTCACCCCCAGCCCGAGAATTTTTATAACACCTTCAGGAGGCTCCAGAAAAGAAATTGTATAGGCACGTATGATTTTTGGGCTGGACCCCCCTGCCCCCCCCCCCCTAAACCCCCTTCCGGTGCCCCCACCCGGACAAAAAGGTTACCAATCTGCTCCTACTTCAAACAGGCACCCATCTGCATACTCATCAAGACCTGAAACTGAAGTGTTGCAGAGTTATGGGGCAAACTGAGATACGGACGCCCATGCACACGTGACCTACCAGGCACCCATAACTGGCTTGCACAGTCCCACATTGCCTCCATTTCTTCAGAATTCCACTGACTATCTCATGCTGGCACAATCCTGTAAGTTTGGGGTGAATTGCTGCTTCATTGGCTTGACTCACCCCGCGGCCTGCACCCAAGCACGTGTGCCTCTGTCT
>Ga0307974_1002944_pt1 | contig 12177 bp, 14 predicted proteins | sample OrgLakmetagen784_FD_201812 | JGI IMG/M metagenome (GOLD analysis project Ga0307974, IMG submission 201812) | Saline water microbial communities from Organic Lake, Antarctica - #784 | ecosystem: Environmental > Aquatic > Non-marine Saline and Alkaline > Saline | place: Antarctica: Organic Lake... | reverse complement strand
CTGTGCGTGCGTCCGTGCGTGCGTCCGTGCGTGCGTCCGTGCGTGCGTCCGTGCGTGCGTCCGTGTGTACGTCCGTGCATGCGTCCGTGCGTGCGTCCGTGCGTGCGTGTGTGTGCGTGCGTGTGTGTGTGCGTGCGTGTGTGTGTGTGTGTGTGTGTGTGTGTGTGTGTGTGTTAGTTTGACCACATCACCGATGCTTGTCTGGCTACCGCAACAGCTCGACAGCACACCAGCTTGACTCATTTGACTAGCCAAGCCACTAAAAACGTTACATTAACATTAAACAATTAACATTATTGATTTGTCTGGGTACCCCCTCTGCCACAACGCTCTTGCTTCCACACTTTGATGGTGCTGCTGCAATATTTACCCGCTCTGTGGCTTGTTTGTGCTTGATCAGCTGTTGACTCCAACCCATAAAACCTGCACACACACACACACACACGCACACACACACGCACACACACACCTGCACAGTGCCGCTGCAACACCAAACCGCTCTGCGGCTGTGTTCATTGGGGACGCGTATGAAGACCACTTCCTACTGCCAGGGGACAAGGTGCTGCTCATCACAACTCGACGGCTCATTTTCCTGGACGCTCCAGGTGATATTTTGTGCTGGAGGGTGGGTGTGTGCGGGCTGCGTGCGCGCTATTGGTGTGCACCTCATGTATTAAACAAGTTGTGCTGGAGGGTGTGTGAAGGCTGCATGTGCGCTATTGGTGTGCTTCTTGATTAAATATAAGAAGCTGTGCTGGAGGGTGTGTGAAGGCTGCATGTGCGCTATTGGTGTGCTTCTCGATTAAATATAAGAAGCTGGTCGTCACCAAGCAACAGCTGGCTACCTTCTTGATGATTGAAGCACGATGATTTTGTGACGAGTAGATGCTCAGGAGCTGGACTTTGGTAGGTGCTGCTGATATTACTGCCTGCCTGAAGATCCTCTCAGATGCTCCATGCATGTGCAATTGACGCTAAGGAACTGGACCTCGGTATTGGTGCTGCTGCTCGCTGCCTGCCAGCACATACTCATATTCGCGTAAAGCATGTTGCTGATCAAAGAGGGCAAAAGGGGGTTGTGGACAACCAGGCTGTGAGGTGCTGCCCCTCAACACCTGACAGATTGTATCCATGGACACCCCGGTACATCATTCTGCCAAAGAGTTTTCTAAATTTTTGTCCAGGGATACAAATATGTCGGTCGCTCCTCTTCACCCGGATAGCTGTGCTTCATTCCTGGACGCTCCAGGTCATTTATTTTGAAGATAACAAAAGCGGTGTTTGTTAGTTCTTTATGTGATGGTCATGTGTGCTTCTGATTCAGATCTGCAATGCAGTGAGGGCTGCTTGACCCCTCATCATTGTACGACAGGGGGGAGGCAATTTGTATGTTTTCACACTTATGCAACACTGTGCTCCTGTGTCTGTGTCTGTGTGCAGGTTTTGTGGCTCTGCAGCAGCGCGTGATGAGTGGGGAAGCTGTGCATGTCACTGACGTGCCAGGGGGCACAGTTGTGTGGTCTCTGCAGGTGAGTACTGGCGTTGATACAAAGAAGCAGACGCTGTGAATGATATCCACGCAGTAAGTGTAACCAGGCCTGTAGGCCTGCTGAGTTTGGTGTGAAGCCCTTGAAGTCCAGCTCTTGGAGTGACGCAGTAGGCCTGCTGAGTTTGGTGTGAAACCCTTGTTTAGTTTAGTTTGGATTACAAAGGCATTCATCCTGGAATGGCTGCTCAACCTATGAGAACGAGGTAAACTTCAAAACAAACCTAGTAAAAAAACCCTTGAAGTCCAGCTCTTGGAGTGACGCAGTAGGCCTGCTGAGTTTGGTGTGAAACCCTTGTTTAGTTTAGTTTGGATTACAAAGGCATTCAACCTGGAATGGCTGCTCAACCTATGAGAACGAGGTAAACTTCAAAACAAACCTAGTAAAAAAAACCTTGAAGTCCAGCTCTTGGAGTGACGCAGTAGGCCTGCTGAGTTTGGTGTGAAGCCCTTGAAGTATAGCTCTTGGAGTGACGCAGAGTGATATTGCGCATATCACTCTTGCTGTTTATCAGTAATCCCCTTTAGTTCCTCCCATTTTGTTATTTCCTTGGTCCTCACAACTGCTCTTCAAGTCATGTAGGAGGGCAGGAATGGAGCTTTGCTGTTGCTACCTGATTATTATTTCATTTAGATAGGAGAGGATGAGAATCTGTGTGTGTGTTAGGGGCTCCGTGTAATGCATGAGGCACATTCGGATTGAGGGAGGAGTCGTTTGCAATAGGCACGAGCATGATGAAGCTGACAAGTTTGGATATGGCGTTTGGATATGGCGTCTGGATTAGGCGTTTGGATTAGGCGTATGATGAAGCTGACAAGTTTGGATTAGGCGTTTGGATATGGCGTCTGGATTAGGCGTTTGGATTAGGCAGGAGTATGATGAAGCTGACAAGCTTACCGTGAGCAATATGCGCTCATCTGACTTTGTTGCAAAACTGAGAATCACATACCCCATCCAGTGTAAATAGATAATGCCTTATATGCACTAAACCAAGATGCATGTCAGCACATACTTGCTCGCTCATGCCTTCGTGCCTCACACACACACACACACACACACACACACACACACACACACACACACACACACTGATCCCTACACCATTGGATTCCTACACCAACATACATACACACACGGCTTCCTACACCAATATACATACACACACGGCTTCCTACACCAACATACATACACACACGGCTTCCTACACCAACATACATACATACACACGGGCTCCTACACCAACATCTCCACTGCAGTACAAGTCTATGCTCACAGCGGAGCTTGCGTGGCATCAGCAGCAGCCTGGGGTCCCTCCAGATGGTGTGCTGGTGCATCGCAAAAAGCACAGCCAAGAGGATGACACGCTCGTGTATGATGTGCGATGCAGGTACGGGTACTGGTACCCTTTTTAGTGCTTGGGGTTGTTTATTGTATGATCTGAGATTGAGATGATTATTTGTTGACAGCGGAAGCAGTGAGTTCAATGCAACCTTGTGAGGTGTGCGCAACAGCCACACAAGCATCAACACACGCAGCACTTAGTGACACAGGAGCAGCAGAGCAACCAAAAAAACTACTAGGCCTTTTCCAGAGGATATATGCTTCAGTTCCAGGGACAGCCACACAATAGCAGCAGAAGCATGCAGCAGAACGTGTACACAGGCATGCAAGCCCTGTGTACACAGGCATGTGCGTGTACGTGTACACAGGCATGTACGTGTACGTGAACACAGGCATGTACGTGTACGTGTACACATGCATGTATGTGTACACAGGCATACAAGCACAGTTGCCGGGCAATCAGAGGTTGGCATCTGTGTGTCAGCATCTGGATTCTAGATGTGTTTTGTGGATGTTTGATGCTGATGTGTTTAGTAAATGTTTGATAATGCGTTTTGTGGATGCTTGATGTTGACGTATCACAGGTATTTCTGTGAATTCCTGCCCAGCGCCCATGCCCACAAACTGCTGCGCAAGCCACCAGCATCTGTGACTTGCACACAATCAATCTCAAACACAGACCCAACTCCCACCACTTCATACTTTGACTTGCACACGAGCATCTCCAAATATGCAACTAAATATAAGCACGGACCCAACTCCCACCACTTTAATTTATAACTATTACACAGGCATTAATAATGTGGAGAATGGTTTTAACTGCCTGCGTACTCTATTTTTTCTTGTTTACACCAGCGTTTGCAAACACAGCCTGACACCCACCAGATTATTTGATAACTTGCACAATTGTATTCGAAATACAGGCTTAACTCCCACCACTAGGTAGATGGTATGCCTTACACGCAATCCTCTGCAAACACAGGCCCAACTCCCACCACCATATGGTATGACTTGCACGCAATCCTCTGCAACACAGGCCCAACTCCCACCAGGCCCAAGAGCTGCTGCAGGCCATCAACGACACCCGGCGCCGCTACGACACACGGCCCAGCCAGATTGCCGCAGACCTGAGGAGTAAACAGATGCTGCCGGCTGTGAGCGACGCAAGCCAGGTGTGTAGCTTTGACAGGGTGAACTATGCCAGCCTTATGCGGTGCAGGCTAGGCTGGCTGGCAGACTGTGGAAGCGACGTTTTTACTGTGACATCAAATGGTGTATCATTTGTAGGGTTGGCCAGAACCACTTTATATACGGTTTATATACGGTGTTTTGGGCAGGGAATTCACCAAATATTCGGTCACATCCGGTGTATAAACCTATGGTTTGGGTCAAAAAAATACTTGCTTTTACAAGGCCAGCAGGTATACAGTTAGAATGAGGTTTTGGTCTGCTGAGGCCCTGTCGCAGCGGTCAGACTCCCGAGCTCAACGCGTCATGCTCGACAAGTTGCGTTAGAGTTGCGTGCCTGTCGGACAGGACATGGTTAATAACGAGCTCGTGTGAGATGCTGTGAGGTGCTCAGCTGAAACGAAATACGAGAAACATTAAACCGGTTTAGAACGGTTTGAAGCAACGCATTTTACAGCTGTAGTGGGTCACCAGCAGGGGTGGCCAGAACCGTATTAATGTATGACTTTACATCAGACCCACCATTCCCTTCCAAATTTCGTCCCTAAAACGAACCTCATCGTTTTTTGACTTTTCATATGAAACACTTATGTGCCAAAAAAAGGGTATGGGGTCCGCTGTGTGCGCCGGAGGCTGGATTTGTGCCATTTCCCTGCCAAAAGGGGGTTGTACCCATGCATGGGTACAGAAATGTGACACCAAATCCAAATTTCACCATTTTTTGTTCCCAGACATGTTCTGGGTTAAACCATACCCATTACAGCAAAGAAAGGGGGGGGTGAAAATTCGCCCTCAAAAGGCTTGGTGCGTGGGCCTGTTTGCTGGGCAAAAATGGTGCATTTCTGGAAACCCTGGAAACACCCTTTCTGGCTACCACCTGGGTGTTGGAAGTCCTTCAGAATGCTCCCTCCCAAGGCATGCCCTGTCAAGTATTATGGTCTGGAATGTTGGAGATGGGCCGTGGTGGGCAGCAACAGCTGAGATTTCCTAATTAACATCAGGCTCTGGTCAGCCCCTCCGAGCACAAGCTGCTGTCGTCCAGCTGTCAGCTGTCGAATTTCGTCTCTTTTAAACCCGGGAGGTAGACAAATATTTGATTGGCTGGACATTTTTTTTACCCTAGGACTTTGTCCTAGGCTTATGGATTGCTAGAGAAACTGAGAGTTTTGTAGCTTAAAAATTTGGACCTTTCTCCAAAAACGTCAACAGCCAAATCGAGTAAAAGGGTCATGCTGAGAAGGATGGTGCTTTCCAATTGTTGGACAGTGCCCTGGTTGGAGAGTGGCACCTTTTTTTGAGCTCCTTGATATAAATTTGATACAGCTGGTAAGAAGACTTGATTTAAAGACATACTGGGCCTTAACGCCTCAAATGGCGATGCCGCAAAATGCAAATCCGTTTCTTGAGCGGAGTCATGTTGCTGCATTTTCGCGATGCGCAGGAAGTAGCATACAACATCGCTGGAGCACAATTGCATTCCGGCCACTTGTTGTTGTGATGACGTGTGCTCGGTGCAAAGGCTGTCCGAAATTCTCTCTCTGTGCAACTTTCAGAGCCAATACACATTCCATGGACTTCCCCTTACACTGCAACACGAGGTCTCAAAGCAACCTGAACGCCTCAATTGAAAGCTTGCACAGTTGCTGCAACCTGAACGACTCACTCAATAATTGACAGGATGCAAGTGGAGCACTAGTTGGTGCAAAAGCAAGGCAGTATTTGCTTATTGTGCACGCACACAAGAGTTTATGGGGTTAGCCATGCATCAGTCTTGACTGCATGGTTCCTAGGGTCCCCAAGCGCAGCGCCGCTATATATTTGTATGCGCACAGCAAAAGAGTCGCGACCCCAAACGGCTCAGTGGTTGATGCCTGATTGTAAATCGCGCTTTTCCCTACCAAAAGGGGGTCCAAATCCGGACCTTCACCCCAGACCCCCGGACCTTGGGTGGGGTCCGCAATATTATTGCAACACCCCTGGTAAGTTGATGGCACCGGGGAGAAGCTTTTGGAAATCCATCTCTGGCTGGGATTTCCACCCTGCCCACCTGGGCACTCATTTGCACAAACTGAGTGTGCAGGGGTGCTGTAATATGTCTAACTAAGGCTCCTGACTCCTTCAAAGTGGAAAAGTGTGAAGGTTCGTTTTATCAAACAGGAATGGTGGGTCCGACTGTACATCAGATCCCTGCCAAAATTCCAGAGGGGGCTGACTGAGCCAAATGAAAGCGTGTTTTTAAAATGTGAATTGAGCATGGGCCCCAAAGTTTGCTATGTTTAAGCTTGGCACCCAGAGACCGGCCATGCTCTGAATTTTTATTTGCTCCTGAGCTTGAACATAGCAACTTACGGGGCACGTGTCTGATTTCCCGCGGCGTGGACCCTACTTCTCACCACAAAAAAATTTCATAGCAGATCACCCAGTCCACCAAATGGCATACTTTTGTGTGGTATGGTATTGTTGTAATAAACAAATATGATTGCAAAAAAATCAAGTGAAAAGATGAAGTGCATGGTGATGTGGCTTAACATGTGCTGTTTCATCATAGAAAGGCACCAAATTAGGGTTTGGGCAGTCAAGGTGGGCTTTGACCCCCGTCAAGTTGCGCACACTGTGACTTACATAGATATAAGCACATCCTCGTGCAGCTTACAATACCAGCTTTCATTTAAAGCCAGAATGGCGTCAGTTGGCTGAGTGGGCAGTAAATGGCTGGATTCAGAGTGTGAAAAGGGCACATATTGGGACATTTCCCCTGTCAATCCCCTCTGCCAAAATTCCTGTATGTATATATATGTGGTTATGGCCAAAGTAACTGTATGTGGCTATGGCCAAAGTAACTGTATGTATATATATATGTGGTTTTGGCCGACCCTAGTCACGAGTAGTAACCGTTTCAACTTTTTGCCCATTCTATGTTGTTGCCACCCGCAGCATCTCCCTGCTACAGTACTGTCCATCGACTTCAAAGCGGTGTGGGTCGCTGCGAGGCGTACGGCTAGTGGTTTACAGATCACCTCCTCACTATGGCGCCCTGTGGGTCCTCCAGGGTAGGTGCCACTGTTCAGGATGCGTATGCATACAAACAGATATGAGTATGTGGATGGGGATACCAGAAAATAGTGTGCTAGTGAAAAATTTGGGATTGTGAGCTTAACTAAATATGGGTAGGTATGTCTGAACGCGAGAATTGTTACCTGCGTAAAGCATTTGTTTCACTATACAAGATAACACAGGCGAGGTGCCCTTGTGGATCCTTTAGGGTTGGGTCAAATCGTTTGAGCAAAAACAAGATGGAAACATGGTCTTTGCTAAACGCACGCGCGCACACGCACAAACACACATGTATACACATTCACACACACATGTACACACACACATACACACACTCTCACACACACACATACACACACAACATACACACCTAGGTACGCCATCCTGGGAGATGTGGCAGTGAAAGGCACGGACAGGCCCTCACACCCTGTCCGCATGTACCGAGACACCTACACCCCTGCTGCTTCTGTGCCTCCTTCTTCTGCCCCCACTCCAACCCTCACCACCCAATCAGCAGTACAGGCAGAGGCTGAGGAGGGACCAGAGTTTGCACCGCAATTGGCACCCCCGACAGGGTGTGTGGTTGTGGGGGTGGTGGAGATGGGGGGGGGGGAGACAACAATTAGCACCTAATTTTGTGGTGTTACCACCAGGCTCATAAACATGCCTACCTCGTAGACCATGCTCAAGAAGGAATTGTGCCAACGCAGAAATCCATGCATTTTTTGTTCTATTATGTTTGCATTGTGAGATGGCGGTGTATTTTTTACAAGTAAATAAAAAGACGAAGAAACTGGAGAGGAACTCAGAAAAATAGCAAGCATGATATGAGAGATATCACTTTGCTTCACTTCAAGAACTGGAGTTCAAGTGCTACACACTGAACTCAGCAGTTGTTTACGTATGTACACACTGATACACACACTGTCACATTTACACACACACACACACACACAAACACACACACACACACACATTCACACACACACACACACACACACACACAATCACACAGGTACGCACTTGTATTCCGTACCAGTGCAAGCCCCCCAGTCACTATTTGGCGCCCTGTCCCTCCTAGAGGCTATTCTGAGGTACGTCTTAAAAAAATCAAATAGTAAACCCAATGCGAGTAATGCGAAGGGGGCAACACTTAATTATTAAACACAAAGCGAGCCTACGCAAGGGCCTTTTGTCCCTCTGAGCTGCACGTGCACACGTGTGAGTTTGCTTGTGTGCGCACATGTCCATGCGTGTGCATGTGCATGCATGTGCATGCACAGGGATGTGAATGTGTGCATGCATGCACACGCATATGCATGTGTACGCACCCGTACATGTGCTTGTGAAGGACGGCACCTGCTTAAACTGCTGCTCCTCCCTAAAGAACTCCCCTGCTGCTGCTAATGCCTGAAGTCAGCCTAGGCCGCCTCTTCTTTGCTGCTGCTGCTACTGCTGCATCCCGCACTGCAGCCCTGTCCTCTCCAGCTCGCCTTCTCACTTCTGTCTGGCTACTGGGCTTGAATAACGCCAGACAAGCTGTTTGTGCCCCTCGAGGGTCTTCCCGGCCCCTTCCCGTTCATGCTCATAGAGTGGATAATCCTTTTTCCCAGTAAGCTTCGCAAGGCCTTGGTATTTCAGTTATTTCATGTGCTCGCAACGCACTTCTGGGATGAAAAGCGTTTGCGGTACGTGGTGATATAAGTATGGTACAGCTCTAACAATATTTAAAGGGGTAATTTACTATCTTCCTCCCAACAACATTTTTGGCATTCCGCAGTGCTAGTGCCTTGACAGATGGCTTGGCTGAATTGCTCCAGTTTTAACCTTGTTCCCCTGCATGCGTTTGATCAGATTTATTACGTTGTCAAAAGAGGAGGTAGGGATGCCACGGCCGAGTAAAAAAATAAACAAAGCTGCACGAGTGCTCCCAAGGGGCATAAAGGATTAATGGAGTTCGAAACGTCGAAACACATCAAGGCGCTGGCTGCTTTCATTACCACACACTTGAGTTAAAGCATTCCCCACTTCCCAACGCAAATGTAGGGTGGTACAGGGGGGGATAAATTATATGCAATGCTGGTCGACAAAGGGGAAACAAAGGAATTCAATTATTACGAACGGAAAGGGATGTGCAGATACATTGGGTCTTCTGACGTACTGCACACTACTCTGCTAAAATGTATAGTACCATTGTTGCACCACTGTAGGTCAGGTACGTCCATCGTATACATTTTAACACACACTTGCTTCCACTCTCCCCTGCACCATGTTGCAGATCGGCCACGTGGCCTGGCCAGAAATGGAGGAACCCCCTACGTCTCTGGTGCGGTGCATGCGCTCAGATCTGGTGGCGCCTGCCAAGGTGTTTGAAGCCCCCCTATGGTCTGGTGCCAGCGCTGACAACCAGTTTTGGGTGGCCAGCATTTGGCTGGTAGATTCCCCTCTGTCAAACTTTATGGCGAATAAAAGCGCCAGCCGGCCTCCAGCGGGCCCCAAAGTACCAACGTATTGAGAAAGAAGCGTGAGAATGAGACGGCCTTTGTACAAATATTTCTGGCGTGAGACACTCCGGTTTCTGTTGTCTTTGCTACCCTTTTGTGCTGCAATGCACGATGAATTGCAAACAAGCAGGACGCCAGCTGTTTCTCAACATCTTGTTTGATAAACTACATTTAGTAGTATGCTTGCAAACAAAAAAATGTTAATTAGCACCAATACTACCAATTTCGGGAGCAGCAGGAATTTCTTAGAAGGTTGTACATAAATCCGAGAGCTCAGATTCAAACAAAAGAAAATGGGCAGAAAAGCAAGAGCTGTGAAGACGAATTATGGTGCCAGCAGCTTCAGCATGGATTGCAAGTATGGGCTATATTTCACCAGCTAAGCCTCCACAAAGGTGTGTTTAAAGTCTCCTTCCCCTCTCTTGACGTGAGAGAAGAAGAAAGAGGCAACGGCTCAATCGACTCACCGAGGAGGCGAGACCCCAGGAAAAACGTCCCTGCCACTGATTTAGCATGAAAGAAAAGAAAAGACTCCGCTGGTGTTCATGACACAGCCAGCATGATTAGGGAGGGTGTTACTTGGGTGCCCGCACTAGGCAACCCCCCACCGCAAAAAATTAAAAAGAAATTAATGTGGGTCAGGGGGGTTGTGTACCGTAGCACCCAGACCCAAATCTTGACTGTTGTTGCTTTTGTTATATTTCAGTGCATACCTTATGTTTATGAGTGCAGGTGCATGTCTGATGGAGTGCTTATTCAGTTTGTGTGTCAGGTTTTTAATCTTATGGTAATCCAGATAATAGTCTGCCAGAGGCTTGTCTGTATAGTCTTTATAGATAACCCCCATAGCTCTAACGAGGATCACGTGGAGCTTGACTTCCCTATATCCTTGTCTGTTTAGGTTGGCAATAAGCACACTGTGCTGTGCTTTCACTTTTTGGAGTTGGGGATCAGGCCTAGTGTCTTCACAAATATTTAACTCAACCAGGTGAGCCTCCCGCTGCTTTGGATTCAATTTCTTGTCTTTAGCAAGCTGTTGAAATTCAAAATAGGATAGCGTCAGGACAAGAAGCAAGAGGCTTCTAAAGCATATGCTGTTTGTTCTGGTAGCAACCAAGAGGGCAATGTTTTCTTGGCAGTGTTTCTCAGATTTGGGCCTTGCTCTGATAGTTTATCTGTGCTGCCTACGTCAGTGTAGGCAATTTGGTTGGCACTGCATGGTCCCTTTTGTTCAAGAGGAAGTTCATTTTTATGGTCCTAGCCAACCCTACTAAACATGACACAGATCCTTGCGATGTTCCTTTGCAATGCTTTGCTTTTTTTAAAGCTAGCAGTGTCCGTGTAGCACCTGAACCTTGGCCAGCTATAATGTTCAGGTCGTCCAATCTTTTGGTCGGCATTGTCTGGTGTGTGACAGCAACCTGATGGTGGCTGGGGTTATGTGCGTGGCATAAGTTTGTAAGACCTGCTTGCTACGAACAGCATACGAGACAGTTTTGTGCAACCTGGAGACTACCGCGGGCTGCGACTTGTGAAACATTTTTGAATTTCTACGCATAATTGGTGTTAACTTGACTGTCTGCCTAAGCAACACCTGGGAAAGTCCGAGTAAAAGTACTTACTCAATTTGCTCTGTGTAAATGATGAAGAGGTCGTAGTCCCGGTGATGTTTTTTACAAAGGTTGAGTGGCGTGCTGGCCATTTCTAATTTATATTAACAACGCTAAACATCAATTTAGCTATCTAGGGTGATGATGTTGCATATTGAACTTGCCTGCACGACTCCAGTCACTAGTCCAGCAGTGTGACAATACACTTGAACAATTTTTGATCTACTTCAAGGTAGGAATTTCACAAAACAACGTTATAATTTTACATCTGAAGAATAAATTGCACCATCCACTCGTTTGACGCAACGTTGAACATCGAACACATACATACATTTTCAGAGCTTCCTAATTTTTCCGTGAACATCGCATCAACTCGGGTCTCTACTACTTAAATTCATTATTTATTTTACGTATTTGAAGTACAGCCTCAAATCAAATGTGACAGCAACCATCTTGGACTGAAACTTTGATTTGAGGGGTTAATTCTGATTTCAAATAAACTTTTTCAACCGAGCCAATTGCAATCGAGCAGTGTTGGTAGATGTCAGTTGGCAGGAAATTTTCTGGCGATTTTCTCGTGCAGTAAGGCCGAATCTGAAATACTATGTTATTGCTTTGGTGGCACAAAACCGTTCCACAGCAAGTTGAGTCAATTGCAAACCCTAAAGCACAAATTCAACGAAACATCCCTACCCACTTATTGTATTGTTAATATGTTTATTAAGTAGGCAGTCGCCCACGAAAAAGAAGATGGCCAAAAAAAAGAAGGAAGATTCTGCCGCTGCTGCAACCGCACCTGCCACCCTCGCCATGCCGCAGGTTTGTGCTGCCAAACCCGTCGCTCTGTACTTCATTCTTCCTCCTCCTCTCAATGATGATGACACACACACACACACACACACACACACACACACACACACACACACACACACA
>Ga0307974_1002943_pt1 | contig 12177 bp, 10 predicted proteins | sample OrgLakmetagen784_FD_201812 | JGI IMG/M metagenome (GOLD analysis project Ga0307974, IMG submission 201812) | Saline water microbial communities from Organic Lake, Antarctica - #784 | ecosystem: Environmental > Aquatic > Non-marine Saline and Alkaline > Saline | place: Antarctica: Organic Lake... | reverse complement strand
CCAATTATTTATTTTGCAGTAACATTCAGCACCCCCTCACACACAATGGTGCTTTAGGAGCCCTGGGTTGTTGTGTGTACCACCCTCAACTCCCACGAACTCAAGAAGATAATGGAAGCTTAAAAGAATAAAAAGGACCAAAGTTCAGGGCCGCAAAATGTCGGCTTGCGTGTTTACATTCCTCTATTCTATATCAAGCCCCACTGCGCGTCCGCCACCCTTCTCCCTCCTGCTGCTCCACCCTCTATACAATCACTGCCGCTGTCACTGTCGCTGTTGCTGTCACTGCTCCTACTGCACGCCTTGCTTGTGCTTACTTGGGCACGAGCTGCTCGGGTTCTAGGCCTGGTCTTGCACACTGTCTGCAACACCTGCTCCTCTGTCAGCCTTTCAGCTGCCTGAGCTTGCTGCACAGATGCCAACATTGTAGCCTGTACTTGCACAGCATCCACGCCTTCATCCCACACCTTCAATTCTTTAAAATAAAAAATCATTACCGTCCCCTATATATAATGGCGCAATTACAACAATTCTGGATTAGTTGGCGATCAATCCAGGGCCGGATTAATGAAACACCATTAAACCGAGCAAAAATCCACGCACATTTACAATGCAGCTTCATTTCCGCCACTTTTGCTTTCCCCCTTCTTGCTGCCTTCTCTCCAACCAGCATATCAATGTATAAAAACCGTTAATCAGGCTGCAGGAAGTCAGAAGAGCGGATGTTTGGGCGGGCAAAGTTGAGCCAGAGGCCCAATTTGGCTCGAGATTCCAGGGCACTGTAGCTCAGACTTTACTTAGATTTAAAGGCGTTTTGTACAGTGGTCAACACCACTTTGTCATTAATCCACACCATTAATCCTCTATCGACCCCCCCCCTGGATAGAAATAAATGCAAATAATTCCGCATTTATTCATTAATCCGTCCGTTAATCCACTTGTTGTAATTGCAAAAGTGGATTAATGATTTTTCGTTAATCCATTAATCCATTAATCCACCTGTTGTAAATGCGCCATAAATATATAATTTACCACCGTTTCACGAGTAATCTGTCACCGCCCCCACAAAAATAAAAAATTAGAGGCGGTGATATACCAGAGGGGGTTATCTGAGGCCCAAAACGGGTATACTTTTTGCATGCTCCTAGGGCAGGTGGCCTTAACTGGCACATTTCAAGCTCAGCTCTGCTATGTAGGGCTGGATTTTAATGAAGCTGAGCTTGAAACATGCCAGTTTGGGCCACCTGCCTCAGCAGCCGCGGCGTGAACCCTATTTTTTGAGCAGCCATATGCTGTATCTGACGAGCCAGAGCATTAAGTTGAGTGATTTTTTGTGTCTTGGAGTCCTTATAATAAATAAAGATCATTGCAAAAGCAATGGAGCAAAAAGAGCAAGTGGTTGGCGAGATATGCAAATGAATGTGCCATTCCCCTGGAAAGCACCCATCTAGGGTACAGGTGCATGACGTGTGCTTTTAGTCCTGTCATTCTGTACGCAGGGCAGCAACTTGTCTAAATCTGCGCACATGCTTGGCTTATAAAGTCAGCATCAGTTGGAAGCTAAATTGGGTCCAATTTAATGAAGTGACGTGTGAGTAGTTCCACCTTTCATGCAAAAAGGAGAATGTTTTGGTTTTTGCCCAGAGAACCCCCTCTGGTGATAAAATTTATGTACGTTACAAATATTCCTTTCTTGTCTATCTGTAGATGGTCAATGCACGTTTTGCATGAACACAGGAACAGGTTTGCTTGTTTCAAGGACAACGGGACGTTGTGTTTTGCCTAATGCCTAATGCCTAAGCTTCCAAGCAGAGCATATCCAGGCCTTCTGATCGGCAATGATATGAAGCAAAGCAAAAAGGCAAAGCTGCATTTGCCCTACTTATGCTGGACTCATGATTTGACTCACAAGAAACTTCCCGTTTCATTATACATAATAGCATAAGCTATGATACCCCTCGTATTCAGTGAAGTGTTAATTTAAATGCTCTTTCACCTGGTGTTGGTTGTGCAGTTTTCGCTGGATTCTCGCTACGTCAAAAGGGCAACAGGAACTTTGGGCTTACAATCGTTTGCGGGTACAGCTTCTCGGCCTGCTCCAGGCGGGCCAGCCCGGCTTGCAAAGCCTGCAGCTGCCCAAATACGAAAGCTTTCGCCGTCCTTGCTCCCGCCATCGCCAAACTCAGGGCAGCAGGGGCGAGCAAGCAGGCGATCAAAAAGAGCAGCATCACCTTATTTGCCAGATTCACAAGAGGGTGCGGAGGAGGAACTGCAGGAGGAGGAAGTGGAAGGGGAAGGAGAAGGGGGATCGTCTGATGAGGGAGAAGGGGAAGACGAGGATGAGAAAGAGAAGAAGATGCAGGGCAAAAAAGGCGGAGGAGGAGAGCAAAAGGGGAAAGGGAAGCAGCAGCAGAGGCCTCAGAAGAGGCGCAAGCGACTTATCCCCAGGGAACTGAGCGCCCCAAGTACCTCCAACAAAATTAATGTAGAAAAGAAGGCTACTTCTAGCATTGGGGGAGGAGGGAGCAAAAAGGGAGGACAGCAGGAAGAGCAGCAGCAGCAGCAGCAGCAGCAGCGGCAAGTCCAGGTATGCTCACTTTGCATTGCAGAAGAGCTTCCTGCAAGTTTGGCTGATACCTTCATAGTAATATGTCAAAATGTCGTAATATAGAGGGTGTGTGATCTTGTGACCTGAGAAAAAAATTGGGCGAAATTATTAAATGTTATTGAAAAACCCGGAAAGGCTGCACTTAACAGAGACTCATTTGCCCTAACTTGCAACGTAATTATGCTATTCATGCAAATTACCTGTGAGTACTTTACCCCGGGCACTCATCTCACCATCACTTTTCCCTATCAGACTGGCATTAGAGGGAGAGGCCGTCCTCCCAATTTTGAAAGAATTGCCAAGGCTGTAGAAAACAGCAGCAGCAGTGAGGAGGAAGAGGGGGAGGATTTGCAGCAGCAGCAGCAGCAACTGGCACCTGGCAGAAAAGGCTTTCCAGCAGAGAAGGGAACCTCTGACTTCAGCAGCGGCATTGGAAATGCGCAAGACACTGGCCCACAAGAAGTTGTACAGGGGGAGGGTCAGGAGGAGAAGGCCATGCTTGATGTGAACAACGAGCCTGCACAAGGCGAGTCTTCTGACAACAGCAACAGTGCAGAACAGCCCTCACACTTGAAGCAGCCTGCACGCAAGAAGCCTACTGCTGCCAAGAGGAAGAGGCGGAAGACGGTCGTGCCCAGAAGTTTGAGCAAGCGCTAGAGACCAATTGTATAAAAATTAGTAGGCCTTGCTGTCCTCCCTTTGTGTAAATATAACTGAACAAGGAGTTGCATGTATTTGCTACCAGGAAAACAAAAGGCCTCTTTGTTCCCTAATGCTGGGCAGAACAGAGTTGTTGGCCGTCTCGAATTCACAATGTCACGGTCCCAGCTTACATAGCTTTAGCACATTACTTGTCTTTTTGATACTCGGTGGCGCCGTTGCGCCGTTGGACTAAGAAAATTCTCCAAGGTGGAAAACTATTTGGAATGAGAGGAGATCCTAGTGCTTCAGCCAGAATTCTGTCTCCAGGCCTGTGCGCTCTCTGCTCATACTTGTGGCTGTGCGTGTCTTTGTTTGCTAGTGTCAAGGGTTACAAGGGTTACAAGGATGGCCTACAGCCCGAGTCTCTGGCTGATGGCAATTGGCTGGTGAAACAAAAACAACCAGTGTCGAAAATTGAAACTAAATCTGACACAAACTTGAGAAGTCTGTATGAGTCTTGATTCAGGAATGCATTGATCTCAAAATCAGTGATACTGTGATGACAAGGTAAGGTAAGGTAAGGTAAGGTTACATGACGAGTTAAAAAAGGAACAAATTCAGAGCTTCAACTGAAAGACAACTGACAGTTTTTCACAATATGCTGCCACCAAACATACACGACTAGCTACTCATGGGCTCTTGGCAGCATCCATTTGGAAATGCCAATTGGATTCTAAAAAAATCTCGTTGTCTGTAGTCAGAGCGACCCCTATGCTTTAATCAGGCGTACATGGCAGGGACAAAAAGGATGTGTTTACAGCACAAAGATTTTATTAAGTCTGTACCAGCTTAAATACGTAAGAAAGCATGAGCTATTGTCCGCCAAATCCTAGGCCCTGTAACACTCCAGCATCTCTCCTCTCCCTTACAGATGACGGCTTAAGCAGCACAAAAAAAGGAACTGTATTACAAGAGGACCATCTAGGGTGGCCAAATAACCGGTAAGTTGTTTATCACGTTATAAATCCCAGGGAAAGTCACACGATTTGTTCCATGCCCCTAGATAGGCCTGCCAACCTTACAGCCACTGTACATTAAGGCGAGGCGCATGGTGTTCTACGCTTGTTGATGCTGCTCTATGAAACGGCCAATCCTCGTTGCGGCTTCTATTAATCTATCCAGAGGGGCAACCTGCAACGATGAAGCGTCACACAGAACAAGAGTGCACACCATAAAAAAATTGAATGCGGTGCATAAGAACACAACGCAGAGTGGCACCAAATGCTTCAGGGGGCTGGACCTACCAACGCAATGCGTGCTCGCCCAAATCCACCTGGACCAAACCCCCTGCCAGGGCTGATTGCTACCCCCTCTTCTGCCACCTGAAAGCAGCGACACAAAGGAGACACCTGTTCCAATGAGCTAGTAAAGAAACAAAGACGCCCAAGGTGAAAGCCAGGGAGGGGCATTGTCTAGTCAAAGGCAGTCAAAGCGGACAGGTTCAGGCAGTCTCATCAGCCTGGAGAAAACACCGTCACGAATTGCTCAAACACTCATCCACGCGCACCAAGGATTTGCAGAAAGACAGGTCGTCGTCACAGAAGTTGGTCTTAGGCAGCCTAGCCCAGAGATACATGCCTGTTGTTGGTGAAAGCGGAAATAGTTGAGGAAGACAGCTGATTAGGCAGGGGACTTGACAGCACTGAAAGAAGAGGCATGCTGTCCTCCTAAGACAACATGTCAGTCAGCGGGTTATCAAAGCTGTGGCGGTTGATGCATCATACAAAACAAGGATGTTGTCACACATTGTAGGCGGCAGCGACAAGTCATGCAGAAGCTTGCTAATTTTCATGTGCAGCTTAGCAGTCGCACGTTTTGACTGATGGCTTTATCTGAAAACTCTGTTAACATTCAGTCAAGGTCTAGTTCAACAAGCTGGGAGAAGTTGTTAGTTAGTTGTGAGGATAATGAGGTCTATCGGTTTTATTCTGAGTCTTGCGCTTGCAGAGATTTGACCTGATCTAGGCAGCTCCACGCTCCATCCCACAGCTGAAAGGTGCTTCACCAAAACCGTTGCACGTTCTTGCCACACCTGTGACAATGAGCAAACCTCTTGGGTACACAGAACCATGTGATCACTGGTGATCCGCATACTACCATGTGTATTGGACATTCAGCTAAAACTACGTTGTACATATTGAAGCAAATTAGATCAAAGTCGATGTGTGCGTAAGTACTAAATACCACACAAACATATAGTTATCTGGTCGTGCTCATAATCGTGTTGATGCGCATCCCAGGCCCATATTGCAGGTGTTTCTACGTGGCTTGTGTCTTTTAGAATACATACTTTTTGCCTCTTTCCGTGCTGCAAACTGGTTAATAATGCATCTTTGAAATGATTGGAAAAATGGCATGTCATTAAAACAAAAGTGCACCTGAAAATCGGAAAATAATGCATCTTTGAAATGATTGGAAAAATGGCATTGTCATTAAAACAAAAGTGCACCTGAAAATTGGTAGAACTCAACGACCTCACCTTCGCATCTGCTCTCAATCGTTTTTCATCAAGGGAGAGGCACGCAATCCCCATTTGTTGGATCTGCAAGCAAGCAACCAAATTAATTGATGATAAAACCATTACCTGTTGGTCTCGAGCATGCTCTTTTGATGCCCTTTATTAAATTAACAACAACTCTGACACTCTTTGTTCATTTTGCAAGGGGAGAGACACGCGGTTTACATCTGAGACCTGTGAGCGCGTTTAACTTTGGTCTGTGTGCTACTACATCATGATAAAACTCAGCAAGATGATAAAACAGCCTCAGTCTCCTCTCCTCCTTACCCCAAGGTACTGGTTAAAATCAATGGGGCTCTTTATGCTTTCCAAGGAGGCTATCGCGCTTGCGTTCCCCTGAAAAGCATGCATGCAAATAATATGAGCACGGATATTTATCCTTTCTTTGTGTGTGACTGTTTGTGCTAGTACAAGATTTTGCGTGTATGTGTGTGTGTGTGTGTGTGTGTGTGTGTGTGTGTGTGTGTAAGTGTCTATAGCTGAACAAGATGCGATTGCTATGCCACATGGTGTTTGCTTATCTGTAATTGCAGATGTTTTATGCATGCTTGCATGTTAAATTTATACAAAGCAAAATACGCTCCGTTGCTAGCAACAGCTCCAAAACCTCTTTGCACTTCCCCCACCGAGTTCCCAAGGTTGCTGCGCAGACTTACAGGTTGTGTACAATGCGATGCAACGTTTAAGCCACGGAAACACTTAGAAATCGAATAAAGCCTACCAACGCAAAGCCGATCCTGAACCCCGCTAAGTGATGAGACTTTGCAAACGAGAAAAGCTCCACACACGTGTCTCGCCCTCCTGGTAATGCTAGAGGTGAGGACGCCCTGCCTTCATAGACCTGTTATCAGAAAAAGTAGCAGTCAAGAGGCTTTTGCTGTTGCTTTGCTTTCAGCTCGTTACAGGAGATGCCTTTGCCTCACACACCGATCTAGTAACACACAGAGAACTCACACAGAACTCACACAGAACCCACAACGCACACACGACTCACACAGAACACACACAGAATTCACAGAGAACTCACAGAGGTGGTCGACGGAGGACTGAGAAGGGGGTGTTTTTGAAACGTTCCCAGAGTATGCGCACCCCAGCTGGCAGTTTCTAAGCTTAGCACCCAGATGTGCTGATAACACCCAAGCTTAAAAGTTGCCAATAGGGGTGCATGTGTCTAATTGCCTGCGGCGTGAACCCCATTTTTCACCACCAATTTGTCATATCTCACCACCAACTGACCCGATTCGCGTCATTTTTATATGAATGGTCTACATTTCAATGAAGAATATCATTGCAACAAAAATGGGGCAAAACGGAGCAGTAGTTGGCCAGATACCCCATTTTGGCCCATTTCACTTAGAAAGAAAGCATCAGCAAAAAGGTTGCCAAAAAAGGTGGAATACCAAGTTCCACCAAATCCGGTTTTCAGCATCCCAAACGATTCCTCATCATAAAAGAAGTATTCCTGTCGTGTTTTGAGGTGAAAAGAGACCCTGGGTAGAGTGTGGTGGCTCAATACGTAAACATTCAGTGCCAAATTTTGAACTGGATTTCTGCCCAGACCACTGGGGTAGTCCATCTGGCCTCAAAACTGGCCTCAGACTTCATGAAATATCTAGTTATGATATTTAAACACGATTTGCATTAGATAAGGAACATTTCAGGACTTTTGCTCCGTCGACCACCTCTGGAGAACTCACAGAGAAAACAAAGTATCGCACGAAAAATTGTACAATACCGGCCAACGAAGCCAAAGCTACACGTTGCTTGCTCCACGGAATTAAGTGCAACCAGCCAAAACTCGTGGCCGGATCAAAGAATGCAAGAAATCTCTGGTGTCGATCTGAGGGAATAACTCCTGTGTGGCAGCTTTAACTGCTGTTACAAGGGCTTTGAGAACATCCAAATTGTCCATAGGGGGACTTCTTAAAACTCTGCTTCAATTCCAAAGAACCATCTGTGTTTCTTAATTTGGACACAGTATTGACTATGGTAGCCCTCACAGAAACCACAACATGCGTCAGCGCTTGTAAATGTGTTGTGGTGTTCAATCAAACCAGTCTGTTTGAAAGTTGATACGCATCCGTGAGTTGTTAGCTCGATAAGGCAATGTCCTGTAAAGAACTCTGGGCTCAAAGTTAAAAGTAAAGGCTCCTTTTAAGGCTCTCATTGCTGGAGAGGAATTGAACACACACACCCCCTGGCAAGCCCCAGTTTGACCCTGAATGTCTCTGTAGGTCAATTTAAGTTGACAAAGGAGTTGTTTTGAACATCCCTAAATACTAACATTACGTACCGTACCTTACCTTACCTGTCCTGCATCCCCAATCTCAAAACTATTTTATCGAACCCCGCACTTTCCTGCACCCCAGAAATATATGTTTTTGCCCTTAACGCTGTATGCCGCAGGACTTATAGCCCTGTTCAGCACCAATTAGCTTTGTGAAAGAAAACACCACAAAAGGGAAAGGAAAGTCACCATGCATTTGCATGTTGTAGCCTGACTCTCTTCGTTCTCCTGCTCTGCACCTGTGCTGCCCCCCCCCCCCAAATCTGCTTCCGCTTCTTCTAGCCACTATCACTGCTGCTGGCGCTCTCCTTGCTCTCCTCATTGCTGCTGCTGGGTGCTTGTGCTTGTGCTTGATGGTGCGGCTTGGGTGCAGGCAGCCTTGATGCGTGACCTTGTTTGCCGCAACAGCTGCTCCACCTGCTCAACTGTGAGCTGCTGGGCCTAATCTGCTCTGCGTGCGCAAGCATTGTAGCTTGGTCCTCCAAATCCAATAATTTATTGGCCTGCCAGAGCGCCTATTCATCGCTGCTTCCTGCACCTGTCGCTCAGCCCGTTCCACTTGCTGCTGCTATTGCTGCTGCTGGGGTGGGAGGGGGACGAGGGGGGGGGCCGGGAGGAGGCCGGGGGGGCCTTTCGTCGCTCGTGACTTGCAGCAACACAAACAACTTTTATTACACCAATCCCGCACATCCCGCCAGGGTCAAAACAAATATTTATTTATGCTTACCGCGGTCACCCCGCAGGGCAAAAAACGATATTTATGCGGGGTATTCTAGGAGAGGTACGGTATATAATTGTTCCCAGAATAAGTGCGCAGAGATCGGGAAAGTGAGCAAGAGCCTCACGTTGGCCCGTATCTTTGAATCCACCCTCCTCTAAAGCCTCGTTCCTTTCTACTCTGATGTTACGTGGCTGAGCTGTAGAAAGCAAAGCAGCCTGGAAAGTTTTGGGAGCAGGGCAGATTGGCTGAGGAAAGCATCCAGGATCAGAGCCCTTTCATTTAGAGGACTCCTCGAAGGGTTGGAGGTCCGCTTATAGGTGTCAGATTGGCTGAGAAAAGCATCCAGGATTAAAGCCTTTTTATTTAGAGGACCCATCAAAGGGTTGGTTCCCCTTCTAGATGTCAACCTAGGTGCAGTAGTAGTACTGTCTACCTTAAAAGGGAAGTGTTGTGCAGAAAGAGCTTGAGTGCTAGTGTGCGTGCAGTCAAATTATACTACTAACTACTAACCTGATCAATCATATACTACTAACCTGATGCAACCATATACTACTAACCTGATCAATCATAAACTACCAACCTGATCGATATATGGGTTGTCATGAATGAGGAGGAGCCCGAAGGACTTGCAAAACGCGATGGCACGTTGGAAAAAGGCGTCGTTCGCAGTTACAGTGGAGGGGTTGTTTGGATAGTTGAGGAGCAGGACCTTTGCCCTGCGAACAAAAGAACGTGCAGCAAACAGGAAGGCAAGAGTTTGCGCAACTCGTACAAGCTAAACTGCCAGTGGCTTCCTCTGCGCCTTCCAGATGCATTGTTCCACCCCGCAAAAAACTTTCTACTCAATCAACCACCGACATATGATAGCTAGGTAAGAGCTTACAGAGTCACATTAGAAAGTCCACTTGAACACTTTGCACCAGCTTGACCTCAAAGCATAACAAAACTTTGAAAAGGCAATAAGGCAACAAGGCAATAAGAGGTTCAGGTAACACCGCACGCACTGTGTAGCATCATGTGAGGCCACCTTGCTGAAGTCAGGCAGCCCATCAACAGGTGAGACGGGCAAGTGCGTGGGCCTGAGGCCAGCTATCTGCGTGCAAGGTGTGACACCCAGGCCGTGACACAGGAGGAAGAACAGAGCATGATGCCTTCAAGAGTCGTGTAGGTAGTAACGAGTGCGTTTGCAGCCAGCTCACCCACCTTGAGAGCCCCCCAGTAGGAAGGGTAGGCAACGTCCAATAGAAGAACAGTGTCTCCAGGATCTGTACAACCCAAGAGCATGTGGGCGAGCCCCTCTTGGGAGCCAATTAATGATCTGTACCAGAAGCAAGAAGGAACAATTTAGAGGTGACCCTGTTTTTGCGGTCGGCTGTCATCTGACATCGGACCTCAGAAACAACAACGTGGGCGTGGGAGATGTAATACGTATAACACGTATAACACAACACGTATAACACGTATCCTTGACACGTATAACGTATAACACACATAACAACACATATAACACGTATCCTTAACACGTATAACACGTATCCTAAACACGTATAACACGTATCCTTAACACGTACGACACGTTCCTAAACACTTATAAAACGTATCCTTAACACATGTTTAACACGTATAACACGTATCCTTGAGAGGTATAACACGCGCTATCATTGAAGGAGCTTAGTATGCCTGGCGCAAGGAAAAGGCAGTTCCTATTAAAATGCTGCATGTTGGGTTACAGGTAAATAGCAGAAATTGTGGTAGCAGTAGCAGCTTGGCTGAACTGGCCCCTTTTGTTGCAACTGTTACTAAGGAGCCTTTGTGAATCACCAATTGATTGTTTTACTACTTCACGAGCTTAACGGAGCAGATGCTTTTAGCACTGACAGCGGCTTGGCAAATGGATAGACATGCACGGGTGAGAAGCAGCTCACACACGGCAACCAAGGAAAAAGAATTTTAAAAATCCCTTTGCAGTAAACAGAATGGCAACAGTTCAGGGATGGACAACTTAGCTCGTGACCTGCTCCAGACAAGAACAGCAAGAAGGCTAGCAAGAGCGTGCCCCCGATGCAAGCAACTCACAATGCCTCTGTGTGTGGGTCCAACAACACATCATATCGCTTTTGGTACCAGCTGCACGCAGCTTGCAGCAGAGGCAGAGTCCCGTGCTTCAAGCAGTAGCTGTAAGTGGTAGGGTCATGGGTGGCCGCCTGTGAACGTGCAGAAGTGTGTGGGATCAGCAAGAGCTCTCTCTCTCTCTCTCTCTCTCTTCTTCTCTCTCTCTCTCTCTCTCTTTCTTTCTCTCTCTCTCTCTCTCTCTCTCTCTCTCTCTCTCTCTCCTCTCTTTCTCTCTCTCTCTCTCTCTCTCTCTCTCTCTCTCTCTCTCTCTCTCTCTCTCTCTCCCTCCCCCTTCCTTTCCCTCCCGCTCTCTCCCTCTCCTTAAGATATCTTCCATGAATACACACATACACATGCCCACATACGCTCACACACACAAATCTAACCCACTTATGCTTTCAGAATATAGATAGGCAGCATTGCTTCTATCAGCCAGCCTCTATACAAATCATGGCCCTACAGTTCAACCCAGCTCTTGTCTGAATATTCTAGAGCCTACTGGTACTGAGAGAATACGAATTTCACATTAAACTATTTATATAGCAGATGAAAGTTCAAGCCCCTATGGCAAAGCACATATACTTTATTACCCTCAATTGACCCAAAGCCTCGGATGGAGGGGGCAGATCACTGGCGCCAACACTCAGGTCAATTAGATCCTTTCCGCTACTGAGAGCTTGCTTCTTCCACGTATCTGTGGCAAGGACAGCTGGTTCTTTTATCAAGAGTGCGCTGGACATGGTAATGGTGTGACGAACGGTATAGAGATACAGGCTCTGCCTGATGCAGGTTGCACTGGTGGCATAAAGATCAGGTCCTTACCTATCACACCGAAGTACCCTGGATCGGGCACCCTTGAAGATTTGAATCCTGGGGCCATTATCTGGATGATAAGGCAAAGGCAAGCAACCGCACTGTGTTACATCCTGGGGATGAGGAGGGGCAACAAGCAGTTCTTACCTGCTTTGTGACAGATTTTAATTAGCCAGGTATTGCAAATGTGCAAATATGTGATGCATGCAGTGTTTGTGTGTGTGTGCTTTATGTGTGTGTGTGTGTGTGTGTGTGTGTGTGTGTGTGCGTGTGTGTGTGCACGCGTGTGTGAGTATGTGAGTGTGTGTGTGTGTGTGTGCGTGTATTTGTGTGTGTGTGTGTGTGTGTGTGTGTTTGTGTGTGTGTGTGTGTGTGTGTGAGTGTGTGTGTGTGTTTGTGTGTGTGTTTGTGTGTGT
>Ga0307974_1002940_pt1 | contig 12189 bp, 6 predicted proteins | sample OrgLakmetagen784_FD_201812 | JGI IMG/M metagenome (GOLD analysis project Ga0307974, IMG submission 201812) | Saline water microbial communities from Organic Lake, Antarctica - #784 | ecosystem: Environmental > Aquatic > Non-marine Saline and Alkaline > Saline | place: Antarctica: Organic Lake... | reverse complement strand
AATATTGCGGCGTCAAATCGTCAGCTTCAAGAGTTATTAGCTCAACAAGACATAGCCGCTCGCATGGGAGACAACGAAGCAGCAAGAGACTTACAAGCTCAAATTCAGAATGAGTCAAATAACATCGAAGAATACAAAGCACAGATCCAAACTAACTCAGCTCAAAACATGCAACTTCAACAGTTGAAACTTACTGAGCTACTTGAACAACAAAGTTTAGCGCAGCGAGATGGCAATGAGCAGGCTAATCGCGAACTTCAAGCGCAAATTGAGAATGAGCGTAATAAACTTGACGCATTTACGGTTGAAGCAGGTATAAACTCCAATCAAGATATGCAAGCACAGAGATTAAAACTTGATGAGCTTTTGAAGAAAAAAGAAATGGCCTTAGCGACTGGCAATGCAGATGCGGATAGAGAATTAACAGCTCAAATTAAAAATGCAGAAATGATTTATTCTGCTTGGGAATCTGCAACATCCATTGAGTCAAATGAGTTCTTGCAGACAGAGCAAATGAAGCTAAATGAATTACTTACTAAGTATCAAACAAATGCTGATCAAGGTAATAACGAGGCTAATCGTGAACTACAAGCGGATATTGAATCACAGCGGAATATAGTGGAAACGTGGAAAACAGCAACAACAGTTGAATCAAACGAGTTCTTGCAGACAGAACAGCTTAAACTAACTGAGATGCTTACTAAATATGAAACAAATGCCGAGCAAGGCAATAACGAAGCCAATCGTGAATTGCAAGCAGATATTGAGACACAGCGAAATAAAATTGAAACTTGGAAAACAACTACAAATCTTGAATCTAATGAATACATGCAATTTCAGCAGTTTGAACAGTCAGATGAACAAGCTGCATTAGATAGAGAACTGCAGAAGAACATGCAAGGAATCGATATTGATTACCGTAAGTGGTTGGAGCAAACAACTTTTGAACACCAAGGCATATTGCAAGGAAACCAACAAGCATCAACGGCCTACAATACGTATACAGAAGCGGCAACGAATATATTAAATAATCCTGAGACATCATCTGCTCAGAAGAGTTCTTCCGTTCGATCTTTACAGACGGGACTTACAGACCAGTTAGAACTTATATCACTAACAGCAGGAATTGATTTAAGTGAGTTTTTAAGTACCGCAGGATCCGTAGGGAATTTTGAGCAAAGAGATTTTGACGGTCCATTTGCAGGCGGTGGTGCAGGCGGTGGTGCAGGCGGTGGTGCAGGCGGTGGTGCAGGCGGTGGTGCAGGTCGCGCTCGCGGTAGACAAGGTTATTACGGATAAAAAATACAGTGACGGTTACAAAAGCGTGTTTTTCAGATTTACAGCAAATGGCGGTACTTGGCAGTCACGTAACGAAGACAGTCATGCCTTTTTTGCCAAATGATAAAGATCGAGTATACTCACTAATGAAAGGGTATATTTCGGATAGAAATGCGATGTTATTGGTTTCAAAAAACAACGGTGTTATTCAAGGTGGTGCATTAGCAATAACAGCTAACAATCCATACGCAAAGAAAATGAATACTCAGCTCATTGGACTTTACACTGATATAACAGGCGATGGGATTGAAATGTTTTCTCGTATCAATAACTGGTTTGAAAGTCGCGCCAACAGTTTAATATTATGTTATGCAGCACCGGCAGATACACGCCTAGATAAGTTACTGCATTTAAAATTCAATCTACAGCGTCAAGGTACGATGCTAGTCAGGAGACGGTACAATGGGATTTCTTAGTAGTATTGTAAAAGGCGTCAAAGGCATTTTCAAAGGGATCAAGAAAGTAGTTAGCTCTGCATGGAAAGGAATTAAGAAATTTGCCAAAAGTAAAGTTGGTAAACTTGTTATAGGTGCTGCTTTAGTTTACTTTGGAGGTGCTGCTCTTGGCGCATGGGGTGGAAGTAGTTCCGCAGCTGCTGCAACAGGGACCGGAACCGCTTTGACCTCATCTACTACAGCCGCAGCTAGTACAGCCGCAGGAACTGGAACTGGGTTGGGAACCGCTTTAGCTGGCGTTGTCCCTGCCGCACCTGCGTTGCCAGGTACACTTGCAGGTGCGGGTGCGGCAGGAGGTGTAACAGGTGCGGGTGCGACTGCTCAGTCTATTGCCGGAGCAACTGCCTTAAATACAGCCGGAGCGGGAACAGCTGCAGGGACAGGATTAGGAACCTCCTTAGGTGGTGTCGCATCAACTCCAGTACTTCCAGCAGGGATCACAGGATCTGCAGGAGCAACGCCTGGGTTTATGTCTAAGCTTGGGACTGCAGCATCAAACGCAGGAAGCTATATGGCAGCTAATCCAGAATTAACCATTGCAGGCGGTACAGCGTTATCGTCAATGTTTACACCTAGCGCAGCTGATGACTACGAAGCTATGATGAGAGCAAAGCAAGAGAATAGTAACATCGCTGGCGTGAATTACGATGGCTCTGGAAGTCAAATCGACATTGGCTTAGTAAGACGAGCTCAGCGCGACGATCTACGTAAACCGACATACAACAATAGAGGATAAGATCATGCCTGAAGGTTTAATGAGTAGAGCTCAAAATGCTCAGCAACCGACTTCAATGCCAGCGGCCACTCAACAGAAAAGTGGTGAAGGTGAAGCGGTATCGCCTGAAGATCAGCAGGCTTATGATGATGCAATGCAAATGGTGGGGCAACTAATCTATAAAAACGAGCAGATTAGTGACAAGCTTGTTGCGATGGTGAAGCAAGAAGATCCTGCCACCGGCATTGCAGATGCGTCAGCTTTTGTTCTTAGTAAAATTGAAGAAACATTTCAAGGTGAGTACCCTGAGGACCTAATCGTTCAGACTGCAGATGAGATATCTGACTTGATAATGGAACTTGTTGAGGCTTCTGGCACTGTCCCTGAGGTAACCGAGGACATTGCAGTTAAAGCTAAAGGATTGCTGACACAACAGCTCATTGAGGCTTATGGTGTAGATCCTCAACAATTTGAAGCTGCAACGCAAGATGTGTCGGAAGAAGATCTTGCAGAATACAGTAAAATGTTTGGAGCAGTCTAATGAGTGGTTTACTTAGTCGTATAGCAGTAGGATTAGGCGAAGGCGCTCAGGTCTATGGCAAACTAACATTAGAAAAGCAACGCGAAGAAAGGCTTGCAGCACTACAACAAAAAATGCAAAAAGATAGTCAAGAATTTCAAATGAGTGAGACTCAGAGCAGTCAAAACTTTACATCTTCTGAAAACGTTAATCAGCGAGAATTTCAAGCAGAACAAAACAACCTTGATCGTACTCTACGACTTGATTCAGCTAAGTCTAAAGCTGCGAATGCAAATCAAGATAGTGTTAAAGAGATTCAATATGCAGACGATTTTAGCGGTAATATGACCATTACGAACACGAGTGGTAAGCAGTCTCGATACGATTCTGAGACTGATACCTACTTTGAGCTTGGAAAAGGCAAACCTGAAATTACAGAAAGCATGCGCGATCAAGCGATGAAATGGGGTCGAGAGTTTGCGGAGCAACAAGCAAAAACATTTAGCAAAGATAAAACCGATTTTCCAGTTGTACAAAGTGAGGATCGAGCAGGAGTTTTAGCAGGTCAACTTCTTTTAAATGCGATGACATCAGGACCAGAGGCTACAGAAAAATTCAAAACTGAAGCAGCTAAACAAGGATTTAGCTTTATTGAAAAACAAGCGGTAGACACACCTGAAATTGTAGAAAGTGTGAAAAGTGGAAAGCTTTCTACGAGTAGAAATGGATCGTCAACATCTCAAGCTGGCGCTCAACTACAAGTTGCTTTTGATCGATATCCGAATGCCGATCAAAAAGAACTCGCACAAGCGATGATTGATAGTAGCAATGTACCTGAGTCTGTAAAGAAACAGGCAAGAGCGTTTCTAAAAGCCAATTGACAATAGTTAAGCTATTAGTATACTGTTCTTTTAAAAGTGAACGCTTTAAAGGACAGTCATGCAAAACTTCAATTCCTCAAGTAGTACTGGTTTTAAATACCAATCGGAGGACGAAGTTCCTCAAGAATCTATTCAAAAATACATCTCCGAACGTAATAAATTAAAAAGCCCTGAAAGCGGTTACATAGATCCTGCAAAAGACACTGAGCTACGAGATGCAATGATGCAAGGATGGTTTGATCCTGCAACTGCACCAACAGCTGAAATTAGCACTGCAACAAGCCCCGCACTAAACAAACAAACGATAGAGCAACCTACTTCTGAATTTGATTTCACTGGTTTATATGACGACATAGAGCAACCTACCTCTGAATTTGATTTCTCTGGTTTATTTGATGATGCGATAGAACCAGTCAAGCAGAGCTACTGGGGTGAGATAGGCGAGGCACTTTCACAAGGCTACACTGACATGGAAGCTGGGACCCAGGCTACTGGATTTTTAATGGGATTAGTAGACAGAGAAACCATTGCTAAAAATATTGTTGATAACGAAAAAGCTCGTAAAAAAGTGCCTTTATATGTCACTCAATTCAACGAGCGAATTCAGCAAGAAGGGCGTGACGTATCAAACGCTGAAGGCTTTATTGATACTACTGTAGAAGTATTCGATCTTATTGGTGAAACCTTCCTAGAAGCTGTTAAAAACCCCGATGCTACATTCTACACAGTAGCTCAGTCAGCTGCGATGTCGCTACCATCAGTAGCAGGGGGTGCGGCTGGTTTTATATCTCCGATCCCAGGAGGTCTTGCAATTGGTACTGGTATTGGTACTTTTTCTGTTGAAGCCGGGGCGTATCTTAACGGCGAAATAATCAAAGAAATGCAGAAGCAAGGTCGCGACATAAAAGATTTGACTCAAAATGATGTGTTAAAAGTACTTGACTCTCCTGCGTTTATTGACGGCGCCAAAACAAGAGCGGTGAAAGCGGGTTTATCCGTAGCGGTGGTCGAAGCGTTGTTTGCGGGTGTTGCAGGTAAAATTATTGCGAGAGGACCGGCTAAAGCAGCGGAGCTTGGAATTGAACAAGCTAAAAAAAGTCAATTTGCAAGAGGTGGCGCTGCGTTTGCACTTGAAACTGCAGGAGAACCAGCAGGCGTAATCGCTCAGCAGTTGGCAACAGGTGAGGAGCTTAATTTCGGTGATGCGGCCTTAGAAGGCATTTCGGGACTAGCTCAGTCAGCAGGTACGGTGGCCACAGTTCAAGCTTTATCAACAGCTAAATCACAAATAGCAAATGCAACTCTAGGTGCTAGACGTCCGGCTGTAGATGATCTTGATAAAGTATTTGGCGAGGGAGTTGATGATGTGCCGGTAGACTTGCTGTCTGAAGAGCTAAGTAAGCCCGATAGCATAATGGAACCGCAAATTCCTGAGTCACAGCCAGAAACACAGGATCAATTAGACTACAAAGCTGAGGTTCAAGGTGCTCAAGACATTATCGATCAGTACCCTGACTTGCAAGACATGGCGGGATCAATAGATGAAAGCACATTAATTAATTCTAACATCCCTCAAGAAATGTTCTTGGTCGCTAGTGAGATACCAGCAAATCAGAGAACACCGGGACAACAAGCATTAGTTGCCTATGGACGCAAACTTTCAAAGCCAGGCATGTCAGACACAGAAGAAATTGCACAAGGCATTTCAGATCCTATACCACAAGATCCTGACATGCCGAGTGACTACGACCAAGAACAAGCTGACATGCAACGTTACGAAGCTACACGAGCACTTGATCCTGTATTACTTGGAAACGCAGATAGAGAATTCATTGCTGATTATGAAGCCGAAAATGAAGTTACACCTGAGATGGCTCAACAAGATTTTGACAGCAAACCTATTGCAGCAAGAACGCCTAAAGAAATACTGGCAAACGAAGATCGTCAGAGTATGGCAAACGAAGTAGCAGCTGCTCCAGAGGTTACGGCGCCAGTTACAAATGAAACAGTATCAGATGCCGTCACTGAGCTTGAAGGGCGAAATGCTCAAGCAAGTGTAGCCGTTCCAATTGAAGCGGGAGAGTTAGGTACAAATACAGCACAGGCAGATACTACAGATACTGAACAGGGCTTTGTCAGTGAAGTACCTACAAACGCTGAAATCGACATAGCAGCAAACGAAGCAGCGGCATCACCAACAATCGACGAAAACAAAGCAGCTCTAGCTGAATTAAAATCGCAGAAACCTAAAGGTATCAAGGCTAAGCGTGATCAAATTGTAGCGATTGCAGATAAGACCACTGAAATTAAAGAAGCAGTGATCCTTGATATCGACACGAAAGCTAACGAGTCTGCGTTATCACCAACTAACAACAAACCTGAGCCAACTGATGCACAAAAAGAATCAGGTGATTATGACAAAGGCTTAGTGACAATCGACGGGATGGGCATTGCGATTGAGAATCCTAGAGGGTCAACACGTAAAGGCAAAGACACGGATGGTAAAGAGTGGGCGACTACCATGAAAGACCATTACGGCGAGATCCAGAATACGCGAGGCGCTGATGGTGATAACGTTGATGTATTTATTGGTGACGATCCTACATCCGATGCTGTGTTTATTGTTGACCAGATTGACCCAACCACAGGAAAGTTTGACGAGCACAAAGTTATTTTAGGTGCTAACTCACTTAAACAAGCAACTATGTTTTATGGCCGTAATTACGACAAAGACTGGAAAGGTGCTGGTGCGGTTACTGAGATGACCAAAGACGAGTTTAAAACGTGGTTATCTGACGGTGATAATAAAGTACCAGTTAGTGACACAATAGCCACTACTCCTGCCGTTACTGAGTCTTCTGCATCCAGTGATATAAAACCTGACGCTGTTGCACCTCCTGCCGCACCAGCAAAACTTGCACCATTACCAGCGTCGGTTTCAATTGGGCCAGGTTCATTTAAACCTAAACCACTTGGCGGTACGTTATTTAGGGAGACAAATGCTGAAGGGGTCGGTGATATACTTAGAGATGTTCTTTCAAATAATAGCTACCAAGGAGCCTCTAAAACTACATTCGTTACAGATAATAAAGATCTTGCTCTCGGTCAAGGCGCTAATAAAGGTGTCATGATTGAAATGGATGGTAGTTTAGTATCCGGCAGTGAGAACAAAAAACCCGGTACTGGAATTATGGAAGGTGGCGGTAAAGAGTATAAAACAGACTTTATTGGTCGAGATGCAATTACCAGATTTACTATTCCTAGTGGCTTCAAATTAAAAGGCCCTGCTAGAGTATTTGCAAACGAGCAATTTAGTAAGGTAAAAAACGAAGATGGTAGCATAACGTTTACCAGAAAAGATCTTCCAACCCCTGCGCCAGTCGCTGCACCTAAAAAGCCAACAATGGCTGAAAACAAAGCTGCAAAAGATGCTGCGAAAGCCGCACAGCCTACTGACGATAAACGCACAGCGGCTAGAAAGAAATCACTTGCCGTTAATGACACTGATTCACTTGCAACTGCAGTCGCTAAACGTGGTGGCCTTGATAAAGCTTCATGGATACGAGAAGGCGCTGATCCTGCAGCTGCTAAACGTGGCGGTAATAGTGTTCCGGTTCCCATTGGTAAGCCACTATTCAGAGCAAAAGGTGGCATGACTGCAGATAGTGTAGCGGAGTTGGCCAATGAGCTAGGGTACGGCAATGATATAGATGCAAATACCGCAGTAAGTATGATCCTCGGTGAGTTAAATGGCACACCTTCATATACGCCAGCTGGTACTGAGTCTCAGATGGCCGCAGCAATGGATGACCAAGAAGCTGCTCAAGCGCAAGCAGATGACTTTGATTTGCAGTCAGAACAAGACGGTACAGCTACACCACCGGCAACGCCGGAACCAGCAGCGCCAACAATGAACGATGTAGAAAGCCCTGAAGAGTTTGGTCTTACTGGCTCGGATAGAGCATCGGATGCGAATGCAAACCAAAGTGATATGTTCTCTCCTGGTGCTATGAACGAGCCTGTGTTTGACGATGACGATGATGGTTATGCTTTTGGTTTACCTAATGATTCAATTGAAGGTAGTTCTGATAGCAAAGAACCCTTGTCTGAAGTATCAGAGCCAACTAAACCAACACTTGCACCGGAATCATCGCCAATTGCTAAGCTTGTAAAGAACGGCGATCCTCTGGCAGTAGTACAGAATTTAGAAGCTCGACTGGCAGGAACCATGCTCGGTGAGATAGTTACACGTATAAAAGACTTGATCCCACAGGGACTTCGTTTTGAAACCATTTCTATTGGTGATGTTGACCCTACGCCTTCTGGCAACTTTAAACGGTCCGTTGGGATCTTCTGGCCTTCTCAGAACAAAATCATATTGCGTGACGAAACATGGACAGAAAATGGTCTTGATGACGAGACAATCATTCATGAAGTACTGCATGCAGTAACTAGAGATCTTCTTCAAACTGGAAATCTTGCAGTAAACAAGAATACAGAGCTCGGACGTGCAACAGCCAATGTTTACGACTTAGCAAATACAATAATTAAGGCGCTAAAGAAAAGAATAGCTGATGGCACATTAGTAATGGAGAGCAACCTCCTAGATATTGCAACTGAAAATATTGACGAAATCATTTCATGGGGACTTACTAACGAAAAATTTCAGCAGATTCTAAAAGACACTCATGTGGACTATCAAACTGTATGGTCCAAATTTGTCAGTGCGCTTGCAAATCTAATGGGGATTAATCAGAACGATATGACAGCGTTTGAAGCGTTAATGTCAGCGACAGATCAAATTCTTAATGCTGACTTTCGAGCTAATCCTGAGTCACGTAATGAGTTAGTTAAAACCATTGAATCAAGTTTTGTAAACTCTAAACCGGATCTTCCATCGCAGCAAAGGATCGTAGAGCTACGCGAACAAAACAGTATTGATGAGGAGCTACGCGATAACAGACTCGACATCGCTGCCGGCAAACGCATAAAAGATACCAACGCAGAAATAGACATCCTTGAACAGCAGATCGAAACACGTAGAGCGAATGATCCTCACTTCAAGCCTGGTGAAGAAGACATTGATAAACTTGCTGAAGAGAAGCTTGCCAAATCAAAGCAATACATGACGTTAATGGATCGTATGAAAGATGCACTTGATGACAAATTAAATTGGTGGGAAAACGTCCCCAATACAATTGGTCGAATAGCCTCAGGTGCGTTTTACGTTGAGCAATCTGAGCGCAACATGTATGACGGCCGTAAATCAGCGGAAGACTCCATGACTGCTTTTATACACAAAGCAAATAATTCAAAAGTAGCGGCGTCGATGGTTATTGATAAATTTGGCGCAAAGCTGGTCAATGGTACTGTTACAGCAGTTAGAGAAAAGCCAGGCCTGCGTCAGATACTTGAGGAAGTGTCAAAAAACGGTACGCGGTTTCTTCGACGCTTTGAGTTGTACTTGGTAGTCAACAGGTCCAAAGAATTAATAGAGCAAGGACGTGAGAACTTTATTACTCAGAAAGAGATTGACACTGTAGATGCGTGGATGGAACGAAACCCAAACACAAAAGCGTTATTTGAAAAACAACAACAAGCGCTGGCTAAATGGAACGAAAGTAACTTGCAAATTGCTATCGACGCCGGGTGGATAAATTCTCAAGATGCGTTTGGCGGTTTTAAATTTGTAACCGATGAAGGTAAGGAACTGCTAGGACCGGACAGTACGTTTTTCAAAACAGAAGCTGAAGCTCAATCAGTAGCAGATCAATTAGGAGTGAAAGGTAATATCGAGAAAGTAGATGGTTGGTTCAATGACGCATACGTACCATTTTACAGAGTAAGCGATGATGGAACTACAACCAAGTCACCAAAGTCAAAGGGTAAAATTGGAGAGGTTGGCAAAGCAACCAAAAAGCTGAAAGGCGGTATAGGTGCAATACCAGTACTCGACAACTTAGTTAAAAACGCTGAGTTTCTTATTAAAGGGTCGATGAACACACTTGCTATGCAAAAAGTAGAGGAGTCTTTTACCGATACTGCAATGGAAGAAGCAACAGCAGCTGAGCTTCAAGGACTTGATATTGCTAAGCTACTAGACCCGGCTGTTATGAGACAAGAATACAAAGAAATGCAGGAACAAGCCGAAGCTGACGGAGAACCACTTGCTGATATGACAGATGCGGAGTTGAAAAGATGGACATCATTTAAACAGTTTGCACGACCTACTTCTCAAAACGTAGCGGTAGTATACCGTAATGGACGTGCTAAGTATTATAAAGTACTGGAGCCTAAATTATTAGATGTTATAAAATCAATTGGGCCTTACAAAGCGTCTGCACTTCTTAAAATCGTCGGCATGCCAACACGATTACTGCAAAAGTCGATTACCATCATGCCAGCGTTTCTTGTAAGATCGTTTGCTCGTGAGGTACAGAACGCTTTCATTGTTAATAAAGAAGGTGGTTACAACCCGCTTAAAACGCTTAGCGTAGCACTCAAGAACTTTGGAAAAATAGCAGTCGGTGATAATGTATGGATGGAAGAGATGATGGTATCCGGCCATGTAAATTACAATACATACACAAACACAGCGCCTGATAATATACGTGCTCAATTAGAAAAAGCAGGTGTTAAAAAAGGCAGTTTTAAAGATATTGTGCAAGGGCAATTCTTAGGGCTTCGTCCTATGCTTCGCTTGTATAAGCAAATTGCGATTGCCTCAGAACATGCAAATAGACGATCTGTATATGACTCAGTTTTAGAAGCAGGCGGTACAAAAGAAGAGGCGATGTACCAGGCACTTGATATCATGAACTTTTCAAGACGAAGCGACTTACAAGCGATGGAAGTTTTAAACGCTGTTGTTCCGTTCCTGAATCCACGTATACAAGGTATTGACAGGTTGTTTAGAGGTTACAAGGAAGATCGTAAAACATTCGCTCTAAAAGCCGGTATGATGACTGTAGCGGCAACATCACTTGCACTTTGGAATTGGGAAGAAAATGATGAGGAAATGAGCAAACTCAAGGATGAGGACAAAGCCATGAATTACCATTTCTTTATTGATACTGGATCAGGTGTCAAGCAACATTGGCGTATACCAAAAGGCTTTGAAGTTGGTCAGATTACAGGTACATTACCTGAGTTCTTTGTTGAGCAGCTTTACGGCAAAACACCGGAGCCTACTCTAAAAGCACTTCGTCGATTTATGACGACCACGTTTGGCCTTCAAACACCTCAGTTCATAGCCCCTATTAAAGACGTTGGATTTAATGAGGACTCGTTTAGACAGCGGCCTATTGTTAACTTTGGACAGCAGTTCTTATTGCCTCCTCAGCAGTTTGACCAGTGGACGTCGAAGCTTGTTGTAGATATCGCTCAGTCACAACCAGACTGGATGCCTACTTGGTTTCGTTCGCCTAAGCAACTTGAGTATTTAATTAAAGGCTATACTGGCTCAGCGGGTGCATTAGTGCTTGAAGGGATTGACGATATTTACCGAGCTACAGGTAATGCACCTGATCTACCAACCAAGAAATTATCTGAAAGGTATTTGATACGCGACTATTTACGCACTGGGTCATCATCATCTACAAAGCAAACGGATCTTTTTTATGACATGTTAACGGACGTTGGTAAGCTATCAAGTACGTTAAAATCAGCTAAGGATTCAGATCGTGCACAGTATCGCGAGTTAAAAGCAACTAACCGTGAGAAACTTGCCGCACGTAAATCGCTGAATAGAATTGGCAGTCAAATGACTAAGATATCAAATCGTATCAATAGAGTACTTGAGTCAGATGCAAGCAGGGACTTTAAAGCAGCTGAGAAAGATCGCCTTGTAAAACAAAGAAACGAAATGGCTCAGCGAGCAGTGGATAAGTACTTCTACATATTTGACTAGGGCTTCGGCCCTTTGTATTTATTTCTGTAATTGCTAATTAAACGCAGCACGAGATCAGAACCAGGTACACCCTTGATGGCTGCTACTTGCAATACTTTACGTGACTCATTTGCAATGTATGTAAGTTCAATCAACTGGTCGCGAAGTAATAAAGTTTCAAAAGGTCTTTGTGTTCGTGGTTCGGTCTTGCTTCCTAGCGTGTTTTGAATTTCTAGTAAATTAATAAGTTCATCAGCCATTTCAACTGAGAACTGAGTCTCTTTGAAAACGCATTCAAGAAGACACAACATCATATCTTTTAATCTTTCTTGATCGTGCGCACTTCTGGATGTAGATATAACTGTCATAATTTACTCCTTCATAAACCTAAC
>Ga0307974_1002929_pt1 | contig 12203 bp, 10 predicted proteins | sample OrgLakmetagen784_FD_201812 | JGI IMG/M metagenome (GOLD analysis project Ga0307974, IMG submission 201812) | Saline water microbial communities from Organic Lake, Antarctica - #784 | ecosystem: Environmental > Aquatic > Non-marine Saline and Alkaline > Saline | place: Antarctica: Organic Lake... | reverse complement strand
CGATGCTGTTCTACACTACAGGTGCAACAAGCGTACCCTGAGCTGTGGTTTATATTGAAACGTTCTCATCCCTGCTGTTTCCAACATGATGCTGTTCTACACTACAGGTGCAACAAGCGTACCCTGACCTGTGGCCTGTTTTGGTGGACCCTCAAACCGGTGGGGGCCTTCTTGCTGGAGTACCTTTGGAGAATGCCGAAGCGTGCATGAAGGTAGGTGTGCAATGTGCAAGAAGGCTCCTGCATAGTGTGTGCACTTGTGTGTTGTCTGCGTCCACACAGTTATGTGTATGTATGCATGTATGTACCTGTGTGTGTGTGCGTGTGAGTGCAAGTAAGTATGCCACTTCTCTTTACATATGTTGGTGGGGATGAGAGTCTTTGCACCAATTTCAATCGCCTTGAAATCCCTACGTTTCCATTGCTTCTGCATGCTGCAGCTGCTTGAATAAATAGACGGTCCATATTAGCAAGTAACCAACACGGGCCGCAGCTTTCCTCCAAAATTCCTTATGGTGTTTTGAAGGATGAAAAACTTTTGACTTGCTTTTGGCTTTTGGGGTTCATTGGGAGTGCAGGGATGAAAAATTGTTGTCTTTGCTTTTGGGGTTCATTGGTAGAGGAGTGCAGGGATGAGATGGGGCACTCAGGCGCTGTCTTGGCCGTGGTAATTAGGGATGGATGCAATGTGAAATACAAAGCTGCAGTAAATTATCTTCATAAATACTCACAGGACCTAAAGAGTTGCGGCTACGCCTCTGCTGCCATAATTGGGAGAGTACTGGAAATCTGTGAAGGCAAGCCAATTGTTATATTGGACAGCTCGTAACGATGAGTAATCTTTGTGGGCGAGTACTACACTTAGCTGTGCAACTTACTCTGAAAACAGAAGGCGTCCTCGCAAATTGCACACAATATTATGAGGTGTAAGTTTGAGGTGTATAATTATGAGTGCAGAACTGACTTTTTACAAACTTAGCTCGCTACCAAGGACACCTCCTTCTCAATATGGGGACTGATTTGAACTCAATCACTGCGTGTGTTTTTCTTTTTCCCCCACAAACTTGATCATTTAAACTTTAAAACTTGATACTGCTGTCATAGGGATACTAGGCTGGCATAGGGATACTAGGCTGTTACAGGAAACTAGGGCTGGACAGCAAAGCGTGCAAGTGGCAACAAAGAGCGAGGCGTGTGCTCTCACCTCAATATCGTATCAGTGTTGCTATTCAAAACTGTTAGTGTTAGGCTTATCACTTATCATGCCTGTTATCTGTTTGGTCTCATGCGTGCTTCCAGTTGCTTAGTACTCAGGAAATACAACATTACTCGGGCAGTGGAAAGTTATTCTCCACATAAATTAAGAAAAAAGAGCCACTCATGAACCGAGTACCATAAGTCCCCCGCCTGACAGACAGGAGGGAGGTGTCATATAAAGTGCTCAGGGCTTTTAAAGTTAACTTTACAAACTGAGCTTGCCTTAATGGCATTGTGGCTTTAAACTTCATACGTGTGTCTCTTTGAAACGGCAAACGTGCCGCTAAAGATGGTTGAGCCGGAGAGACACGATCAAACACAAGGAATTAAACATAAGGTAAGGTAAGGTAAGGTTACATCGCTATATATGCCTCTGGTGGGCATCTGAGCGGAAGCTTGGAAAAAAGCCTGTAACCAAACCAAAAAAACTCTAGAAAGATCAAGGGAACAGCGCTAGGCACTTAGCTACAAAAGAGGCAACACCAAAAATATCAGGTTGGTTGATAGAGATTCTTAATAAACGAGCTGGGCCATCCTCAAGAAATTGAGGTGGGAATATAAGCAAGCTGTTGCTGTGTGCGAAGTCTGACCAGATGTTCATGTGGACAGTCCAACAAAATGTGTTCCTCATCCTGAATAGCGTGCCAGTTACATCTGTCACAGATCCTGAGCTCATAAGGCCTTCTATTCCTGTCATGATGCATTCTTTGGACCAGACATTTGTGGCCAGAAAGGCTAAGGCAAGAAAGTGCGCGGCTGCATCAAACGTAAGCAAGCAGTACTACCCGGACTGCTCAAGTACTAAACACTTTTGAAGTGCTGCAAGATGCAAATCTTTTAAGAGTCACATAAGCAGGGTGTCCACCAATGCAAGAAATACAGTGGGTACAGGGGATAGAAATCATATGAGAATTGGAGAGGTACTCATTTGATGGCCCGCCCCCGGACGTGTACAACAAGAAAGTGGCTACTTATCAGTTTGCCATCCCTTCTTCTTGGAGTATCTTCTTTTGATCTGATTTGATCTGACCCAACGTATTTTACGCAATCTTAACTTTTCCGTTGGCGTGTGCATACTGTGATGTACACATGTGGAGGCAGCAATGTGGCTTTAAAGGCATTCCCCGAGTTCGTTTTGGAAAGAAAAACTACGCAGGGGTGATAACATAACAAGCATGGATTAAGGAAACGGAGACCTTGCCGTCGGACAGAGAAGTACTCAAGCTACCAGGCGGAATTGAACCCGCGACCCCAAAGAGTCTGGCCTGATCACGGGCCACTAGGCTTTCAGGGCATCTACCCTGTGGCCAGATTCCTTTTGAAGTTGAATATATTCAGAACTACAGATCAAATCACAGCGAAGTACAAGACTCAGCACATCATTTCTTTCGTTTCAAATCTGCTTCTCTACTCCAGCTTTGCTTAACACACTGGCATATAACACATGCTTTGTCACTAACACACACACACACACACATACACACACACATACACACACACACACACACACACACACACACACACACACACACACACACACACACACACACGTCGGCTGCCGCGCCTCTCCTCCTTTAGGCCGGAAAGTTAAGTTACTGAGGAGCTGAGGAGCTAAAGGATATAGGAAAAATTACGCAGGGAAGTGAAACACAGAAGAGGAAGAAAAAAACTAGCAAAGAGCCAACTGAATATTGCAATGCTATCTTACATAGATTGGCTTATTGAACAAAACTAGTCAAAACCTCTACTAAAAATCTAGCCAACCAGCCAAATGTCACACGGCTTGTCACTACCACCAATTGGATACGACAACCACCAATTGGATACGATAACATTTTCTTTTACACCCATTTTTTTAATTTTGGTTAAGGGGAGATAGCAACTGCGAGGGTGACAAAGAACTAAAAGTTAGGAAGCAAAAGAGGAAGGCTGGAAGAAATAGAAGAAAGTAGGGGGGGGATCCAGGTTGATGGCGAGAAGGGCAAACGTGTACATGAGCGAGAGAAGGTCAAGCATGGGAAAGAAAAAAAGCTTGTGTATTTGGGTGCCTACGTAGCAACAAGGTTTAGGGATACAGGGCTAGAAAGCTGTACAAAAGCAATGGGCTGAGGAACATTATGAAAAGATCTTTAGAGCTGAGGAAGAACTCACGGGTAATACAGGTTCCCTGCTTGATTTTTTCTCCTTAAGGATTGAGTGGGAGGATTCCAAGCATACTTCATACAAATGTCCAAAACAAAGGGGAGCGTTTCGCATGCTGCCCCAATTTACAAGCATTACCAACAATTATAACAAAAGCGCTAACTCTTCATGACAAATCCTGGATTGCAGAATCTCTATGTTAATTGAAGGGACGAGTTCTGTTGGAGCACATTCTGACTGATTTAGCTGCAGTAAAATCTAACCACTGCTGGTTGCTCTTGCGGTAGTTGCAGAGCCAGCAAAGGTGATTTTCACGCCTTTTTTTAATTGTGTCAACCTGTCCTGACACATGCTTCTCTCCTGCCTCGAAAACTGTCTTGAAGAGGACGGCCTTTTCCAGAGCTCGAGTATCCCTCAATACATTTGGTGGCAATTATCCTTCCTCTCTTCCGATTTCATCATCTACGACGGATGGATAACATCTACGACGGATGGATTACATTGGCTGAATTGCAAACGCGGAGAATTTTCACCCCCTTCCATGCTTGACAGCAAGTGGGGCTTGGCTGCCTCTCCTACTCGTGTGTAGCCCTCGTTGAACCTCGAAGAACCAAGTTCCTTTCCTTGCCACGGGGAGTTCATGGATTAAGGATGAATGGTATGAACTAAAATAATAATGAAAAAACAATAAATTGGCGTTGGCCACTGTCGCCCTTCAATGTAAACCAAGTCTGAAAAGGCCGTGTTTTTTTCCGGTCAAAATAATGCTAAAAACACATACCTTAACATCGTGTTAAGCTCATTTTACTATGTAGACAAAAACACAGTCTGCATGCAAATTTTCCAGACTGCTTAGGCTCGGGGTACAACTGTAGACAAAAACATGGCCTCTAAGAATGCCTACAGCCAAGTCCACAACTTTGGGGGTGATTCGGACACTGAAGAGCCTGCTGCACAGTTAGGCAAGTGTCTGCAGGCTACCCTGAACAGTTTTTCACTCATTGCACACAAGCACCCTCCCTCACACGGCTGCTGCTGCACGGACAGGAGCTCAGCCGTTCTTGCCAATCATCCAATCCCTTTCTCACATTACATCTGCAGGGGCTCAAGGCGCAACAAGTCTACAAGGTGAGAGGGAAAAGTGTTAAATGATTAAACCATTATCATAAATCCGTTGCCTTGCAGCCTGCCTAACAAGTTGCTGCGGCAATGGAGTAAACAGCATAAATGTAGGTCTTACATCGGAAGCATGCACACATCCATGTGATCCTTAGGGCAATACAAAAGAGCGTAAGAAAAGGCAAGTGAGTACTTAGGATAGACGCGCACATGAATAAGCATACAAGTGAATTGAAGCTCTTAGGAGTAGCCCTGCAAGGACGAGCTTGCACTACATCATTGCGCAACAACACGAACAGGCAGAGAATACTAAAAGCAAGTTGATGCGCAAAACAAGAAACAAGTAAAACAAACAAACAAACAAACAAACAAGAACAAGTGGATGTGCAGCGCAAGGGAGAAAGAATCAGCTTCCGCGACCGCAGCACGGGGTGAAGTTGCAGATGCAAGCACTAGTTGCAAAGCAGGCACAGCATGCAGCACAAGCAAATGAAGTCTGAATAATGCCCATTCATTTGTAACTTTATCAAGAAGGGAACTACACGCACTTCTTTCAAGCTGTACTCACTCGCCTACCCCCTAAAATTTATTCTGCATGCGACAGTTGACGCAGTGTATAATGCATTTTTTGATTCAGTGCCATTTGACACTCCTTGTTGGCGCAGGCACGACGCAAGAAACAGAGGAGCAGGCTGGGGAAACTGTGCTCGATTTTGAAAAAGAAGACGGCAGCGTCGTGCAGGAGCGAGAGTTGCACATTTATGCACTGCCCCTGTATTGGGTGCGTTGCCTTGAGTTGATGAGGCCAGTTGCCTTGAGTTGATGAGGCCAATTGCCTCGAGTTGATGAGGCCAGTTGCCTTGAGTTGATGAGGCCAGTTGCCTTGAGTTGATGAGGCCAGTGTTCGCGAGCTCACCTCATACAGAACACTTTCAATATGCCAACCACTGTGTAAAAAGCATGTGGTAGAAATAAGGGGCTTTGGCAGGGTATTTGCCTTATCAGTGTGTACGTGACAAATACCAGCTTGGTCCGTGTGAAAACCTCACAAAGCCCTGCCTTAACACGACTGCAACAAACTGCTGGAAAAATCCACATTACTTCTTGTGAACGTACTCGTAGAACCCAGACGAAGCCCCTGAAAACAACCTCGTTTTTTTGCCGGTCTCACGCTTTAATGAAGATGGCCGGTTACGAGACGGATGGCAAGGGAAATTCAAGGTGAGCGCAGCGCTTATGTGCACGCCACGAGTTTTGCATCAACAAAAATTACACTAGGCATTAGCGTGAGATGTGTAATTGTGCCCCCTCAAATACGTAAGCAACCTCGCCTGACGCACTGTTATGGTATGTGCACCCCTGAAATGGTATGCGCACACTGAAATGGTATGTGCACACTGAAGTGCACACTGTGCACTGGTATGTGCACACTTCAGACTAGAGCACATGCCTGAGCCATTGTAGGCCAATCCTCAATTTCATGTGCTTACTCTTGGCCAGCTGTTGTGAGCCTCTGCTCAGAACCTTCAGTGCAGACACTGTGCTCTTTTACGAATTGGCGCGTACGAACAATGGAATGAAGAGCTCGTGCACGCGCACACCCTCATAACAGCATCACATGATTTAGCCAGCATGGTGCAGCACATGATACACCTGAGTAGCTTGACCAAGCTTCACACACAAACTGCGCCAGCCGTAGCCATGTAAACCAAACGCCCTCCCGCAGGACCATGTTTCTTTGTTGTAGATCAAGGATTGCTTCATACTAATCCTGTGTGCAGGTGCGCCCAGTAGTCCTTCTTCCTCTCTTCCTCCTATACGCTTCAGGATTTGGACCAAGTTTCTAATTCTAGTAAATCTAGGACCCAGGTCGATTGACCAAACCTCAATCATCATTGACCAAACCTCAATTGACCAGCATCACACACACGAACCTCAATCGTCATTGACCAAACCTCAATTGACCAAACCTCAGTTGACCAACCTGGGTCGATTAACCAAACCTCAATCATCATTGACCAAACCTCAATTGACCAACATCACACACACAAACCTCAATCGTCATTGACCAAACCTCAATCGACCAAGCCTCAATTGACCAAACTTCACACACAAAAAGTTGCCAGACGTACCCATGTAAATCAAACGCCCTCCTGCAGGACCGTGTCGACGAAATACAAGGGGCAGCAGCTGAACGATGGGCCAAGCTAAAGGACAAGGAGGAAGGCACGTTCGGGAATCGGGTTTACAAGGTGAGAGTCGGGTCATTAGGTCTCTCGGTAACATTGACCAAAACTGTTGGAAAAAGATAGGGAACCAGGTGTACAAGGTGAGAGTCGGGTCATTAGGTCTTCCGGCAACATTACCATTTCGGCAACATTGACCAAAATGTTTTGGTTGAAGAGAGGGAATCGAGTGTACAGGTGAGAGTTGGGTCATTTTGGAAACATTGACCAAAACTTTTGACAAAACAGAGGGGACCAAGTGTACAAGGTGAGAGTTGAGTCATTAGGTTTCTGGCAACATTGACCAAAACTTTTGACAAATGTCGTAGCAAATCACTGTCACTGCAAAGTATAAGACTCAGCACGACAATCTATCTTCAAACACGCACACTAGTCGGCTGCCGCGCCTCTCCTCCCCAGGGCTGGGAAGTTTACTCAACCATCTGGCTGAGCATTGTGTAGTTTACTGAGCTAATTGAATACCGCAATATCAAAACCAGAAAATGCTATCTTCAATAAACCGGCTTCGCCAGCTTATTGCACAAGACAAGGCGAAAACAACCTCAACTGAAAACCAACTAACCAAATCACACGAATCGTCACTGCCAACAATTGGGCGTGACACAAAAGAGAGGGAAACGGTTGTACAGGTGAGAGTTGAGTCATTAGGTTTCTGGCAACATTGACCAAAGCTTTTGGCAAAAGAGAGGGAACTGGGTGTACAGGTGAGAGTTGAGTCATTAGGTTTTTCGGCAACATTGACCAAACCTTTTGACAAATGAGAGGGAATCGGGTGTACAGGTGAGAGTTGAGTCATTAAGTTTTTCGGCAACATTGACCAAAACTTTTGGCAAAAGAGAGGGAACCAGGTGTACAAGGTGAGAGTCGGGTCTTTAGGTCTTTCGGCAACATTGACCATTTCGGCAACAGTGACCAAAACTTCTTGGTTGAAGAGAGGGAATCGGGTGTACAGGTGAGAGTTGGGTCATTTTGGAAACATTGACCAGAACTTTTGACAAAACAGAGGGGACCAAGTGTACAAGGTGAGAGTTCAGTCATTAGGTTTCTGGCAACATTGACCAAAACTTTTGGCAAAAGAGAGGGAACCAGGTGTACTTGGTGAGAGTTGAATCGTTAGGTTTTTCGGCAACATTGACCAAAACTTTTGACAAAAGAGAGGGAACCGGGTGTACAGGTGAGAGTTGAGTCATTAGGTTTTTCGGCAACATTGACCAAACCTTTTGACAAAAGAGAGGGAACCGGGTGTACAGGTGAGAGTTGAGTCAGTAGGTTTTTCGGCAACATTGACCAAAACTTTTGGCAAAACAGAGGGAACCAGGCGTACAAGGTGATGGTCAGGCCATTTAAGTCACTGGGCAGCATTGACCAAAGAGGGAGAAGGTGATCTTGAGGAGGGTGGTGTTACTGGGCAGCATTGACCAAAGAGGAAGAAGGTGATCTTGAGGTGGGTGGTGTTGCACCTTCCTGCAGAGGGCACTTTTATTGTAGGCATGAAACGTGCGTTGCTCCTTTGTTTAAACGTGACAGTGTCTGTCACTAGCTGTCAAAGGTGGAACCTTTGGGTGTGGGTTGGCATGGTGCTCAGCCTAAATGAAATGTTTGAATTAATGATAAAGGGGATTGAGATGAACAGTAACAGTAGGTTGACCTGCAAACATCAGGAGAGACTATGTACTGATTTGTGCCAATCAAATGCCCAGCTGGTACACATTAGAAACTGAAACGAAACACCTTTTGGGCGAAGGACACGTGTGGGAGCATGACACGTAAGGTTATCCGAATTGAGACCGACTTTTTGGCCTTATACACACAGATTTTACATATTTTTGAGTCAAACTGATATTACATGGTGGAGAATTTATGTGTTGCTTAATACACCTGCGCTGTATGTGCCGCAATCCTTCTGCGTTCATGAAGCACAATCTGCACTGATGCTGGGTCATCGCAGGCAGGGCAAGGCAGTTAATAATTTCAAACCCATCCCACACTCCTGCCCCACATTGCAGGCAGGGCAGCGAGCAATTGTTGGTTTGACACTCCTGCCCCACATCGCAGGCAGGGCAAGGCAAGCAATGAACGATCTCAAACCCATTCCACACTCCTGCCCCACATTGCAGGCAGGGCAAGGCAAGCAATTAACAATTTCAAACCCATTCCACACTCCTGCCCCACATCGCAGGCAGGGCAAGGCAAGCAATGAACGATTTCAAACCCATTCCACACTCCTGCCCCACATTGCAGGCAGGGCAAGGCAAGCAATGAACGATTTCAAACCCATTCCACACTCCTGCCCCACATAGCAGGCAGGGCAGCGAGCAATCAATGACATGAGTATAGAGGAGCGGCTCACAAGAAACATTCCCAAGAACGTGTCAAAGGTAGGGTGAAGTTTGAACACACAATGCACACCTGGATGCCATATTACTTGGGTTGGCCAGAACCATGCATGTACGCCGTATACTTAGGGTTGGCCAGAATTGTATGTACACACCGTATATGACCGTTTATTTGGTCATTTCCCTGCAAGAAATACCGGATATGCACCGCATATATATTATATATATATGGTTCTGGCCAACCCTACGTATGCCATACGGTACACTGTGTGTGTACAGTTTTTTGGCAGGGAAGTCACCAAATATAGCGGTGTATTTAAACAATTCTGGCCAACCCTACATATCACAGGCACGGGCGTTCCTCGTATGGGCTATAATGTGGGCGTTGCCCTCCATTTAGCCATAAGCACAGCAGCGCAATCCTTGTCTGCAGCTGCCGCAAAAGATTGCCAAATCAAGGCGTGATTGGCTGCTCTTTTCTGTGTGTGTCTGAGTGTCTGTTTGTGTCTGTGGGCCTATGTGTGTATGTGTGTGTGTGCGAGTGAAAGTGCCGCTTATTTAGCACAACACAGACATTAAACGCTAAACAGTTTAGCTGGTCTTCCACGGATTTTGTGAGCATGCTTCACCCGCATCATCTGCCGGTATACTCCTTATATTATTACAGTCCTTCTTCCCCTCTTTCCCTTCCCTAAACACTTCCAAACGGGTAAGCGTTAAGGGGACCTCCTCCCACAGGACAAACAAATGGGACAAACAAATGGGACAAACAAATCAGGTATCAGCTTCCTGATGTGTCAAGCAGCGTCCCAAGCTGAAAGGAATGTCACGCCCTTTGTGTAGTGTACGCTCTGCACAACAGAGGCAGCTGAAGAAGTTGGGGCTGCTCTCACACATTTTTTGTACCTTCTGCCCGACAGAGACAAAAAGCCAAGGATGCAAGCTGCACAATGTCACGCTTGTGTCCCTCGTAAAAAGCTTCAGTTCTTGCTTGATCTAGCAATCATTGAGGTCGACTCTGACACAGGTTTTGTCGGTTCTCGTGTTCGACACGGTTGTCGGTTGACCCTGACAGGTTTTGTCGGTTGACCCTGACAGGTTTTGTCGGTTGACCCTGACAGGTTTTGTCGGTTGACCCTGACAGGTTTTGTCGGTTGACCCTGACAGGTTTTGTCGGTTGACCCTGACACAGGTTTTGTCGGTTCTCGTGTTCGACGCGGCTTGGTTGGGCATCACTCGAATTCCTAAACCTGCAGCTCGTATACCAACCCTGCCATTCCCATAACCTGTGCCTTGCTCCATGCACCGCAGGTCATTATTTACCATCCGAGCCTCATCGGCCCTGACCGAATCATGGAGCGAATGACTGCCATGACCGATACGGTAGGGCGAAAATATATCAGTGCCAATGCTGGTCAATTACACAAGTACAAAAATATACATGTAAATGAGAAATCCGTGTACTCGTCAAAAACATGGCTGCTGTTGAGCACAAGCAGACCGAGACAGCAGAGGCTTGATTATGTTTAAAACGTGAAGGCTTTGCCAGAGTTGTACATGACACTGAGACATGCAGTGCGAGCCTGTAATGTATTTCTTGCATTTAATTTCACATGCCATGTGCTTTTGATACTAGTCGATTCCAAATATGTCAAATGAATGGTGAGATGGTGCTGCTCGATCACAACCATGGGTACGACTTGTTATATCATGTGCAATGCCTGAGCACCTATTCACAAACAGGCAATATAAACAGTCCACCTATTACAATTGGGAGACGTGGTGCTCTGTGGTGTCCAACGCTACCGTGCCTTTTTTATACGTACACACACATCCGCATGCCTATCCATTTTTACCTCATGCATGTCTGCTCCTGCATTTCACATTATAATCTTACCTTCTCTTTTGCCCATCAGATAATAGTGAAAGTCCAACGCACAAAACCTTCAAGCAGGACACAGAGAAACTGTTCACCAACCATGTTTGGACGGCTTAACTCCTTCACTCTAGTCCCAATGACAACCATAAATCTTGTCCTTCTTCTGTACGCACACTTTACGTACATTTTACGTATACACACACTTTTACGTACACACACATATTCGCATGCCTATATCCACATATGTTTGATGGCTTGGTTAATTCTCTAGTCCCATGGCAACAATGTCCTTCTTTTCCACACACCTTGATTGCGCGCATATCCGCAGCACGGAGTAACCTCTGTGGCAAAGGCTGCAATGTCTTCGGTCATGCTGCCCATCGCCTTTGGGATCGACGCCCTCATTGTGCCTGGGCCCTTTTTTACCATGTTTACAGCCTACCAGGTGTGATTTTGTGTGTGTGTGTCTTTGTGTGTGTACGTGTGTGTGTGCGTGCGTGCGTGCGTGCGTGCGTGTGTGTGTGTGTGTGTGTGTGTGTGTGTGTGTGTGTGTGTGTGTGTTATATTTGTGTGTGTGTGCACGTGCATGTCTGTGCATGCATGTGTGTGTACAGCTGTGGTAGTTGTGGTCAAAATGCTTCAGCATAATGCGTTTGTGAGGTAGGCATGTGCATATTTCTGTGAGCTATAAGACCGTCAGTGTGGTTCCCACAATGTGTTGCTGCAGAATGCATAACACACACACACGCACACACACACACACATACACACACACACACACACAGCAAACTTCTTGCGTTACGTGTACTGCCTATGAAGAAGACCTCGATGTGTACAATCGCTCTTACTGATGTAGAGCTCCCTCAATTGGCTTTCCTAATTTCATTATGTCCAACGCAGATAGCCAAGAACGCAAACAGCGCACTGGGTTTAATGTCCAATGCAGATTTCCCTGACTGGCTTTCCTGGTGTCATTTATTTCTTACGCAGATAGCCAAGAACACAAACAGCGCACTGGGCAACCAGCGGCTCACAAAGATGATAGCCCAGGATGGAAAGTCTAACAACGTCCGGGTCTGCTATGCAGGTGGGTGTGGGTGAGGTGTGTGTGTGTGTGTGTGCGTGTGTGTGTGTGTGTGAGAGTGTGTGGGTGTGTGTGAGAGAGAGTGTGGGTGTGTGAGAGAGTGTGTGTGTATATGTGTGTGTGCGTGTGTGCAGGGGGGGG
>Ga0307974_1002928_pt1 | contig 12206 bp, 7 predicted proteins | sample OrgLakmetagen784_FD_201812 | JGI IMG/M metagenome (GOLD analysis project Ga0307974, IMG submission 201812) | Saline water microbial communities from Organic Lake, Antarctica - #784 | ecosystem: Environmental > Aquatic > Non-marine Saline and Alkaline > Saline | place: Antarctica: Organic Lake... | reverse complement strand
GTTTGCACTGGCTTTAAAATCAATAATAGTTACCATAATAATAATTTTAAGATTAAATGTGTACGGGGCTATCCCAGAGTAAAAAAAGAGTGGGGTTGATCCTTAATTATGTAGCGCTCAACTCCATAAAGAAACATCTAAAAATTTTCCAAAAAAAAATTAAAGTTTTGAGTTTAGGGATTTAAACTCCTTAGCTACGCTACTACTTAAGATTTTACCGTAATGATCTTGTGTTACTTTTATACTACTATGTCCGAGGACATGACTTACGATTTCTATTGGAATATTATTTTCTAGCAAGACTGTAGTAGCAAATGTTTTTCTGGCTACATGATGAGTCAGATTCTTTTCTATCCCAACTATTTCAGCTATTTCTTTCAAATAAGAATTAAATCTCTGGTTCGAAACAACTGGTAATTCTAAAACCTTATCAAAAGTATATTTGGAAATCAGATTTTCAGCTTTTTTCAAAAGTGGTATTTCTAGGGTCTTTTCAGTTTTAGTACGGTCTATTATTATCCAATTCACACCCCCATTAGTTTGGAGATGCTTAGATTTTAATCTGGACATTTCATTATAAGCTAAACCAGTGTAACAGCATAAAACAAAACAATCTCTAACTTTTTCAAGCCTGTAATTTCCAAACTTATGTTCTTCTAGTTTCTTTAACTCAGACTGCTTTAAATAAACAATTTGCTTATTTATCTTCTTCACTTTATAGCCTAAAAATGGATCTCTGTCAATAAACCCTTCTATTTGAGCTTGTTTTATAACTTTCTTAAATCTCTGCAAAGTCTTATTAACTGTGATTTGCTTATTCCCTTTATTGGCTTTTAAAAAGTATTCAAAATCATAAAGTAAATTTAGTTTGAGTTCTTTTAATTCAAGCTTAGCCAGTGATTTTGATTTTAAGAATTCCTCAAGATGGTTATAAATGTAGAAATACTTATTCCAAGTAATTTGCTTTATATCCTTACCGATTAGATCCTTTTGCCTGTTCAAGAATTTATTATAGAAGGAAATTACAGTTTCACCTTTTTCTTCAATGGGTTTATTGAAATATAAGGCCAAGATAGCCTCAACATCATATTCATCTTTTTTGAAATTCAAATACAATTCAATCTCCTCTAATTTATGATGAACAATTTTGAGTCTTTGATTGAGCTTATCATCAGTACTAGAACTCTGCCTTTTAGAATTCCAGTCTTTACCAATAGTAAAAAAACCAGTTGCAAAGTTTCTACGTTGACCCTTGAAGGTTAGTCTACAGTAAATTGGTGATTTACCGCTTCGATTGATTCTAGATTTGTAAACAATAAATCTAATTTTTAAGTTGTCTGTTTTCATATCAATTTTAATTAATTGATATACAGTTCAGTAAATGATACCTTTTTAATTTTTCAATGATACCTTTTTCTCGACCTTTTTAGATCTAAAATAGGTACCCTGATTTTTATAAGGAAAAAGTTGACTTTGGCTAAAATCTCGTGGAACAGCAGTAAGTTCAATACTTAAGGAAGGAAAAATTTAAAAACAAAAAAGCCCGATATTTTCATATCAGGCTTACTTGCTCCTCCTCAAAGACTCGAACTTTGGACTATTATACGTTGATCTTAAGATACTTAAGCCTTTCTAACTTTTTGTGTTACCGAATTGTATACCTTTTGGTTATAGTTTGTTATTTAAAAATTTCTCCATCTTCAAAAATAATTGCTTTAACATCAGCCCTTATTTTTAGTCTGTCATTCTTGTATAGCTGTTTAGCTTTTAAAATTTGTTTGCTTTCTAAAGAGCCATTTATATAATAATTTTTTCTAAAATTATAAGAATTAGGTTGGTGAAAACCAGGGTCTAATTTTATCGGATTATCTTTTAGGTCGAATTTGCTGTTTTTAATCCGTAAGATTTCATCATCAAATTCATCTGTCAGAACTATATCCATATTAACATTAGTTACTTTCCTTAACTCCTCTTTTCCAAATCTTAAAAAATCATATATTTCAAAAAAAAGCTCATATTTATAATCACTTTTCTTGTTTATACGTAAAAAATTGAAATTTACTTTAATCAAATCATTGGGTCTTAAAGTATTTCTTATTGAGTCACCTATTTGTTTTATCCTACGTTTGTAATTTTTCATTTTAAATACTAAAGCTGTACCTGTATATATTCTTTTTTCAGAATTATTAGATGACTTAATCAATCCACCTTGATTAAAGACAACATCATATTTATCTTTTTCCCAGACTAATGCACCTGATGAAAAAGGGAAATAATGATAATCAGACTTATGATTTAAATAATTATTAATACCGCTTTTAATGGTGTCATCTGGAGAACCATAAAATGCGATTAACCAACTTTTAAATTTATAAACACTAGCACTGTCTAAAACTATTAAAGTTTCATTGAAGTTGTAATTATAAAATATTTTATTAGTAGAATCTTGTCCTAAAGCAAACTTTATTGACCTTAGATTTCCAAAATCATATCCATCAGCATTATATTCCACGAAAGAACTTATACTATCTTCACCTTTTTTAAAATAGTATTTATACTTATTTTGATTTTCTTTAATAATCCCTTTAATAATATTGTTATCCAAATTTTTTTTCCAAATACTTCTTGACTCAGATAATTTGAAATTAATTAAAGGATCCTCCATTTTGGAATTACATGAAATTAATAATAATAATATAGAGATAGGGATAAAAGCGATTTTTTTGTATTTCATTGTATTGTATTTTTAAAAGTTTGGTTAAATCTTAAAGACCTATTTTAACTGATTTTTTAAAGTTAATGAATTTTCAACTTTAATATTGGTCTGATTTATATAGAGAGTGTAATGACCTAGCTGGTTTGAACTTCACGATGCTGATTAATTATATAATACTTTTAAAATTAAACAATTTAAGTCAACCTCCCAAGCTCCTACTTCAAACCAATATCTGTAATCACTTCATACTTATTCAAAGTCATCTCAAAAAGTTTATTTTAAAAAGCTTTATACTGTGCCTTATCATTATTCCTGATATAATTAATAATTTCATTTTGAAAAGCACTTCTATACCTTGTCAATTTAGTTTTTTGGATGTCAATAATCTTGTGAAAACCAATGTTTAGATCATTTTTAAAACATGATAGGTAAGCTATTAAATTCATATGACAACATAGGACTTGGATATAATTATTATTATCTAACTTTAAGGAATATGAGGTAAGCAACAGATATTTCAATCGTCTTGAATCTGACTTATAATTTTGAGATTTAATGAATGCTTTATCTTCTGTTTTAGCGGAGTAATCCCTTCTATATAGAAGGTATAATAGCTTTGTTCAAAACAGCAAAGCTTAAGTTTTTTTATGTAGTTATCTACAATCTATGTCCCCCACTTTTTCAAGGTTGCTTAAATTAATAGAGAAACAATTAAAAAAAATCAAAGAATCAAATTTATGAATCCATGAGCCTGGAATGCTAGTGTATTAAAATAGAAAAGAGTTGTTTTTTACCTCAGTTCTTTGTTACCTGTCTGACTTTTTTCCATAAACTTCGTAGCGTTGGCGTGAAAGCTCTTTTAAATTTGTGAGGTATGAGCAAATGTTAAATATGCTTGAATTTGCTTTGGCAATTTATAATGTTTTTTTTATCATTAATTCTAGATAATTCAAACCATCTGGTATTGTATCTAAATTAATTATGTTTCCTTTCTCATCTTTTTCGTGCCAATTTAATCTGAAAATGTTTTTGTCAATCATATTATCTTTAACCCAATCGTTTGGTTTATTAAACCCTAACATTGAGCTGTCTCTTAACAACAAAAACGAATTTAAAACAAAGGTTTTCTTATGTGTAGCAGATAGTTCTTTTTCTAATCTACCCAAAGTGTCATTATTTGCTTTATCTGCAATTTTTACCTTTTCATTATCTAAAAGTGTTGTTGCATCTTGTAAACCCATTTGACCTTTTGGGTCTATGAAATTGATATTGATAGTATTTCCTTTTATCATCCATAATATAAAATCTGGATAAAATACTTGAGAATCGTCATTTAAATATATCCCTATACTTTTTAAGGTTTCTACATTACGCATCAAGTAAATTTCGTAATGTTTAAACTTTGCATTGTCTCTGAAGTAGTTTGCACAATCTTGAACAAACTTCTTTTCACCTGCATTTAATTTGTCTGGTGTTATTTTTAAATCTTTTTCACCATCTACATTATTTCTAACTTCTCTTAATAAAGGATTATAAATATGGTTTCCAATAGTATCAATCTTTAAACTTTCTGCTATTGCATCAATTTCATTTTCAAAAGTTGTAACCTCTTCATCAATTTCTTTTTGCTTTTTAAATGTGGTTTTACCTCTTGATTCTTTAGTAGATTCTATAGTTTTAAAGATATAATATTTATCAATAAAATCACCTTTAACCTTTTCTGTACTTTGATTTAAAAGTTCTTGATATTGGTAATTACTATTGTTGATATACCAGTTTACTTTATTTTTCAACTTCTTTAAAAAGTCTGTTGTTACCTGAATTGCTATGTTTTCAATCAACTCAATATTAGTAGTATCAATACTTGATTTATACTTTATTTCATTAATAAAGTTTAGAACATCAGTTATCGTTATTTGCTTGCTATTTGCATTAATATATAAAGCATTATCCTCTTGAAATTCAGCAATTATATTTTGTAACTTATTTAGGTTAATAAATACACTATAATCTTTTAAAAAGTTTGCTAATTCTCCTTTAATATCAACACCATCTGTATTTCTATCTGGTCTGTAATCTAAATTTATTGAGAAATTATTTACAGTATCATTTTTAACAATATTATTTTGATTGAATTGTACTTTAAAACTGTTGTTAGCTAATAAACTTACTCTACGTTGTGCAATATCTACTTTAGATAATTTAAAAATAGGAATACGTTTTCTAAACTCTTCAAACTTAACTTCGGTATTATCATTCAGTTTTATGATACTTGGATTTACTTCAATCTCATATTTCTTAACGATTTCTAATTCTTTGTTGACTGCACCAGTAAAAGTTTCTAAATATGATTTTTTGAGAGAGAAAACGGTTAGTGTTTCTATTTTACGAAGTTTATCTTCTTCTTTTGAGTTCTTTAATTTAAAGTAATCTTCATTATGATTTAAAAAAGTACGCTTACCATTATTTTTTAAACCTTTAATACGAACACCTCTACCAAATATTTGTATAATTTTATTTCCTTTTGAACTTCCTAAATTAATTAACCCAATTGCAGATACTCTAAAACAGTTCCAACCTTCTGCAAACTTCCTACTACCAATTAATACATTTATTGGCGAATTTTGGCTGTCTATGTTTTTAAATGAATACCGTTCTATATTAGATACGATAACTTTATCTCTTGGATTTTTAATGACATTATCATTCTCTAAATCATTGATAAACTTTGCGCCATTACCTACATTTACAATTCCCCAATAACCACCATTACCATAAGATAACAAAATTTCATCATCTGTTTCTGGATTTCTTGTTAAGGTTAATTTCCCCGTATATTCCTCATTAAAAAGGTATTTATAGGTTGCTTTTTGCTCATCCGTTAAATTTGCTAAAAAGTTGACAATATTTGTAATATCTGAAACTTCTGGGTCTTCGTTTTTAGCGGACTTATCTTTGTTATTTACTGTATTACCCATAAAGGCAATTAAAGGCTTATCTGGATGCTGTGAGGCTTTAAAAATGTCCTTTTGAACTGAATAATCTATGTTGTGCCATAAATCTATCTTTTCATTAATTACAGATAGGTTTCTATGTAAATTATCATCAAAACTTTTTTCTAAAACATCATCACCTACTTGCTGAAAGTAATAATCTTTTCCATAGCCATCTCTGTAAAATAAGTTATAGTTATAATCATAAACTATTGATTTCTCATATTCCTTTTCTAACGATGGATTTATATTGTGAAATGTTGCAGAATATTCAAATAAGAAGCTCTTTTCTTTATTTAAGTTATTTCTTAAACGCATAAAAGCTCCTAATTCTGCTGTTGTGCCAAGCCCAATGTGTGCTTCATCAACAAGTATTAAACGCTGGTAAGACTTGACATTTGGAACTTCAAAAAAATCTGGAATCTTTTCAGTTTTTTTTACCAAACTTTGAGTAGTTTCAATTGTTAACCTGATTGCATTACGATACTTTGTATTTAGAAACTCAATAAAAGGTGTTAGCTCTCTTTCGTGTTGGTCTATAAGATTTACACCAGGCGTTGTCATTATAATTTCAAAATCTCTAAAGTTTTTACAATGTGCTATGTATTGTAAAATATTAAGATGCATTATGATGGTTTTACCACTTCCTGTAGCCATCCAATACGCTAAACTTTCTTTAGAAAATATAAAATCGTGTTCCTCTTTTTTAGTGAGATACAATTCTGTAAAGTACAGAGCTAATATTTGATAATAACGCAAGGTTACTTCTTTCTCTTTATTATTTTTTAAATAGGTATTGTAGCTTTTTAAATGCTTTTGTACACTATTCAAAATGTCGTTATCTAAACCTAAAGTAGAATCGTACAACTCTAATTTGTCTTGATATACCGTTTCTCTAAAATCTACGTCTGGATGCGTTAACCCTTCTTTACGCAGATGGTTGTATAATTTTAACTCCATTGCGTTTTTGTTATTGGTTAAATATTTCTTTAGAAATAATTTTAAGTTCTATATCTGTATTATCTACTTTTAGATGATTGCTTTTATCTAAATTAAGCGTTGCAAATTCTGCATTTACTTCTATGGTATGAATGTTTGTGTATTTAGTTGCTATTTCAATAATATGTTGGCTATCGTCTTCATTAACAGCAATGTCTCGCCAAATTACTAATACACCATTTGTTGTCTCTATTACTTTGTAGTATTTCTTATTTAACTCATCCGTTTTAACAGATTTTATAAAATAACCTTGTAAATAATTATAGGTTTCTGTTATATCTATAAACCCTTGTTGTGTAGGTTGCCCATAACTTATAGTATTGTTAAAAGGCATAAAAAGGTTTAAGGTAGTATCTAAACTATTCTCTTCTGGTTTGTATAAATATTTAATAGGTAAGTTTGCTGGCAATGCACCTTTATAGACTTGTAAATTATCTAAAACATCTTCATATTGTTCTAATACTTGATATTTAAAAATATGTTTTAGAGAACCATCATTATTCATTGGTTTAGAATCATTCCACTTATCTGAAAATATCACTTTTTGAATACGAGGTTTAGTAATTCTATCAAAATACAAACCCATTTCAAAAAGTAAATACTTCTTATTAAAACCTTTTGACTTATTTAAATCAATTACTGAATGACCTGTTGTTCCTGAACCTGCGAAAAAATCCAAAACATAATTGCTATGGTCGATTTCAGAATCTAATATTCTGTTAATTAATTTTAATGGTTTTTTTCCGTTTTTAAATTCGATACCCCCCTCAAATTCTAACCCTGTTGTAGATATATCAGACCAAAAATCACCAGGATGTAATGTTAAATTATCATCAGCAAATAATAATTGTACTCGAGGTGCTTTTGAATCTTTATTAAAATTTCCATCAATTAAATACAACATTTTATCTCTCACTGATGTTATGGCAAATACATCTTGAGAAATAAAACATTCTTTCGCTCTACTGAATACAGATGAAGAAGCGGCTGTTCTAAATATACGCCAAGCATTTTGCTCTCTCCATATTTCAAACTCCAAATTTTTGTTATTATATTTTTCAAAAGCTTCTCTCATAGCTATTAAGGAACATTTTTTCAACAAAACATTAACCTTTTTTAAGTTTTCTACTGAACAATTCTCATTATTTAGTTTTATAAACTCTCTTAACTCCTCGTCAAAATTGTCCATAAACTTATTATATTCACTATCCCACTCCGACTTTGGTATTTGTTCAAAAAAATAGCCATTGAGTTTATCATTAGTTGCGGTAATTAAATACTCTTTAAATTTAGGTATAGTCCCTTGTTTTATTACAGAAGCCATTTTTACACCAGAAGATTCACTCATTTTAACACATATAGTCTTATTTTTTGAATAAATTATATCAAATAATTCTTTCAACCTAACATACTCCTTGTCATCTATACTGCTAAATATCTTCCCTTCTTTTGACAAATATGATGAACTTTTACTAAGTCTATTTTCCATTAAAGTGCTCCAACTTGAATGTTTAAAATTATCCTTATAAGCAAAACCATCGTCACCAGTGTTATATGGTGGGTCTATGTAAATTGTTTTTATCTTTTCTTTGAACTTTGTTTGTAATAACTCCAAAGCTTGATAATTTTCAGAATTAATTAATAAACCATTGGTTTTATCGTCTAAATCATCTATTTCAGCAAGGATTTTATCCTTAAAAGAGTTTGTGCCATCAGCTTGTTTAAAACATTTGGTATCTAATACTAAAGTAGGGTTGGCTTTTATATCTTCAATAGTTTTAACTTCTAAAGAAAATAGGTTTTGCCATTCTTGTAGTTGGGTTTTATTGGCTAAAATTTCTGGATAGTATTTTTCATCTATATAATCTACAGTAATACAATACTCGCTTTCTACTACTTTTTTCTTTTTGGTAAATAAGTGTTTTTGGAAATCTTCAATAGCACTTAAAAATTCTATAATACGTGTACTTACTTTATCAAAAGCTTTTGCTATTAATAATGTAGTGTTGTCTAATTTACCTGCATAGATACTTTCTAAATCGTCAAAAATGTAATTTTTAACATATCTATTTTTCTCGTTGGTTAAAAACTCGTTAAGGTTTTCGTGAATAAAATAATCAGCATCATTACCAATGTAAAAACTGTTAAGTTTTTGGTCTAATGTGTATATGGTTTTTAAAGTTTCGTGAGTAAATTCATTGGCGTCTTCTTTAAATATCTTTTCGTACTGATTATTACCAGATTTTGTTTGACCAGCAATAAAATTCAGTTTTACGCTATCGGCAATCTTCTTTTTTGTCTCTCTTAAAGCAGATAAGCCATTTATTTGTCCATTTTGTACTTTATCAAAATCTTTAGTAAGGTCTGTAAATACGGTTTTGATTTCGTGAGTCCCATCTTTTTTGATGCTTTCGTATTGCAGGTATTTATCAATATTTTTATTGTTAAATACTTTTTCATAAATAGCTTTAAAAATAGCTACTTTGGAAGTTGAAGCATCAGAAAGATTAAATACAACTTGATAAATAGTTTCTTTAGTGGCTTTATCTTTTATTTTTTCAATTCTATCAAAACGATAGTGCTTTAGTTGGCTATCTTTATTATTGTTTTGGCTTGTTCCTTCTTCTTCGCTATTTTCATTCGTTTCTAAACGGTATTCTATTTTCTTACCATTTAAGTCAAACTTAATCGCATTAAAAGATGTACCTGTTTTAATGTATAAACTGCCTTTATGCTTCCAATGAAACATTGTGTCACTACCATTATAATCTGCTTCGTAAGGCACTTTATATAAATCTCTACTTCTGTCATTATAACCAAAATCTCCATTAGAATAATACATTTGGAAAAAACCAAGTATGTGATTGTAGATTTTGTCTTTAAGCTCGTCTGTAATAACTTCAGATTTAGATAGCGTGTTTAAGGTTTCTGTAAGTTTACTTTTCTTGTCTTGATTTTGCTCGGTACTAATAAATAACTCTAATTGTTTGTAATTAGCTTCAGGGTCATTAAGTAAGTCATCTTTATTTAATGTTTTTAAAAAGTTGTATAAATCAATAGCATCAGTTTTTTGGTTTGCAAGATTTACTTCCTTTATGGTTTCTTCAATAGTTGGTGCTAAATCGTTAGGATCATCTCCATCAATAAAGTTTTCTATATGGTTACGTTTAAGGTTGTATATTTTATAAATTCCGAAGTCCAAATCGTTTTCATTGAATTGGAACATTTCTTTGAGGAAGTACTTTAGGTTGTCTATTGAGTTGCTCATTTATTTTTCTTTCAATTAGTAAATCTTTGACCTCTACATTTAGGATTTCAGCAATTATGTATAAGCCTTCCAGACTCGGTTGTCTTACGTTACGAGAATATTCGTTTATCGTATTGTAACTCTTTCCCATTTGTTTGGCCAGCCAAGTTTGTGATATTCCTTTGTCTTTTAAAACTTCTTTAATTCAGTTTACCAAAGTAGAGAACATTTTCAATATACTCACTTAAAGAGTATTAAAATTATTATTCCTTTTGAGAGGGTGGGGAAGGTAATCTCTTCCTAATATTAGGTCTATTTTATTGTTTAAGTTTTTGAGTAAAAGGGGGTAAACTTATTCCTTCAATATATTCAACAGTAATATCATTTGGATCGGGGCTTACATAATTTATTTTAAAAAGGCTTGTAGTCTTGAGGTCTAGTTTTACATTATAATTAGGACTTGAGTTAGCATTAGCTAAGATGAAAAACGTTGTCTGGAACAAAAAATGTTTCTTTGGATTTTCCTAAAGTAAAAGAGTGAATGAAATTTTAATACGTTTCTTAATAGTCCACCAAATCAGCTAATTCATCATATACTTCATCCATATTTTCAAAGGAACCTAATTCCGAATTATATCCATTTAATTTTATTTCTCTCAAAATGTAGCTTTTAATGTCTGGACTATAAGTAACACAAAAAATATATTTTACTACATCACTAATAAGGAACAATATAAATTTTTTAGCTATGTTTTGAGAAACTCTATTATGATCTGTTACATCAGTTAGAGAATTTGATAAAATATCATAATAATTTCCACCTTCAAAATATTGTAGTTCACGAGTTAACTCAAATTCAAAATCCCCATGTAAATAGCCTTTTTCTGTTTCAATAATATCAATATTATTTTGTTTAAGAAAGGACTTGAATAAAAGTAATGGAATAGAGTTTTCATCATTAGATTGTAATTCAATTATATCACGTTTTATTTGATTAGCTTTTTCATCTTCCCCTAATAATAATGATATGACTTCTTCAGAAAAACAAAATCTATTAAACATTGAATTTATTTCGAATTTATCTTCTTGATAAGTATAATGTTTTTCTAAATCCTCATTAAAAGATTTATTTGATTTTTCTGAGAGATTATTTTCCTGTTCAAAAAGCTGTTCATAAACTCGATTGTAAGCACTTGTAGTAATAAAATCTATCTCATCATGAGTTAATTCTAAATCAATTTTTCTCCTAACCAAACTTTCTTTATAAGCTTTAATTGAATTATTCATATTATCTAAAATACCAAAATGACCAAAAAGTAGATTGTCGATATATTCAGGATTCTTTTCTATATATTCCTTTACATTATACTTCGTTCCATGTTCAATCTGATCAATTAAACCAAATTTTTTCTTTTCCATTTTTTTTGTGTTTTTGGTTCTTAAATTATATAAACAAGATGGTTATGAGTGAAATCATACACAAGGTTATCAAAAGCATGCATCCAGAATTATTCGGTTTAGATCCACGCATAAATTTTTCAGTTGACATCCCAGCTGAAAATTCTCGATATTCTTCTTTAGTCCAATGTGACTGGATTAAGTCGTTTAATTCTTCGTCCCAATTTTCAGACTTAAGATCTCTAAAATATACTGATTTTGAATAAGTTTTGATTTTAATTTTTCTACCAGTTTTTGACTCTAAAGTCAACCTATAATCCGTTTGCATTTTTTCAAGAATTATCCAATTATCACCAACATGATTGCCAAAGGTTAAAACTGGAAATTTATAAGATAGTTTTGTATTGTCATCTGAAACAAATCCACCTCCCAGTGGTTCAGTAAGCGTTTTCAAAAACATGTCTAAATTAGGAAACTTTTGGCTTATCATATTAATTGGTGTATTATAAATAAAGTTTGTTTACTCAAGTGTAAATAATAAATAAAATTTATTATTTTTCGAATATATATAATTTAAACAACTTACTTAAGATTATCTACTGTAATTTGAGAGTTTATCTAAGAATAAAACAAAAAAACCAGTCCAAATAAATGAACTGGTTATATTTATATAAGGCATTATAGCCTTTATTTTATCCACAAGAATCCTCCTGCATATTGCCTCTCTCCCCTTACAGCCTTTGCAATACATGATTTGCTTATTCCTGTTTGTCTGGAAGCTTCAGCTATAGACTTATATTCTTTGATAATGACCTCATCTACATCTAACTGCTTAACGTATTTTAAGCGCTTA
>Ga0307974_1002921_pt1 | contig 12222 bp, 14 predicted proteins | sample OrgLakmetagen784_FD_201812 | JGI IMG/M metagenome (GOLD analysis project Ga0307974, IMG submission 201812) | Saline water microbial communities from Organic Lake, Antarctica - #784 | ecosystem: Environmental > Aquatic > Non-marine Saline and Alkaline > Saline | place: Antarctica: Organic Lake... | reverse complement strand
TGAAAGAATGTTTAAGACTCTGCGTGTGTTTGCTCCTTCAAGCTCTGAATTTATTCCTTTCTTAACTTGTCATCACAGTATCACTGATTTTGAGATCAATGCATTCCTGAATCAAGACTCATACAGATAGACTCCTTAATTTTGTGTCAGTTTTAGTTTCAGTTTTCGACACTGGTTGATTTTTTTCACCAGCCAATTGCCATCAGCCAGAGACTCGCTCGGGCTGTAGGCCATCCTTGTAACCCTTGTAACCCTTTGCCGTGAGGCCATTGGCTATCATTCACAACTTCATTGGGCTATGATTTGTCTACCATGCATCATGTTCAAGTATGACTTACTAAAGTGCATGGCCAAACGATGCAGCATGCGTACAGCTAGTGAGACGAGACATCATGCTGGAAATGTCCACGCACATTGGTCTTTTTTCCTTTTTGGCAACAGGTCACCCCAGTGGGGCGATTTTTCAATTCTAGGCTATTATGAGTATCCACTCAGATGCCCTAGAGGCTTAAATAACAATGCTGCTTTTACCCTACTAATCAGCAACAAACAGTGTCAGTGAGGAAGTGAAAACAAGGGAACTGAAACAACAGCAGTGCACTGCAGCAAAAGCTTATCTTCCCACCTCAGTTTGAGGATGGCCCAGCTCGTTTGAGGACCTTTATGAACCGACCTGATATTTTGGTGTTGCCTCTTTTGTAGCTAAGTGCCTAGCCCTGTTCCCTTGATTTTGCTAGCGTTTTTTGAATTGGTTACAGGCTTTTTTCCAAGCTTCCGCTCAGATGCCCACCAGAGGCATATATAGCGATGTAACCTTACCTTACCTTAAACTATTTCTTTTTGGAAACTTATGGAGAGACTTTTGCCTCCCCCTTCGGGGCATATGTTAAATTTGGAACGATACAGAGAAAACTAGCATGGCACTAGAGTTTTGCTAGCATACAGAGAGTTTAGGATGTTACAAAGGCATGATGTAGCAACTTGTATAACTGTCTGTGCCAGCATATTTCAACTCAAACTAATACTTTCTAGGTTGCAAAATTGCGGTCTGCAAGGCAGTTTAAAGCACAAGAAGCAATACCTCCTGCTCTATGTGTACGTGCCCACTTACACATACAGGCAAAAACCTTTGGCGAAACCACCCACTCACGCCAAAAGTATGCCAAAATACCAGCCACTTCAATGCACGCTGCAGGGGAGAAAGCTACAAACAATAAAGGAATGAAAGTGTACAAAATTTGCGATACCGTACAAAAAGACAATAACCGTACATTGGAAGCATGAAACAAATCACAATAGCTCACACACCCATCTCTGGTCGGGCAATTTGGAAGCTTGTCATAGACCTGCTGCCACAAGCAAAGCAAGCTATTTTGGCACTAGCACGAAAAAGGGTGAACGTCAACAATGGGACGTCGAAGCTGCAAGGGGCCTACAACCATATAAGTACCATCGTGCAAGCACCACACACACCCTTCTACTCTGTCTCTCACACCTTCTCTCACACGAGTCATCTCTCTCTACATCCCAATGCACTTCATGATGCCGCCACTATAGCTAAACGACTGCCCAGTTTCTTCCAGACATCGCTGCTTCTGCTCGTCCGTCCAGGTCTCTGCTAGATCGTTAATGGCCTGCAGTACGCGATTATTTGCATTCATCGTCAATTGATCCAAAAAAGGAGACCCAAACCTGGCATATTGCTGGACCTAAGGGGACAAATCTGCCTTTAGATGCATGTCATGTTAAAGTGCCATGGCCGTTGTGAATGCGAGTTCGCTGGTCGTTCTTGAGGGTGAATCATGTGCTTGTGCTTGTGGAAGGCTGCAACATCAAACAAGTGCATTTTAAAAGCCCCCTTGTGCAAGCCTCACAAACTAGACACGTTTGGCACCATCTTTTGGTCCTCTTTATCTGAATGCTATAGAGACCACAATCCTTTGTACAACAGAAGTTACCATAACCACACTTGCTTCATTATTTGTGCATCAGACGCCATTCATAACCATTTGTCAACACAGTGAAAATACTGCACGCACGCTTCATGCAGCCTGCACTTCTCCTACACAGCTGCTTGTTCCCTGTTTTCGCTGGAAACGTACCCCGTCCCGCACATGCAAGAAAGCAGCAGCAGAACCTAGACACACATTTGTTTCAGACTCTCGACCAAAGCAGTCCCGCATATTTTTCCCCTCAGACTGTCGGGAGCTTTGGCACGCATCAATCAAACAGAAAGAGCCCACACAGCTCGCTCTGCGTCTGTGTGCACACTGGTTACTATGGTACTATGGAGGTGGCGCTGATCCTACTCCTTTCCTCTCCACTTTTCGAACACCACTCATCGAGACTAAGACCCCTTAAAAATAAACTTTGCCTAGGTGGTCGTGTCAGTTCCTGTATATTATCTTTTTGTTCCGTTAAGGGCTCGGCGTCTGGCGTGCAAAAACCGACAAGACTAAGCCCTCCTTCGTGTCTTGTGCGCACACTGCTGAAGCGGTCCTGCATGCGTACCTGTTGTACTCTCAGGAGCTTTGGCACGCATCAACCAAACAGAGTTCACACACCCTTTTGTGCTGCATATTGAGTTTGATATTAGCTGTGGTGCGCATAAATTAACAACACAGTGCCCACACACCTTTCGTACTTTATCAAGGTGCTCCTGCATGTCCCCCTCGTACTGGTAGAACTTCAAGCTCGTGCTGTCTAGCAGCATCTGAGACATCTTGGCCCCTATCATGCGCCCGCCCGCCGTGTGTGCAAAGTTGAAGTTGTAGTAGTGGCAGATGAAGGTGGGAGGGTCGGAGGTGGCCAGGTCTGCCACCATACGCGCGTAGGTTATCCCCGGGCCATCCTGAAAATGGATTGCGAAAGGGGTGTGGTGTGGCTGATCACAAAGGCGCGCGGGATTAATGAAACTGGTCAAGGCGCGCATGAATAATACTGAAGTGTAAATATAAAACTTTGAGCATGGCAAATGAAGGTGATGCAGTGCAAAGGGAGTGTGGCAGAAAAGCTGACCAAGGCGCGGTTAACCATACAGAGGGGTGAAAGGGAAGCAGATGAAGGTGAGAAGGTACGTGGCACGGTATCAGCTGAGGCGACCCTTCCAACTTCCACCAATAAGTTGGGATAATTTGCTTGCAAGTTGCAAACCTTGTCTCGTATTGAACCTAATGTTTTAAGTAATTGTGGTGTATTCGTGTCTGTGAGGGTGAATGTGTGTGTACGTCTATATTCTGTGTAAGTGCAAGTGTTTAAAGGTATTTGGTACTTGCGATTGCGTCCATTTACAACATGCGTGTACATAAATTGTCATTTGTACCAAGTGTCTCAATTGCGTTTTTATGTGCAGATGCTCTCTCATGCGTCACCGGGCAGGTCAGGCACGCGAGGCTTTCTCACCTGCTCAGCAAGCTGACGCATTTCGCTCTTGCTGGCGTGCTCTGCTGCCTCAATGTGAGCGTCCTGCTCGTAGTCCCAGTGGTGCTACCACTTGACTATGAGCAGGACGCTCACATTGAGAGCGCATGTGTGTGCAAGTGGATGTGTGTGTGCATGCGTATATGTGTGTGTATGTTGTGCAAGTGAATGTGTGCGTGCATGCGTATATGTGTGTGCGTGTGCGTGTTGTGTGTGTTGTGTGTGCGTGTGTATGAGTGGTGTGTATGGATTTGCGTGTGTGTGCATGCGTGTCTGTGTGTGTGTGTGTGTGTATTTGTGTGCGTGTGTGTGTGTGTGTGTGTGTGTGTGTGTGTGTGTGTGTGTGTGTGTGTGTGTGTGTGTGTGTGTGCGTGCGTGTGCGCATTGTGTTTTGATGCGCAAGCGTGCAATAGACACAACAATGACCTCCCTCACCTCTGTCACAGCTGGTGGTGACAGGCTGTAAGTGCTCTTGAACCAGGCGATGTCTTCAGCCAGCGGTCCGGACCTTTCCAGGCCAGTGTTCCGGAAGGCAGCGTATTCGTCCCGCTCGGCCACGCACCGCTCCATAATGTCGTAAACGGCCTTAGACTCGATCAGGAAGCGCAGGTAGCCCTCACGGGTGGGCACGAAAGGGCGGGGGGGGGGCGCAGGTGCCTCTCCCTCCTTGGGCGACTGGTCCTTGGTGTGCAGCTTCATTGCTACCATCCTCATTTTGTTGATGAAGCCCTTCTCCCTGGCAAGAGGTGTGCAAAGAAGAGAGTGTGTGAGGGGAGGGGCTTGCACAAGTCTTTTGTCCTGCTCTCACTTCCAGCTTCACCCATTGGGCATACACCAGATGCCCTTATGTACAAAATGAATGCAGGAGTGTGTGTTGCGTTGTACAGGAGGGGTGCGTGTTTCAACAGGTGATATCGAGCGCTGTGCTTTGAGGGAACCCTGGGTTTCCACCATCTGCTCTGTCCCATCTGCTCCCACATAAATTTAACATACAATTCAGAAAGAAGGAACAACACTGAGGCAAAACTGTGCAGGTTACAGTTGCTAACGTGCGCGCATTTTCTGGAGGTGTCCCCTCCCCTCACCCCCTTCAACAACTGCAAATTTTTGCACAGCCACTGAACTAGTGACTAACTTCATGCAAGAGGTACAAGGAATAGGTTTGTGTGCACAGGCAATGTGTGCATGGCGTGCGCCTTTTGAGTGTGCGTGTTCGCGTGTCTGCGTGTACCAGCGCAAGCGCGTGTGAATGCATATATGCGTGCATGTTTGTGTGCAAATGCGTGTTGCGTGCGTGTATTTGTGCGCGTGTATTTGTGCGTGTGTTTTGTTAAGGCATTCAATGACACTCACTTCTCTGGCTTTATCCTCTTGCCATCCGCCCCCATTGGTTGCTCTGCTGTAGCGGGTCCAAACGCACGTACGCTCAGCTTGGCACATCTCCTAACCTGAGATCTCTGATGCGTGATGACTCTAGGTTTTTGGACTAATTGCCGTTGGAGCATCATGGCGAGTATGTATAAATTTTAATTTTACTGTGTGCTCTCTTGCGAACTTTAAGAGAAATTTGAGCCCTGCATTTCCGTCCATGAATCCTCAACTCAGGGAGTAGCGTCCTTATGGAGTGAGTAGTAAATAGCTGGTAATGCACACACACACTCACACACTCACACACACACACACACACACACACACACACACACACACACACACACACACACACACACACACACACACACACACAACACACACACACACGCACATACGCACACACACACACACACGCACACACACACACACACACTCACACGCACACACACACACATACACACACGCACACACACACACAAGAACACACACACACAACACACACACAATACACATAACACACACACACACACACAACACACAACACACACACAATACACATAACACACACATACACACACACACACACACACACACACACACACACATACACACACACACACAAACAGGCATGACAAAGCAGAGAGCAAGGAGTGTTTGCACGAAGCTTTGCAGCGTGGCTTTGTCAGCGGACTAAAGGTGTAGATCGATGATGATTCTTACGTAGGGCTGTGTTTTTGATTTTTTCTCCATATCCTATGAGGGCAATTGCTTGCATTTTTCACTCTCCCTCAGGCTTCTGCGGTGTCAGGCGGCTTGTACTATCTGGTAAGGACCAGCAAAATCAAGGTTGCATTATGACAAAGGGCTCTGCTACTGAATATTTCAGGCAGGCACACACGCGTTGATTCACAGACGGACTTACTCTCACTCAAACTCACCACTCGAACTCCACTTTTATTTTGTGCGCTAGGCCTGGAAGAACTCAAACTTCTTCCGTTACCAATTTGCCGTCTCGGCTCGCACAGCCCTGGTCGCAATGCCCATTTTTTATACTTCATGGCTGAACGTGAGTTTGCGCTTAGCTGTCCATGTGCTGTCCATGTGTGTTCCCACGTTTGCGTACAAACAAACTACTCGCATACACAAACGTATAGGTCGAGCAGAGCATGCATGAATGCAAGAAGCGGAATGAGCCAGGTGTGTGAGCAGAATTTCCAGCTTCGTGCCTTGATTACAGTTGTTACGCCAAGTTTCCTTTACACAAGGAATTAAAATTTTGTTCAGCAAAGGCTTCCAGCTGGCACGCAACGCTGCTTAACCTACGTCTGTTAGCTAGGTGTGCATTAAGGTATACGTTTCCTGAAAGGACTGTAGGCTGGGCTGTAACGCGGCATGAACGTATCCAAGAAATACGTCGAGGCGGCACGTCAGCAATCACGCTACCAACAAACAACCGAAAACGTTGCCTGCTCTGCCGTGGTTTTGATACTTGAATGCTAACAAACTAATTTACAACTCCTTTTTTCCTCTGCCCGGTTCCGGTAGGCATTAATATCTGTCTCTCCGTTTAAGCAGGCAAGTCCCTCAAATTCTATGCTACAGGATTTCACTCTAATTTGTTCTGCAGAGTACGTGGTCGTGAACGATGATTGACACCGACACCGACAATGATGAATGAACACCAAAGGGATTCCTCCCACCGACGAACAGGGTCCCTGCTGCTTTTTCTGACCTATGACTGTGGCACTTTGTTTTTTCCATGCGTTTACGTTTGTCTCTGAACTTATTCAAGCATCGTATTTGTTCGTAGATATTAAGGCCGATTATTTCTATTCATCCACCTTTTGGCATGATTTTTCTCGCATGTATTTCATTATTATTTGATGAAGGCTTGGCGATAGACTGGACTTCGGGCATAATTGTCGAAACCCTAAAGAGTGAGAAAAATGTAGCTTTGAGTCCCCAAGACTATATTTTTTATTTTAGCAATGGCGTCCCTATTGAAAGGATCATTATCAGGAGGTGAATGAGGCACACACACACTTACACACATGTACCCGCATATGCACAAGCACACATATGCACAAGCACGCATATGCACAAGCACAGCATACGTGCATATCCGCGCACGCAAACACACACACACACACGCACATACACACACACATGCATGCATTTGCACACACACACACATCACATACACACACGCATACACACACATACACACACATACACACATACTCACACACGCATATACACACGCACAAGCACACACAAACACACACAAACACACGCATGTAAACGCGTACAGAAATGCATAAATGCACGCGCGCACAAATAAACACGCACAGTAGTCCAGCGGCCATCCCCCTGCCGCCCCGCACTTGCGAGGCCTAGTGTGCGGGCGTTGCGGCCTGTGGTGGTGCGTGGGTTCGGCAATGAAGTTGTGGAGAGCTGGATGGACATGTCCAAGATGGTAGCAGGCTCAGGAGACAAGAAGTCCCCCTTTGAAAGCCTAGCATCTAGCATAGGTATGTGGAGAATGTATGGCACAAAGTTAAAGTTTGTGTAAGTACTGGGTTGGTGTATGTTTGGGGTTGTGGGGGACTGGGTTGGTGAGTGTGTGAGCAATACAAGCTAGAGCCTTTTCTTGGCACAAAAAGAAGGTGAGCCATCTAAGCCTTGCTCCTTGTAAAGGTAGGTGTGGAGTGCGTGTGAGCAACAAGTTGGAGCCTTTCGTTGAACACAGCAAGACTTAAAGCCATGTTTCCAGAATGTCAAACGCTTGATGTTTTCTCTGGTCACTCCTGGTCAGAGCAGGGTGGCGTTTTGTATGGTGCAGAATATTAGTAACTCCGTTCTCAAACACTTGATATTTGAGTGGGTGAAAGACTTGGTCGCCTTTGGATGTGCATCTTGCCTCACACCTTCAAGCGAGCAAGATTGATTGATGCAGGAATCAAGATGCTGCAGATCTCATTAATTTCAAGCCCTTCATCAAATGCTGGCCCTCCAGTTAAAACAACTTCCCTCCTTGCCCCCCCCCCCTTTTCTCTTCCCCCCTACACAAAAATATAAAGACATGACGAGGCTGCCTTATTTCTATTAAAGTAAGCCCTTCCAGAAAATTTGTTTGGCAAAAACCAATGAGCTGAGTACACTCCGGCCCTGACCATCACTCTTGCACATTCCAAAACCCTTGTCGGCGCGTCTTGTAGCTTCAGTCACTGCATAATGAATTCGAATCTGCTCATAACTGTTAAGGCTGCCACAAGAGTGCCCTGTTTCCCCTTTGTGTGCGCTCAGTCATTCCGTAATACCGATCAAATTTTCATTGATCGTATAAAGCGTTGGCCGGAACCATATATATACGACGTATGTACGGTATTCTTGGCAGGGAAGTTCCAAACATACTATCATATACGGTGTATATATAATTCTGGTCGACCTAATCTTATAATACCTGACTGTGACTATGTTGTTGGCTACACCCAAGCCTCGCCTGTACTCTAACATTGCAAGTGCATGCATACATTATGCACACGCACCGTACATACACACCGCACAGGTAAAACACACATACACACCTACACACACAGGACGTGACGTGTATGTGGATGTTGCTGGCTGGCATCTGTTCTTAAGAGACATGAACGCCGCCCCTGGCGTGAAAATGAGCACTGCACTGGCTAACCAGTTCGGACCCGAGGTCAGTCGTTCTCATAGCTGTGAAAATGAGCACTGCACTGACCAATCAGTTCAGACCCGAGGTCAGTTGTCCTCATATCTGTGGGCTTGACTCAGAGCAGATTGGGCAACAGTAGGACGTCTATCTTCGTTGTAGCGTTAAATTGTCTTTATTTCTGCAGTTACCTGTGTGCATGTTCCGTCGATAGCTGGCACCTTATGTACATACTTAGCAGGCATGTTGTTCATGGACGTCAGTGCCTGTAGAGAGCCTTGCTTGAAAACTGGCTTGTAGCATGGCTTGACTGCTAGAATGTGCTGAGATCATGAAGTGTGCTTAAGCACATCAGGCCGCAGAGATTTCTTCACTGACGCGTTAAAAGAATCTGGCTTGCTTGCCCGAGTATAGAACCGTTTGCACGGCGGATCTTTTGTTCTTCTGCTTGTTGTTTCAGGCAAAGAACGGTCTCCGTGAGGCAGACATTGAAGCGATCCTCAAGAAGATCCCAGTCAAGCTTGGCGCCGGAAAAAAACAGGTACCTTAAACAAATTGAAGTAATGGTGCATGGCTGGATAAATGGAATAATGATGGATTAATGAATTGCATTAATCCACTTTTGCATTCACAATGGCTTAATGGCTGGATTGATAATTAGCGCGGATTAATTTTCATTAACCTTAACTTGGGGGGTGGGGGGGGGTCGATCAAGGACAAATGGTGCAGATTAATAACATAAAATGGCATTGACCACCGTGTAAAACTGCCCTTCCATCTTAACTAAGTCTGAGCTACAGGGCCCTAGCCAGGGCCTGGAATTTTGGGCAAAATTGAGCCTCTGGCTCAACTTTGACCACTTAAACAGCCACTCTTCCACCTTCCTGCAGCCTGATTAATGGTTGTTAGTTCCCTGATATGCTGCTCAGAGAGAAGGCAGAGAGAACGGGGTGGGCAAAAGTGGTGCAATTTGAGCTACATTGTAAATGCGCACAGATTAATGCTTGGATTCATGATATCCATCTCTGGATTAATTACAAAAATCATCGTAAATGCGCCACACAAGTGTGTATACATCAGTTGCAAGTGAGGCTCGTTGGGTCAGTTGTTTTCCTTGCACATGGCTTTACTCCTCTTCTATTGTCCATTCTAAAACAAGACTTTGCTACTCTAAGCAACAGGACCACCACATATCTTGGGCTAAGCTGAGGCATTTTTAATTTCCCCTCCTCACCATCCTCGCTGCTTCCTGCAGGTTTCACTGTTTGAGATCACTCCTTCAATGTGCGTCGGTGATCTTGCTCGTATAGTTGAAGATAACGGTCGAAAGTAAAGATGGCAAGGACACCTCTTCTCAAATTTTGGTCAATGACAGATGTAGAATGAGAAATATCTGGCGCGTTAGTCGTGGACGGCTAAATAGTCTGCTGTAGTGTACGTCCATCGTTAAAGTACACAAGTCTAGGTGTCATCGATTTAAATAACTTTCTCCAGTTTCTTTTATGGAATTTTTTTATCAAATGTGACTGAATGAAAAGATGGAGTGAGTTTGTTGTGAAACTGGTGTAGAAAAGCAGACACATCCTGCCTGTGAAAATAAGAACATGTACTTCCTGCGGAGAGAAACTATCTGAGGGTGCGTGCAGTGAAAGAGAACATGCTATTCATCCTGGACATCATCATCAGCCTCACACAAGTCGCAAGTAGGGGAAGGTGGAGAGGTGGAATTCCAAGTAGCTAGCTGTTTCAAAGCGAAGGGTGTGGACACAAAGTCTGAAACGAGCCACACTGTGAATGACATCTCGAGGGAGGTCAAGAAGCATGTACCTGGGAAGCCTATAAGGAGGATGGGTAAGCAGCGCTCTTTGTGCAGGCAGTGCACACCACTAGTGATAAGTGTTTTGCTGTTGCGCTCTATAGGGTGGCTATTAGAAAAAGGTGTCCAAAACTCCAAGTTTCTGTCCCTGAGGTCCACGACAAACCGATTGAGATCAATAGGCTCACATATCAGCAACTTTTGTTTGATCATGTAAGATTGCGTCAAGCCTTCCATGGCTGAAAGAATGTGGGAGGACCAGCACACAGGACGTCTTGGTGCTCAATTGCATGTCAGCTTGCAAAACCTTCCTCATCGTGGAACTGTTGCATTGGGTAAGGGAATTGTACAAACACATTGCAGCGCGAAACCAATTGAATTGCAGAGGCTCCAGGCCACACTCGCACAACGCACCACGAAGGAGTGGTGTCTCTGACTCCGATAATCTTTTCAGCACTGCCAAAAGCCTTCCTGTAGGGGGTTATCCATCTCTTTACCGTAAGAAGGGAATAGCCCACATCTGACTCGCATACATGCTAGCTGGAATTGCGTGAGTTACGAGGAGCCAGATATGAGTGTGTAATCTGATAGCAAGGTCATGGCTCTTGACGAATTGCGTGACTCTGAAAGTACCAGCCATGAATGGTTGCAGAGCTGCGTCAGCCGCAATATTCAGATTGATCTGCCTGTCGCACACCATACCAAGATATTTGAAGGTGTCTGTGTAAGGGACCTGGATGGTTGGCCATGTGTAAATTCACTTCCAAAGTTCGGTGGAGCCGAGCCGCAATAGAACCCCAGAACTCTTATCAACAACCCTTATGATTTGGCTTTATAATTCAAGTGAACACCAACGCAGCGCAGACCATATCACCTTTGCCCATAATTTCTTGCCAATACTCTGCCAAACTGTATTGGCAAGTACAAGGCTTAAGCACACAAGTCAAGTAATTAGGCCAAACTAGCAAACCAACGGTTGTGAAAAATAACAAATAACAATGTATGAGTCCTTGGGCTTGTTGTGTCAAATCACTGTCATAACAAAGTATTAGACTCAGCACGTAAACTAATCAATCATTTGGCTGGGCATTGAGAAAGTTACTAAGCAAATTGATCACTGCAGTATCAAGATCAGGAAGCACAATTTTTAACTGGCTTCTCCAACTTATTGAGCAAGAAAAAGTCAAGACAATTTCAATGAAAAGACAACCTGCTGCTTGTCACACAATTCATTGCTGCCACAGATTGGGCGTGACAGGCTTACATAGTCTGAAGAGCGAGTAATAGATGCGGAAGGTAGACGGTTACATGGATCTCCATTCATCCTGCTTGGTGAAATGCTGTATGGTCCAGCCCATAACAGCGTTCTTACCTAATTCATGCCGGAAATAATTACACCATGGCGTCACTTTTCATTCATTTCCATTCAACCTTCAGGCAAAAAGGCTCCATGCACCATACTTGCATTGATTGAGATTTAAATGCGTCTCTTCCAGTCACCCTCCAGGCGATAAAGGCTCCATGCACGGTACTTGCATTGAGGAGGTGTTGGGTGCGTCAATTCCAGGTTGCCCGAGGGTAACTGTGAAGGTGATGCAAGGGTTAGCAAAATGACCAAACAGAAAGAGAGCGACATCGCTGCCTGAGTTAGTGCCGCTGCCTTTGCATCTTTTCCTCACAAGCATGTTCGCACCCACACTGATGCTTTTTATGACGTTAAGTGACCTCGTTTAAATAGGTTTCAATTTGGGGCTAGTTTGGAGCCTTGCCAATTGTTTCTTTGATCAGGAAGAGCAGGATGGTGGCCAAGCAAACAGAAAGTCCTTGTAGCGGCCAGACACACAGCAAGCTGTGACAACTGACCTGCACCTGAAACGGACAGCGGTGGTATGCCAAGTACAAGGCCCTGTCCATCCCTCTTTGTCGACGTGGA
>Ga0307974_1002919_pt1:0-7500 | contig 12227 bp, 15 predicted proteins | sample OrgLakmetagen784_FD_201812 | JGI IMG/M metagenome (GOLD analysis project Ga0307974, IMG submission 201812) | Saline water microbial communities from Organic Lake, Antarctica - #784 | ecosystem: Environmental > Aquatic > Non-marine Saline and Alkaline > Saline | place: Antarctica: Organic... | reverse complement strand
GCATCTGTAGCTCCATGGGGTGTCCAGTGCCATCATCCATCAACATGTAGGGTTGGCCAGAGCTGTATGTGTACACCGTATATGACCTACATTCCGAATATGACCGTATGTATGGTGATTTCCCTGCTAAAAGTACCGCGTATACACCGTATATGTCCGTATGTATGGTGATTCCCCTGCTAAAAATACCGTATACCGTACGATACCGTAACGAATGTGAGGTTAGAAAGAACCTAATTAATAACCTCCAATGCGAGCAATGCGAGGGGGGCAACACAATGCGAGCCTATGCGAGGGCCTCCTGGCCCTCTGAGCCGCACCTACATGCGTATGCACGCGCGTGTGCGGGCATACGTGTGCGTGCGTGCGCATGAGTGCGTGCGTGCACATATGTGTGTATGTGTGTGTGCGTACGCGTACGTGTGCGCGTGCATTGTCTACGTGCGTGCGTGTGTATATGGTTGTGTATGCATGTGTGTGTGCGTGTGTGTGTGCGTGTGTGTGCGTGTGTGCGCATGTGTGTGAGCGTGTGTGTGCGTGCGTGTGTGTGTGCGTGTGTGTATGTGTATGTGTTTGATGTGTTAGTGTGAGTGCGTATGTATGTGTCTGTGTGCGTATGTGTGTATGTGCATACATGCGTGTGTGTATGTCCGTATATGCGTGTGCGTATATGCATGTGTATACGTATGTGCGTGCGTGTGTGTATATATGCATGTGTATATGCGTGCGTATGTGTGTGTATGTGCTCGCGTGCGCAAGACATTGCTCAAGGTTCGCGCGTGGCTGCTGGTTGAGCCTCATCAGGGTCAGGGGCAGGGGAGGGGGGGGAGCAGAGGGAGGAGGAGCGTGGCGCTTCCTGAAGTCAGACAGTTTGGTGCAAGCTGCCAAGGTGCAAGATGTCATGCAAGATGCAAAACCCCCTGCATGCAAGATGCAAGCACTGCACTCCTGCGTGCAAGCACTCAAGATGTCGTGCAAGATGCAAGATGCAAGCACTCCTGCATGCAAGCACTCAAGATGTCGTGCAAGATGCAAAAACCCCTGCATGCAAGATGCAAGCACTCCTGCATGCAAGCACTCAAGATGTCATGCAAGATGCAAGATGCAATAACCCCTGCATGCAAGATGCAAGCACTCCTGCATGCAAGCACTCAAGATGTCGTGCAAGATGCAAAAACCCCTGCATGCAAGATGCAAGCGCTCCTGCATGCAAGCACTCAAGCACTCAAGATGTCATGCAAGATGCAAAAACCCCTGCATGCAAGATGCAAGCACTCCTGCATGCAAGCACTCAAGATGTCGTGCAAGATGCAATAACCCCTGCATGCAAGATGCAAGCGCTCCTGCATGCAAGCACTCAAGCACTCAAGATGTCATGCAAGATGCAAGCACTCAAGCCTAGCACTCACATGCTTCGTAGGGAGGCCTGGTTTTGACCCTTCTTCCCATTCTCACAGTGTCATTTTCACTGTCATTCCCAAAACTCACTGCAAACTACCCGGAACCGCATTTAAAATTTAGTGGGTCTCCTGGGTGTTAAACCCTTGCAGTTTCCAGGAGACCCGGACCGGCTTTGGGATGCCCCTCCGGGACAGCCCAAAAGTTTGTTATTTATATTCGATTCCTGGACGGAATGTAAAACCCTGGTATATACACCATATACATATATATATGGTTCTGGCCAACCCTATTCATGTACGGACGCACAACACAGTGTGCACTTTCGTGGTGTGCTATACATGCATGCACGTACGACATGGTGCATGCATGCATCATGCTTGTAACAAGGCGAGCTGCACGTTCGGGATTGGCCAGAACTAAAATCTACACCGTATATGACCGTATATGACTGTACGTGTGTATTTGGGATTGGCCAGAACCAAAATCTACACCGTATATGACCGTATGTGTGTAAAATTAAAATTATTGTGCCAAAAGCGCCGTGCACATACATATAATGTTCACCCTCTGCATGTGCTGCGTACACAATTTGAGTGTATCAAGGCACACATCGCAATTCACCTTGCAGCGCAGACGTCATTGCAGGACACACACACACACACACACACACAAACACACACACACACACAAACACACACACACATACACACACAAACACATACACCGCTGGCTCACGCAATTACCCCCTGGCTTTCCTGCAGGCCTGCCATTGCAAGACAAGCACGCTTACAGACATATGCACGTATGCAGGAACACCCAGACAAACACGCGTGCATACACACACACAAATGCAGTGAGCACAGACTTGTCACTGCAACACACACACACACACACACACTCACTACTAGCTCACACACCCACCTCCTGGTTTCGCCGCATGCACATCTGCGTCCTTGGGATGGGGCTTAGGGTCCTCTTTACTGCTGCGCTGGGGCGGGTGGTCTTTACTGCAATCACAAACACACACTCACACCATTGAAATTGCTGAAAGGCACTACACACGCATGGCAGGTGAGATGTACCTTTCCTTGATGAATGGTCTTTTTTTAATTTTAATGCTGCTGGCGGTGTGTGGATGTGGTCTTCAAGCCCAGCTCATTTGAGGAAATGTGGCCATGTGTTGTGGTCACTTGGACAAAGGTGTGCTGTGGAAATGAAGACGCAGGTGTTGTGGTCACTATAATGGTGTGTGAGTGTGTGTGTGAGTGTGTGTGTGTGAGTGTGTGTGTGTGTAGATGTGAACATAGGTAGTGTGGCCATTTGAACAAAGGTGTGCTGTGGAAATGAAGATGCAGGTGTTGTGGTCACTATAATGGTGTGTGTGTGTAGATGTGAACGTAGGTGTTAATTTCATTTGAACAAATATGTGTGTGCGGAAATGTGAATGCAGGTGTTGTGGTCATTTAAACAAACGTGCGCTGCGGAACTGTATGCACCAGTGTGTTGGGGTCACATTTTTCCATATATGTTTACATACATATCAACGCATCATTAAAAATAGTGGTTTAGGATTTTGGGTGGTAGAGACAACACACGATGTAGAATTGAAGTGAGCTAGGGGCGATTGATCAAGAAACTGTGTGTGTGTGTGCGTGTGTGTGCATGTGCGTGAGGGTGCATGTGCGTGTGTATGCGTATGCGTATGCGTATGCGTGTGTGTGTGTGTGTGCGTATGCCTACAAGCACCTCCTCAACGAGTCCACAGCCCTGGACAGCAGCTACATCTTTAGCTACTTCAGCAAGGAGCTCATACAGCAGCCAGACGCAGTGGTGAGCGCTGTCGGACGTGTGCAAGCAAGCACACACGCTCAGCTCAAGAGCGTGAACCTCTTTGCGTGTGTGTGTGTGTGTGCTTGTGTGTGTGCACGTATGCGTGTGTGTGTGCGTGTGTATGTGTGTGTGCGTATGCGTGTGTGTGCGTGTGTGTGTGCGCATGTGTTGTGTGTGTGTGTGTGTGCATGTGCGTGTTGCAGGAGCAACGTCCACAACCAACAGAACACACACAGATGGCAGGCACTCTGACCAGTGGAGATACACCTGAGCACCCAACTCACATCACAGCAGTAGGTTGCTGAACATTGGCAATTACACACACACGACAGAAACAACACGCCTCTCAAATGGCAATGGCTCTGCTCACCAATGAGACGTACCAGACACACACACACACGCACACACACACACACACACACACACACACACACACACACAACACACACCTTAGTTGGCTGTAACTCTGCTCGCCCGTCTCAACCAAGCACTCAATCAGACGGCATAGCTACCCATCAAACACCAAACACACCAAACAAAAGAGCCTGTGCCAAAAGCATACCCATGTAACACAGAGACCAAATAGAAGAGCCTGTGTTGAAAACATACAAAACACGCAAACCTCGGACGACGCAGACTGCTTAACTTGTTCAAAAAGCTTACCCATGTAACACAGAGACCAAACAGAAGAGAGCCCGTGTCAAAAACATACAAAACACGCAAACCTTGGGCGACGCAGACTGCTTGACTCGTTCATAAAGCTTACCCATGTAACACAGAGACCAAACAGAAGAGAGCCCGTGTCAAAAACAAACAAAATACACGCACACCTTGGGCGACGCAGACTGCCTAACTTGTTCAAAAAGCTGTGGCCGCTTCCTGCTGGAGTATGAGGTTTTGTGGAGGCAGAACCTGCGTGTGCGTGCGTGCAAGTATGTAAGTATGTGTGTGTGTGTGTGTGTGTGTGTGTGCTTGTGTGTGTGTATGCTTGTGTGTTGGGGGTGTTGGGGAAAATGGAAGGTGCATGGTGGATTTACGTGTGCTTGCGTCTATGTTTGTGTGCTTGTGTGAGTGGAAGGTTCACTTGTGTTTGTGCTTTTGTTTGTGTGCATGTGTGAGTGAAAGGTGCATGCGTGCTTGTGCTTATGTTTGTGAACACGTGTGAGTGGAAGTTGTATTACAAGATGTGTGGTGTGGAGGGTGCAAAGATGGAGAGTGTGTGTATACGATCGTGTACATGTTACGGAGGGAGCGTGGGAAGAAACGACAATTGTGATGACTGTCCTATATACCAACTGCGCCTCCTTCATTTGCCACCCATAACCCTCCAAGTAATAGCCTACCAACACACCCAACCAACCATGCATACACACACACACAAACACACACATGCACACACACACATACACACTTGCAGAAGGGGTCCTGTGCAAGGGTGCGGGTTTCTGCTTGAGCTTCTCGTCTGCCTGCTCCAGCAGCCAAGCCTTGCCTGTGTTCACAGAGGATGAGAGAAGGCTGCTTCTTGATGATGATGTGCAAAAAAGGGCACAAAAGCCTGTCAGATTGCATCACTATCATTCTGTAGCAGATGCGTCCATTGCCTGAGTAGCGCTCCAGCACACACACACACACACACACACACACACACACACACACACACACACTTTGCAGTACGGGTAACATTGTGTTTACAGAAGGCAAAGAATGCAATTTCCTTCAGCAAACAGTAACGTAATCGACCAGTGCCCCAACCACAGACGCTTCGTAGCAAATACCTCATGAGCACAAGTGTGGCCAGCACGTAATTTGAAAAGGAACACATCATGCGCACAGCCAGTGTCCTAGCCAAGATGGCAAATATGCTTGTTACTTTCGGAACTAGGTTGGCCAGGGTGACAGTCTTTTTCCGCTCATGGAAGCAGGAGAACGTGGTGTGTGATGCTCTCATACACATTTTGTAAATCCCGACCAAAGGCTTACATATTACTTAGGCTCACTACATATCACTAAGGCTTACATATTACATATTACATATTACCAGGGATGGGTCATACGGCGTAGCCGTATAATGCGTCGTATCGTATTTATCACGTATTTAACCTTGTTCAATTTGCTCCGTATAAATACGATTTTGGGCACTTAAACGAATTTTGCAGCCACAAGCCCCCCAGAGCCCCCCAGAAGCACTCCTAGGCCCTCTAGAGCCCCCCAGAGGCACTTCCAAGCCCTCTAGAGCCCCCCAGAGGAACTCCCAGCCCCTCAGAACGTAGCATGATCACTTGCACATTGCTACCACAACCCAGAAGGTGGTGCCTGTAGCGTAGATGAATTGTGCAACAGCTGCATCCACACAAGCCCTCTTGCTGCAGGTGTCCAATGACTGTGCCGATGCTGCTGCTGATGTGCTTGCTGTAGTCCTGTGCAGGTGCCTCTCGTTTCCTGCATGCTCATCCCTCTGAGCACTAGCGTCGGCAATTTCTCCCATTGCTAGCGAGCGCTGCGACTACGCCCTGAGAATTCCGGCCGGGTCAGCTTTGCATGCTGGTACACCTACGCTGGGATTTTGCCTCATGGAGTGCTCGCGGATGCGGGGGGCACCGCTGCTGAAATTTCGGAATTCCGGCATCTGGCATCTGGCATCTCGTAAATCTGCCCCTTCTGTCCCATTACAACAACACGATGCCACTCAGGGTTTTTACCAGGAGGCATTATAATGTTCTGGAGGCTGAGGGGACAACTCGTGGTGGTTGGGGGGTGGTTGGTGCAAGCCCACGGGAAACCCCCAAAATAGCAAAAATACGTTTCCGTACTATACGCGTATAGCGTATTAATAGCGTATTATACCGTATGGGACGTCTCTCAAGCCCGTATGACCCATCCCTGCATATTACATATTACATATTACTAAGGCTTACATATTAGGGTTAGCCCAGAGCCGTATATGTACACCTATGTATACACCTATGATATGTATACACCTATGTACACACCTATGTATATGTACACCTGTACACCCTATATGACCGTACGTATGGTAACTCTCACTGCCCAAAATACCGTGTATATACATTGTATATACTAAAGTATGTATGGTTTGGCCAATCCTGCTTGCACACCACTAAGGAACTTGTTACGACAGATCCTTGTCTCCTTAGTTGATTATATGGTCATATGCGGAACCCTTAAATCCCCGTAACCTAGACCAGAAGGGTGCATTGCCCCTAACCATAATTAGGAAGGTGCATTGCCCCTAACCATAGTTAGAAAGGTGCATTTGAATTACATTTACCATTGCATTGCATTAAACTTAACCAGAAAGGTGCATTGCCCTTGACCTTGACCAGAAAGGTGCATGTGCATGGTGCACAATGCTTTGGTATGCCTTGCATGGCATGCATCGCTTATTACACACACACACGGAAGCGCGTCATCTTCATTATAAGAAGGGTTTGCTGTATGAGGACGGGCACACAGGCTCACCGTGTTCGTCATGCTCCACGATGTCAAGCACAGACACCTGCGGGTGTGAACACGCATGCGCGGGATGTGAAAACGTGTGAAAACGTGTGTGTGAAGGTGTGAAAACGTGTGTGTGTATGTGTGTGTGTTTGTGTGTGTGTGTGTAAACGCATGCGCGGGATGTGAAAACGCATGCGCGGGTGTGACACCTGCGGGTGTGAAAGCGCGTGCATGCGGGTATGCCACCAGAGGTGTGAAAACACATGCATGCGGGTGTGAAAACGCGTGCGTGGAGAGTTGTGCCACCAGAGGTGTGCAAGCGTTTGCAAACTCGTGATCTGTACTGCGCCATGTCTTTGATTAAAGCATGTGCCTTTGTTTTGCAGGCGAATCAAAGAAGCTAATGCTGTGCGGATTTCATATCGCCGCCCCTATTTCGGGGGGGGGGCAGGAATTGATATAAATCTTGTAAATTTTATATTTACGCAGTGCCAATACATATCAGCGGAACGTTTAGCTGAACCTTGTGTGAAGACCAACATCATCACAAATGTAGACGTAAAATTCCTCTACACACACACACACAAACACACACACACACACAAAACACACAAACACACACACACACACCTCGATCTGTTCCAGCAGGGACGGCAGGATGCGCAGCTTGTGGCACAGCACCACATACACACACACACACACACATACACACACCTCGATCTGTTCCAGCAGGGACGGCAGGATGCGCAGCTTGTGGCACAGCACCACATACACACACACACACACACCTCGATCTGTTCCAGCAGGGAC
>Ga0307974_1002918_pt1 | contig 12228 bp, 13 predicted proteins | sample OrgLakmetagen784_FD_201812 | JGI IMG/M metagenome (GOLD analysis project Ga0307974, IMG submission 201812) | Saline water microbial communities from Organic Lake, Antarctica - #784 | ecosystem: Environmental > Aquatic > Non-marine Saline and Alkaline > Saline | place: Antarctica: Organic Lake... | reverse complement strand
CGGTCAAGAATCTGTCAATGTCATTGGTATAAAGGGAATACAGAAGGGGACTCAGAGGGCAGCCCTGTTTCAAGCCTTTGTTGGGCGCAACCTCCCCGGAAATTTTGTCGCCATCAATAAGAAGGTAAAGGCATCCTGTGTACATGGTTTGGATGATATCTCTCAAATATTGTGGAGTCTTAATTTTTTGCAAGTGTCTCTTAGAAAGCAGTAAACATGACCACTGCCTGACAATCGGGGGGACCTTGACCGGGATGACCTAATCCTAACCCTTACCCTAGACTAGCCCTAGCCCTAGCACTAAACGTGGGGGGGTACGGCCCTAAAAGCCAACGAAGGTTAAGGTCCCCCCGGTCTAAGATCCCCCTGATTGTCCACAACAACATGATCCTATCATCGCGATGCAGCCTACCTATTGCAAGGTGCCGGTAAGAAGAATAAAGGCAGAGCAAAGAACAGGTGTCCCAGCTTCGACGTGTTTTGTCGGAAGTTCCCAAGGCACGTCAAGCACTTGAACCAACAATAAGTTTGTCGTGTTTCCATGTTGGACAAAGTAAGACCTTGGACAAAGTAAGACCCAAAGAAATGAATGCACGCTGGATTTTCGTTGAGCAACAACATCCCATTTATAAAATTTATATAGTAATATGCTAAGCCTACCCGCGATGAATCGGTGTAGTCATCGTTCGAAGTGCTAGTTCGTAGGACACACAGAATGGGAAGCCCCACAAAGGAAAGCAGGGCCACAAGGATGTCTATTCAACAGGCTGCTGACAAGTAGGTTTTGGAGTTTCCCTAGGTTTCTTGGCCCACCAGTTTAGGTGTGTTTGCCCCTATAAGAAAGTGTTCGACATGCACACGCCCTGATGGCAGCACTAATGCACAAACTGAAATGCATGCAATGCACGTCTTCTTCATGCCAATCCTTTGCCAATGCATTAGTGGAAGTCCAACGTCATAGAACCTGAATATACTAGTGCATGCATACTCTTATGTTCACCTAAGAAACACAAGCAAGAGAACTGTCTTGCGTGCACTTGCTCGCCTAAAACGCTACCCATTAACGAAATACTGCACAGGATGGCCCATGGAGAGGACCAACAAGCTCGTGACTGGGCACTGGAGACTGTGGGAGACCAAGAGGGCCTTAAAAAGGATGTGCACCAAAGTGCAATGAACGCCTTTTCTGGCATCGCAAGGTACAGGGTTTGCCCATACAACTTAAGAAATTATCGATTAATCAGCGTAGAAGCACACGTGGTCACTCAGACCAGATTTCTGAATTCAGAAGTTGTCTGAACTCGTTGTTAGACAAAGTTTTGACTAGCACCTGACGTGCACGCATGCCAGGTTGGGCTTTTTGACCAGCATGAAAGGCTCTCCATCCACGAACTGGATGCGATCCGTCATCAAAGCTAGTGCTAGCAGCTCTGCTAAGCGCCTCAAAGAAACCGCTCGGCTCAAGGCTCTTCACCGTACTCCCTACCCCATGGTCCTGGCTCGCATGAAGCTTCTACTTGATAGACTGCAGGTACGAGCATACGTGAAAATGATATAGTTTGACAGGCACGTGTCAAATGCTGCACAGCACAGTTGTAGTGTTCTGGTACGTAACGACTGCATTCGTCAGGGGCATGTGCGACCAAATCAAGCGATGAGCACCCTGCTAAGTTATATTAGATGCTGGATGGGAGGAGACGTGCCAGGCTCCTCTCACGACACCTCTTGCCACATAAACTCGTGCGCCGCAGATTGAGCGCATGAGGCTTGCACACAAAACAATCACTTGTCTGCCAGGTCTTCAGAACCTCTGGATTGCTTTCTAAAGATGGAGGTGCCTCACCGTCCCTTGGGGTCAGCATAAAGTCGCGGGCAGGCCTGGAGCCATCTAAGAGCATTAACGTGGGTCTTCTTCAGGCTTTTCAGCTACAAACTTGAAGCACATGCCCTCTTCATCTGTTATGCTTTTGCATGTGTGTATGGATGTTTCAGCTGATGCACCACCTCATGCGTACCAGGGCGCTTTGAAGTGTGAAGGCTTTTTGCATACAAAAAAAGCTGCCTGGCCTTGTTTGCAGGCTGATGTTGGCTGTGAGACGCCACATACCCATAGAATGTCAGAGGATGCGAGCAAGTGAGTTGGATGAAAGGGGGAAATGTATGATTTATGAGGCTTCATGTAGGTTTGATGACTCGTTTTTGTTGGCAACTTTTTGCACAATTTATTTTGAGATTATGTCATATCAGCATAATAGCGCCGCACACGCTGCAGCTGACGATCAAGTATCATTGCAAAAAAGCATACAATCAAGTTACTGAATACTTTCATTTCTGTGCTCAGTCAAGAAACTGTGGACGATGGAAATGGTTCCAAGCTCTCCTTAGAGAAGATCTTGGAGGAGTTGGGTACGACGTTCTCGTACGTCAGCGAGTTTTTACGGAAGGTGATGCGTGTATTGCTCTTCAGTGACCAGAGGTATTTTGTGCCTTTGCCTAGTTGGTAATAGTCTCCAGTTGCTCAAGGTATATTTTTCATAGGTTACCCGTTCGCACGCATTATACCAGGTTTAGTTTGTTATCAAGGTACAAACCGATTTCATTAAACTCACACATACACACTCAGGTCCCAGAGGAGACACGGCTTGCCTCAATCCTGTTTGTCAAAATGGAAAACTACAAGAAAGACCAGGTGCGTGATGCAGCTGGCAGACAAGAAACTGGTTTATGAACAACTGACCTGTTTCTGTGACCTCAAGTGGACTACGTAATGTTGTTCTTTGCATGCAGGTGGTGTACCGGATCAACGACGAACCGGAAAAGTTCTACATCATTCTCACAGGTAGCGTGAATTAGGGATTCCTGCATTCATAATGTCTGCTAGGCCAAGGGAACCGCAGCATTCGCAGAGATCTATTTTCCCCTGGGATGGTTGCCCAACTCGTGGAATTAGGTGCAACTTTGTAATTTTAGATGGCCTGCTCCTTGCAAGTCGAATTTACATCTGGGATGAAGCACATGACAAGTAAGGCTGCCTACCAAGTGCAGCATTCAGTACCCACGCTCACGCAGCATTCCAAAGGTTGTATGGACAAGAGAATTTAGGTCGACGTGAAACAGATGGGTATTACTGTCTGCTGGCTGTAGTATACCTATCTGGCTTGAGTCACCTTATGATAAGAAACAGCTAAGAATTATTGTTCTGGTTTAAAAGGGCTTTAAAACTGCATCAAGAAAATTCAGAGCCAGAGCCAGAGCTCAGAGCCCAGAGAAGTAGCCAGACCGTACGAGTAGCTTCCTCACGTCTCATCTCTTTTGCTCTTTTGTTGGGCAGGGGGCGTGGAGATATGGACACACCCGCCTGGGCAGTGGCGCCAAAAGCTTGTGATTGCCAGCTTGCGCAAGGGGCAGAGCTTTGGAGACCGATCCATTCTGAACAATGAGCCACGCACGCAGTGCGTCACTGCATCCGGGTGAGACAACTGCGGCTTATTAATCCCACATTTTTGAGTTGACTATGGTGTTTACCTTTTAATTAAGGACAAATATTGGACCGCCATTCTTTGAGTTGTATCACCAGACTTTGTTTAATGAAGGATAATAGCTTGTGCGTGCGCCCTTCACAGATGCCACAGCCCTCTCACCTGGCTCAATTTTTACCCAACTTGTCCTTACTTGCCCTCACTTTGCTCCTTTTTCAAGGAACTCCACCTTCCTGACAGTGGAGCGTGAAGCTTTTGGGGAGATCTTTGGCAGCTACTTTCAGGGCAGGATGCAGCAGGCGCACGACTTTTTCCTGAACAGCGTCGATATGTAAGTCGGTACTTTGCTGTCGCTGGCCTAATTCAGGAAGCTGCTATGCCCTGCAACAAGTAAGGAAAGCAGCGCACGACTTTATCCTGAACAGCGTTGATGTGTGAGATCGTTCCCACGGCTGGACCTCCCTTTCCTAGTCAAAATGTGCCAATCACGGTACAAAAACAGACCAGCAATTTGTCGTTTGCTTGACGCAATCTGTTTCATTGCAAATCTTGATCTTCCATACTTGCTCACATTTCATTGCAATTACAAAAACCAATTCGATGAAACATGCGTTCAATAAGACGCATAGTCCACACAAGCTTGCTGGTCGTCCCCACGGCTGTACCTCCCTAGTCAAAATGTGCCAATAGGCAATTTTGCTTACACACTGCATCAATCCATGCCCTCAAAATTTTGATATCCTTGATAATTCGCTTTGCAACTCTAGTATAAGTCTGGGGCCATGGGGAAGCGCTGGCATTCTCAGTACCCCTGTCCCAAATTCGACATTGCAGCATTGTTATACGACATTTATTATGCTTATATCCTGAAGCAGAGGTCGATCGAGGCAAGTTCAGAAATGCACCTTTTCCCTGCCAAAGTGGGTGCAAAATATGCACCAGGCCCCACACATCCCCCCAGAATGCCGTATTTCCAGCAAATGCCAATGACTTAGATATAACATCAAGTATCTTGCATTCAGATGAGGTATAGGGGGATTTAAATTGAGTGGATAGCTTGTTGGCACAGTTTGGGTATACCAGCCATGGGGAAAACCTGGACTATTTCAGGAAGCTGCCGTGTTCGCCCTTTGTGCTCTGCAATAAGATGCTCTGCAATAAGAAAGGGAAGCACACAGGCTGATTTCCACACCACTTCAGGTAAAGAAACTAAAAAACCTTCTCCACTGCAGAAAAGGTAAAATGCCAACGAGGTTTATAAGGGTGCAGGCTGGGGCTGGGCCTGAAATTTCTTTTCATGCAAGTTACGAGGTGTATTGAAGGGTGTGTGGTATGAAGACAGTATCTTGAGGCCTGCCAAACTGTGAAGTTCATATTCCCAGGAAGTGGTGTGCGTTAGAGCGAGCGAGTGAGCTACCACCTGGAAAGCTTCTGGGGTAGCATCCTTGTTCAATCCATTGTCCAAATTCAAGTGGCTGGTGCCTCCTGATCCTGATGCCTCCCTGACACATACACACACGCATATGCACGCACGCACACACATGCACACACACACACACACTCACACACACTCACAGACACACGCAAACACACAAATGCACGCAGGTGCCTTGAAGTCCTGTTTACTCAATCTTTCCAGCAGCATCAATGCAAGAGCTACAGCACATCCTCTATTTCATTCACAAGCTACAATGTCTCGTTGCTTCCACTTTTTCCAGGCTGAGCAAATCTCCCAAAGAAGATGTGATGGGTGTGGTGCGCCACATGCTTTTAAGCACTTTCCCTGCTGGCAAGGAGTGGGATCCTCTGAGTGAACAGCAGGTCTTCTTCATCACTCAAGGTGCAAAATGGGGATAATATGGGCAGCATGGACCATGATTCTGTGCTGTTCAACATAATTGGCTCTCTTTCTGCGCTGGCAAGTAACAAAACTGAATGTAATGATGTTGTTCGATTCCAGCATATACCAGAGAATCCCTATGATGTGTTTGATGCAGGCACGGCCTCTCTTGAGTCCCACGATCGAAAGTCTCCAATGGTCAATGTGTCGCGTGCTATGCTGGGGTTGCAGGTAAGCGGTGTCTTGTGCCGCACAGACATGTTTCAAACTGGCAATCCACTGGCTATCCGCACCCTAATTTTGTCACCTATGCTTTTTGGTGAACATACTGGCTGGCTTGTTATAAGCGGTTTGTAAATGTTGCCATAAGAATCACAGGGGTTGTTCAATTGTGAGATAGATGCCACCATCGCCTTCTTCTTCAGAAATAAGTTGCACACAACATGGTATTTGGCAGAGCAGCTACCATCTTTGATGGTGGCCCCATACTCGTTCTTATGCTCATGCATGGCTATAACTAGTCATGGATTGCATCTGCTACATTCAGTCCATCACTCATATGCTCATATGTTACCCCGATGCAATATGCAGGAGGATGAGGAGGAAGCCCTCACACTGGCAGAGACAGGGGATTTGGCTAATGTGGTGTTGCGCAACGGACGAGCCATTGGCACTCTGGGCCACGAGGAAGAGATGCGCAAGCTGCGCAGGCAGCTCATACCCAAGAAGGTGGGTGTGCTATGGAGGTTTCGAACGTCCTTCAAGGAGCAGAGAAAGGGATCAGGTTATGACACGTGAAAAAATTTTGCTGGACAGGAAATGGTTGTTGAATTGCTATGAACGTGCTATCCATCTGCCTGTGTGTGTGGTTCACAGTAGGCTGTTGTGTTACTCATTTTGGCAAGCATTGAACATGCTTCTTCAAGAGATCAGAACTGTTTAGCATAGCTGATTTCTGGTGGCAACGCAGTGCATTGCACCTGCCCCTTAGGAGGGCAAGTCAAACAGCTAATCCTCTGCAAGGGGGGCATTCCGTGCTTTACTACCCCTAGCATTCTAGAGCTCCTCATAATTTAACACTGAAGCAGCAGTTACGTATGGCTTGAGGCTTGCACAGCATTCGACCCTCAACAGGGTCTAGATTCCTGGGGGGGGTCATTTATAGGATGTTATGCTGCAATTGCCCATCCTGCATCTCCCACCCCATCCACCAATTACCTGCAGACATGGGCAGTGTTGTGAAGACCTGGCTCATTCCAAAACATATACACACACCTTCTCAGCATCTGCATGGCATAGGCCCTACGAGGGACTCCACTGAGCATTGAGCATAAAGCAACCCCTGACCTACTTGGTGTGTTCAACCCCTGTTCAGGCCATAGCCAGCTTAAACGCTGGGCTGTATTTTGGGGGCGGGAAGGAAGTCATGGGCAACGGAGAGCTGCAGTCCAGCCTGCGTGTGCTGGCCAACACTGAGCTGGAGGTCTACCACTGCCACGTACACACATTCTTTGAGCATGCCACACCGGAGATGGTCAAGTGAGTGGTACAGGCCGTTTGAACAGGCTGGTACGTTTAGAACAGAATGGTATGTTGGATGAGTTTGCACGTGCTTAACCATTGAAGAGGACGTCACGTTATTAACCAGGGTTGTTCAGTTTGAGGTTCGGCCAAATGTTCGGGTTTGCAAACTTTCACGCATTTTAACGAATTTGATAAGTGCCATTCGGAGTTCGGTCAAAGTTCGACGAACTTTTAAGAGTACGATGAACTTTACAGCATGCGTCTGTCAAATTCGCAAGGGGCAGCAACCCCCCCCAGTTCATCCCACTCTTTCCTTGCAGCAAAATAACATGTTCATGAATTATATATGAAATATGATCTGTAATCTGTATCAGGCCAGGAAGTTCCTTGGTCTTTTGGCCAAACTTGTCACACATTCCTGAACTGCTAAGGATTTGTACAACACGGCACTTGCACTGCACCTTCAGGTTCTCCTTTTTCTACTCTACAATGATGACACAGTCCCATTCCAGCCCCTTATTTCCCCCTACAATTATTTATAAACATACACAACTAATTAGGAAGATATGAAGGTGGGGGGAGGAGCCCAAGGGCCCGTTCCCCAAAATTGCACATCGAACCCTTCAAACAGCTCGAGGGTTTTAGAACTTTCACGAACTTTATCGAACCCTTGCTCCCCAAAAAGCGAACTGAACAACCCTGTTATCAACAGTCATGAGCAGCCAGCTCGTGTGCTTCAAATACGGCAAGCATTTTGCAAGACTGTGTGAACCATGTCATGTTCTTTGCATTAAATGCTCATGTTGCTCATGCACGTGTGCATATTTGACATTGGTTTTTGGGGCCTCAAAGCTTTGTAACTGGCGCATATCAACCCAAACTTTGTGACTGCTTTTTACAATTGCAGGGCACTCCGCAATGACATGGCCTTCAAACTGACCTACTACTACGGACGCATTGGGTGCCTAGCATCGTTCCAGGTGCTTCCTTGTTTTCTTGTTTATTTGCACTTTGGTGACACTAGGCACCAGGAGACACGAGCTGGTCTTTCTCAGTGGACGGTGAACCAGTTTCTGCTTGTTATAACTTGCCCCTCATTATAATGAACACATCCCCTACGCCTTTCCTCTTCTGTCAGGTGGTTGGTCATCCTGAGTCTGACATAGTTTGCCAGTTGCCAGTAGGGACAGATGAGTTTGGGATGAACCAGCATGGCGGGGGACAAAGCGGAAAGCACTCTCCAGGGCGACGGCGCAAGGCACAGAAGCACGTGAGTGTGTCTTGTGCCAATCGGCTGCTGTTGTGGTCCTGTATTGCTGTCACGCTGACAGGCAGCAATAGAGGGCATGAAGGTTTGGAAATGGGGTGGACCTGAATGAACAAAGGAACAGAAATACGACAACTGTGGTCCTTTTAAGCAAGCTATGCTTGACCGCACTGGAGCGGTAGGTCTTGCTGCCATTTAGAGAAACACGGCCCTTTGTTTTTTTGTACTCCAGGTGCATGAGGCTGGACGGTACACACCAGAAGTAGAGAAGGCCATCCAGTACATAAATGGTTTGCAGGTGAATGTTGCATAGGGCTGGTTATGCATAGGACTGCCCCTCCAAAGACTCTTGATTTTTTGTGTCACAAACTGGTGTACTCCAGGGCTATCCACTATTGATAGATGAGTCTATTGATGAAAGCATATTATACCCACGCAGTCCGCCTGCTGTTGGGCTTGGCCTATGAGCTGTAGCCATGTGCAGATTGCATACACTACAATTGCCCACGCATACGTCACTCACTTGCTCAATTGACACATTGCCGCTTTCAACCGGTCCTCCGCCTCCCTTGTTGTTCTTTTGCATTTTCAACTGCAGTCTCACTTTGAGATGGTCAGGTCCGGAAACTTGGACAACCACGCACCTCGCGGGCGGCAAGCTGGTGGTTTGGGTGGGGAAGCCATGCCCATTCCAGGGTGCGGTCATGCTTAAGCTTCTTATATGTGTATATAAATACGTGTTTGAATCAACGTTTCTTTCTTATCTAACATCTTGTATTGCAATATAAGACGACATTTAATGGGGCTGTAAAGTCACGTATGCAACCTGTATGTAGGGTCAATTGCTCCTGCAAAACAAATGCATTCTATGAGGGGGTAATACTTCTTCCCTCAACCTTGATGTTGATCCTTGAATCAAATAGCCACAGAAATCCTTGTTATCAATCGAGAACAACCACCACCGTTCCTACATGCTACTTTCAGGAACCAGCACTCAAATATTTATGTATGAATAGGGCCAGGTGTATTAATGATGTCTATGGGTATATCTACCTATCATTCATCTGTAGAGCAACCGCCTTTTTGCCTTTTGCAGTCACATGGAGTTCCTAGTGTCCAAGGGGTGCACGCCTGCAGAGCGCTTCTGGGCCACGTCAGCTGTCAGTGCCACTGCGCGCAGCAATGCCATAGGACCACTCCTGGGTCAGGTTAGTGCAGGAAATGTACCTTCTCGTTTCAGTGATCACGGTTGAGCATCTTGCCCCTTGCATCACAAGGCTGTTTGTGACTTGCTTTTTGATGTCTTGGAGGGACACTGAGGGCAATGCTTGTGCTGGCTAAGCTGCGGCACAAGAGCTGTTTTTACCGACACCCACTGGCAGCATCGCCTTTGTTACTGGATAATACAGAAGTCCCATTGCAAAGAGTATTTTTTATAAACCTGCGTCAAAGCTTGGCCGAAGCCGTACTTCAGTTTGGGCAATGATATAGTAAGTAGCGTCTTCGTAAAGCGTTATGTTGCTCCTCCGCTCAGATTCTTCTTCCCATTCCCGAATAATTCCACTGCACAGGTCTTCCCTGAGGGCTTGGCGCCCCTAGCAAGCAAGCTGGATGAGCTGGTGCACCGCAGCGTGCGGAAGGCTGGCAAGCAAGCCAGCAGGCCAGGCGCAATGGGTGGGTTTAGATGCATGCTTGCGGATCCCAACATATTTTAGGAAGTTCAATGAAGTGAAAGATCACACATGGTTCAGCTCAAATCATACAATTACCTTTCAAAGACAACCACCTGTTAAGGAAGCACAGATTGGTCCACTTAAATACAGACGATCTAACTGGTGTGTGGCTGCAGGTGGGCAACAGGAAGGTCTTCCATCGGGGCATACAGACTGTCATACTGATCCTGCGTCGGTTGAAGCTTACATGCAGCACTTGCGCTCCCTTGCGCAGTCGTCTTTGGCACATGCAACATGCCAGTCGCAGCAGGTAAGGCCGTGTGCCTGCATAGTGTTTATGGTGATCTGACATTTAGGAAAATGTGTCCTAGCATTACAATCTTGAAGTTAATAGCACTTCCAGAAAGCCCTGAGGGGCTAGGCTATAGGGTTGAGATCCTTGAGTACAGTTCAAACAAGTAGAAATGGGTGTGTGTTAGGGTACGATGCAAAGATTGGATTAGACTCACTGAAGCATTCCTCTTTTGCCGCTAGCATGCTAGCAAACGATCTGTTAGGATCTGACGCTCACCGCCCTCATAACTCTGCTCAATTCCATTGCAGGGGAGCTTCTTGAGTCAGAAGCAGGTAGGAAGCAACAGCAACATGAATCAAGGCAACGGGAACAGTAGTAGCAGCCATTTGGCGTCAAACAGAGAGCCCGGTTTAGCAAGTGTATTTCAGGGGGGAGGAGCGCTGAGTGGAGAGGGAGGGTTTCAATTTAGTGAGGTCGGGGGAAGCCAAATGGGCAGAAGACAACCGACTGGCAAGGGCAGGAGCCCGGTGCTAGGCCCTGCCGGGCAGTCATTAGAGTTGCAAGCAGGCACAAGTGGGGCACGTGGGTTGTCTGAGGGGGCAACAGAAGAAGAGGGCAGTAATAGCTCAACAGCAATTTTGAGGGGATGGACAGGGTTGCATGGCTCACCGTCTAGCTCCCCCAACGCCACTACTACCTACAACAAACTGCTGGACAGCAAGGCGCGGAAACGTGGCGCACTGATGGCATCTGGCGTGGTGTGGGCACGTAATCAGGTGAGTGCTCCATTGTCTTGCTCATTGCTATAATTTTGACGCAACAGCACCTAAACCTCCTTGGCATTTTACATGCTGCAATATGACATCTTATGATATGGTCGTGAAGATTAATAATGTGTTGATGATTTTGTTAGACAAAAAAATGTTGCCTCAAGAAAATTTTGCCTGTTAAGAAGCATAACTCCTCATCAGACCAAGTAATACCTCCTCTAATTCACATGCAGCCTTGTGCGGCCTTCTTTATAAACAGCAAAGAACGCTATGAAAGAATGATAACAGGAACTGGATGGCTTGCACATACTCAGGCATAATTCCCCTCATTCCTCTACCTCCAGGATCTCAATGCTGCTCCATCCATGCGGCAGTGCCTCACATACGAAGAGATAGCACGTCTCAGAGCACACAGAGCGGGATTAGACGTAGGAAGACCTTTTACAGCCCCCTCGAGCCTCCTAGAGACGCAGACAAGCTCTTTTTAGTGTACATTTAAATTAACTTAGGCAGTGATCAGACTATGATAAGTTACTCCAGGGTAATAAATTGTTACAGGGGGGGGTGACTGGGGATTTGTCCAAAAATGATCTTTCTTTGCACTCAGATTGGATTAGGTTAAATTAGATTAGATTAGATTACTTGGGGGGACCTTCAGCCAGACTGGTCAGCTGATCGGCCTGTGACTGGTCCTCGCCAGTCAACAATAAATGCATTTCTTTGCACTCAGAAGCCAGCCATTCACTGCCCCTCCATTCGATTGAGACATTACTTGCCTTAAATTGAAAATGGCATTATAAGCGACACGAGGATGGTTTATGTCCATGTAATTTACTTTTGGTGGGGTAGACTCACGGCACTTCCGGCCAATGTATCTCCTTTTCCTTAATTGATGCAGGGAGTGCTTTGCTGCCTGCGTAATTTTTCTATTTCTTTTCTTTACTCTGCATACAATTTGACAGTGCAGTGGTTGAAGCTTATGCTTACCACCAAAACCCTAGTACAGAGGCTTTCCATGGGAAAACGCACAAGCCAACCAAACTCGCCAGCCATTTCACCGTCTCACTCAACTATTTTTGCAATGGTGTTTATTTATTTCAAGGACCAATTCATGATTTGTGATTTGGTGAGGCTATTGGTGGCCTGCTTTAAAGATTTTATGGTACATACAAAACTAGTGTTCACGCCTACAGCCGATAGAGCATGGTCCCCCTTGCTTGCTACGATGAAGGGGTAAGGGGTTACACAGCTATTTCCGCCAGCGAGGGCAGTTGAGCTATAGCATAAAAAGCCAGCTTCAAGAAGAGAAAGAGGCCAGACTGAACAAGACACCAGAAAAAGAAGCTAGAGGGAACATGAAACTGATGTATGTAGAAGAGA
>Ga0307974_1002917_pt1 | contig 12233 bp, 10 predicted proteins | sample OrgLakmetagen784_FD_201812 | JGI IMG/M metagenome (GOLD analysis project Ga0307974, IMG submission 201812) | Saline water microbial communities from Organic Lake, Antarctica - #784 | ecosystem: Environmental > Aquatic > Non-marine Saline and Alkaline > Saline | place: Antarctica: Organic Lake... | reverse complement strand
AAAGCTACTTCACTTTCCGATACTATATTTGAGGCGGTTTTGTGCAGCTACTTAAAAGGGCAGACTAAAACAAAGCGTTAAGCAAATATTCAACACCGATGCATGCTCAGGTTTGAGAATGTGGGTCACGTCATAAACGAAGGCCAAGTGATCGAGGCACTTCACAGCTTTGATGATACCTCAGCAGAAGGCAAAAGTGGAAAGGAAGAGGACAAGGAAGCGGGCGAGGAAGGCAAGGGTTACGTGGACTACAAGATGGAGGGGAGTGGAACGGTCCAGACAAGCATGCCAGAGAACATTGAAGTGGAGATTATGGGGACTGCTGCTCAGGAAGAACCAGCACCTAGGGAATCAGCAGCTTCAGGAGCAGTTGAGCCAGATGCTGCAGAAGCACCAGGACTTGAAGCACCAACAGCTGGAGCTACTGATGACAGGGGAGGGGCTTGTAGCGAGTTTGGAGGGGCTACTCAGTTGGCTGTCTTTGTGGCAAAGACCGTGGAGGAGCAGGATGGTACACCAACAGGTGCGTGGACTGAAGGCTAGCTTTATGTGACAGTTTGGTAAATAAGGGTGGTACACCAACAAGTGCGTGGACTGTTTGGTAAATAAGGGTGGTACAACAACAGTGCGTGGACTGTTTAATAAGATTTGGTGGTACATCAACAAGTGCGTGGAATGTTTGGTAAATAAGGGTGGTACACTAACAAGTGCGTGGATTGTTTGGTAAATTTGGGTGGTACACCAACAAGTGCATGGATTGTAGCGGTGTGTTCGTGTAAGAGTTAAGTTAATGAGGGGGAAAAGCGCTCTTTTTACTTTTACAGACCTCAATCTGCATACTGTGTTTCTTTTCCTTATTTTTGGTCTTTGATCCGACCAGACACTTTTACGTACTTTCAATGTGCATCTCAACGTGAGGAAGAGGGAAACGCTTGTTTACCCCTCGCTAACTTTCTTTCTTCTTCCAGCGTGTCTCTCCTATCCTCATTTTGTTTAATTAGTTTTGCTCATTACAGCCTTGTAGCACAAAGATTGCTATTTCCCCTTGAGTTGGGATTCACCCCCCCCACCCCCCCAAATGACACTCGCCTGCCTGTCAGCTTGGCTGCTTTCTTACAATGTACATAGGTTTTGCTTCTTTCCCGTGCTTGACCTTCATGGACAAGTTTTGCCCTTCTTGCCATCAACCTGGTTGCCCCGCCCCCCTATTTATTCTATTTCTTCCAGCCAGCCTTTCTTGCTTCCTTTTGGTTTGTTTTCGTCCTCATAGTAGGGAGTTTGCTATCTCCCCTTGACCTAGACACGCAAATTAATAAGATACTATCGCGCTTCCTCACACATCTCCTGCACACAGAGCAAATGGTGCAGAGGCTGTGGCAGTCACAGGGTCCTCTGTATCCGGTGCTTATGGGCAAAATTTTCGCCTTGCAATCCTCAGACAAGTCCGCAGCCCAAGGTAAGTTATGTTGCAGAAACTTTCTTAGGATTCACATCGGCCATATGCGTAGGGTATTGATGTTGACCTTGACGACTGATGAGAACCAGTAACTGAGGCTATGTGGGCCTAACAATTCCACTTTACCTACCTCAATGAAAGCTCAAATGTTCTTTTAGCTTCAAGCCGTTAAGCAAGCATTACCACCAGGACCTCACACAGTTTTCCAAATAGATGGCTACTAGTAGTTGCACTGGCTGTCCTGCAGTTTGATGATTGAAGGATGTCACAATCTGTTGTTTATACTGACATGGCTCAGGCTAAACTAATATATTTAAGCAGGCATTGGAAAAACTACTCCACACATTGATTAAGGAAAAGAAAGCGCCACCAGGCACAGAAACTGCTAAAAGTATAAAGATCGCCCATCCTGGCCATTGCCAGCCTCAATATCAGCAACACAGCCAGCACTGAACCTGCCTTGCTACTCCACCAACACAGTCACCCAGAACAGAGCAAGTACAAAGTTGACAAGCAGCCTCGTTTCCTTGATGTAATGAAACCTTTGCCTGTGTTACTTTTATGGGTTCGGCAAGCTTACAGATGACCTTCATGTGTGCTGCGTGCAGAGCCAGGAGCAGGGAGGGGAGGCACAGGGACTGCCTTTGATGTTGCGTCAGTAGCAGGTTCTACCCAGGGAGAGGAGATATGAGATTCAATGTGTGCAGCAGCTTATGGCACATCCACGTTACTTCGCTGACATCCACGTTCCTTTGCTGACATCCACGTTACTTTGCTGAAGATAGGAAGCCTGTTCACAACTTATGAAACATTCTTACGCCTGTTTGTTCACAACTTATAAAACTTTCTTACAAGGTGTGGTTTAACGAGGTTTTTTTAACCATGCGGCGAAGACGGCGGAGAGTAAAAAGTCAAAGAAGAGTATAATCTTAGTGTAATCACATGTACATTGATTCAATCATCGGAAAGAACCTTCTTCAATGTAGAGCTTAGCAATATTCCACACAGTCACGCGAAAGGGAACTATCAGTCAGCAAAAAAGTGTTGAAAGACTGTTGTACCCACTGTTGATCGTGCTGCTATGACAGTAAAGCAAATGATACAGTCTCTTACATTTCTGCATGGTTAATGCTGAAAAACACAGTTGCAAGTACCACCCTGGATTACAACCTGCAACACTCCACTCGTCAAGACCACCACATGAAGGGAAGAAAAAGACTGCCTGCTACTGCTAATGATTTAATTATAGACTCAATTTGCAGGTAAACATGCCAGACGGATTAATACCTGATAAAGATTTTGCCTGCTCATTGCAAGCTCACTCAAAGGTGCACGCTAAACAAAAAGGTTTGCTCTTAGCCATACATTCAACGTGTTAACGACTAGTAGGGTATATAAATTTACCAAGCTCACTCAAGGATGCACGCTAAACAAAAAAGGTATGCTTGTCAGCTGTTCAATTATCACACAGGCAACTCGCAAGGTACACAATTCTGCCAAGTGAGGCCGAACGAATGCACACCATGGACTCTGGGCACACACAAGTCGCATAAAGTATGGTCGTCATTAAAAGACTTGATGAAATGCTTGCATATAAGTTACAAAAAAGGCGGTAAGTATATGAAGAAGATGTGGTTTGCATGCAAGCAATAAAGCAGGTTCTAGCTTGAGTTTTGCTAGGAAATGAATTACTCTAGGGAATTTAAAACAACAAAGCACACTTTTGGTAAACAAGTTTGAAAACTGTATTTAAACAGGAGGATCAACAGCCATTGTGAGAACCTCGTGAAGCTTCAGCGTTTGAGCTGGCAATGTCTGGTGCACTACAAGGATATCAAAACGTGAGAAACCTGGAGAGGGCTTGGCTGAGCGGGTCATTCAGCTGCACTTCTAATCCAGCAACTGGCTGAGAATCAAGCAATGCGCAATAGGCCGAGAGCACTCCATGGTGACGGGCACCTGCACAAGATGCACAAGAGAGGGGAAAACGTGCCAAGTGCGCGTGTGTGTGTACGTGTGTGTGCACGTGTGGTGTGTACTTACTACAGTACTTACAGGGCTGCAGAGGGTGCAGAGTGGGGCTGCTGCTGCAATAGGTCAGGTTGCAGAGGTATAGAAAGGCTTTGCAGAGAAGCTATGCAAGAATCTACTCTAGCTAGCACACACTCGGCCGGGAAGCACCCCATAAAGGTGCAACTCTACGATATAATGCATCAACATATTTACGGTGTCAGGTACACCAGTTCGTTTTTTCATTGACGTGGAGAGTGATTGTCATTGCCTGCGAAGGTGTTCTTCATAATCAAGAAGAACACTGGCAAATGCAGGCAGTGTAACAGAGGAAGGAGGACATGACATCAAACGTTGATAATTCAAACAGACCTTCCGAGCTTTAAGCTTTGGTACCACACAAGTTGTCGCACAGAAAACACGCCCACAACACTGTTAAGGAACGATTGCTGTGCACGTACAAGTGTGATGGTGTGTAGTATGTATTTAGTGAGTGTATGAGTGGATCTAAACCAGGCAGTTAAGATGGTTGACTCCTTTTCCCAGTTTCTCAAGATTGTATTTTCCCTTGAAATATATGTAATGCACCGTGAGGCCCTCCAATCTCCAACAAACACAAAAGCACCATTTATGAGGTGGCGGCTGTCGCACTCCACATACATAGCACATACCTTCTTGTAGCAAATTGAGGTATCTCAGAGATGGCTTGGCTGACCAAGGGTCTCCCAAGAATGACTTTGATGCAGAAAGTGTTTCAGCATTCACCCAATCTCCATTGTACAGCTCACAGTCCACAGGAATGACTTGGTAGCTGCAGACACAGAGAGAGGGGGGGAGAGGGAGGGGGTGTCAGACATCAAGTTTTGTGCATGTTAAAGAATGTTGTTCGTTCAGCTTGTATTCATGCAAGCTGTACTCGGGAGCTTTGCTCGATTTTGTACTCAAATAAGGGATACTATTTATATGAAACGAGGAGTTTGCAGCAAGGTTTTAGCCAGGTTACACCTAAAGTCACACATGATCTTACACTGAACAAGAATGAAGTGAATCCACCTTATTGATCGATCCTCCTTATCGAGTTTCTTTCCTCGTAAACTGCAGCGGCTGGCCTATATCCTGCCGCTCACACCAAGTAAGTTTGCGTCCTACCTTCTTTCCGTCCTTCCTCCCTACTCACCCAACCTGCAAGACTTGGGTGAAAGGCGGCAACACGCCCTCCGACAGCTGCACACGCGCCCAGTCCTCCCTTTTCAAGAGATGCACAACACCATGAACTGTGTGGCCATACACCCAGCGTGCTGCCAGAGCTTTGGATCTTGATTTAATTGACTTCAATCTGGAAGTTGCACGAGGTACATCGCTACTTCTTGGCTCAAGCTCCTGCGACTTGAGTAACACAAGGCCACGTTTGACTTACTGACGTTTTAAAAGCAGCAGAGCGAACACAAACACACACACACATACACACACACACACGCACGCACACACACACACACACACACACACACACACACACACACACACACAAGAGCAAGCGAGTGAGCCGACCACCTTACCAGAGGAATTGGCCGTTCAAAAGGTTCAACGGTTGAGTAGCCTTGACAGTGGAAGCCCATGGTGAAGCTGCATAAGTAGGTTGTGCACGATTAATAAAAAAGGGTGTGTGATCCTGCGGGTTGCGAAAATGGGGTGGAGCACGTGCAAGAAATCATACCCCAAGCCTTACAGAGTTGATTAGGCTACGTATGCCCTGGGGAGCTTGCTCCAAAAAGTGGCTTTCTTTGCCGTTGCTTGAGGATATAAAAGTTTGTAGCGTATTACATCAAAGCTTGATTTTTTTGAGCGCCATCCCCATCCATAAGCCCATCATTATTCTTGGGAGCAAGTGATGATGCTTCATTACCCCCTGCACCAGGATGCATGTATCGTGTCGTAAACCTGTGGGTTGCATTGAGCGCCTAAGAACAAGAGGCATCCAAGCTTTGCAGCGCTACATTAATTGCAACAGAGAAATACACTTGCGTAAATCGACTCACCCAGGTATTGAACAAGGAAAGGAAGTTAAAGGCTTGACTCCACGCCTATCTGTGAGAACCTGGGCAGGCAAACAAAAAAGAACGAAGAGAACATAAGACATGACACCTAACCCAAAAGGTGTGTAAGTTTAAAACCGACTAAGGTGTGTAAGTCTAAAACCCACTTGTACACTATTCATAACTGTTATCCAGATATCTACAGCTTAGTCTGACAAGGAGGAATGGCTCGCCTTTGGGTTCATGTTTGAACCGAATGCCGCATACCAAACATTTCCGTCCCCGGGCTCAACCCTACTTGCGCCTGTCGTCTCCACACCTGTGCAAATGGAGTGAGAGCGACACAGTGACACAAGCATGCAAGCGCACTGCATTCCACAAGCGAGGCTACACTCTACGAGCGCTACGATTTTAGCCACAAAGGAAAACACTCACCAGATTGTTTGGCATGTGTTTGTGTATGTAATGCCTGGTGTAGACTTCTGAAGGTCCTTGGAAGGCCATGTCCTCTCAGGCCTTTGGTTTGCAATGGAGCTTGCATGTCTCTTTTCAGAGCAGATGCTAAGCACAAATAAGCATATTGATTATTATGAAGGTGATTTTCGGCATTTCGGGGTGAACTGGGATGAATCCAATATAAAAAGCAATTGGGGTACATTTCACAACCAATTTGGTGCAAAATAATCTAGTGGTATTTGATCATTTGCAGGCCCTCTCGCGTAGTGCTTACCATAAACTCGGTAAGTAATCGTTTTAGAAGTATCACAAAATAATTCAGAAGCATCAATAGCCATCAACGTGACACTTGAAAAGGAAGCAAAAATGATACTATAAATGGTAGCAGCCGAACTGGCTCAAGCTTGTGTTCGGAGCATTAAAAAGGGGGCCAGTTATGTTTCCGCTGCTTTTACGAGGTGTGTGCGCCCAAATAATGACCAACAGCAGAGCTTCTTGCTATTGGCAGCAGGCCGCCAGTGCTATGATAATTGCAACGTTTAAGGGTAGGTTGCAGTTAGGGATTATCTGACTAATCTCTGCCTTTTGAACTTGTTCTGCCCTCAAGTGAGAGACCACCAATAACATTGCAACAATGCTGAGGCACCGGCGTTATAGGCTTTTCCCCAGCAGCAATCGCTGTGAAAAAAGCCGCCGCCGTCTCATCATCTTCTTTTTTGCTCCTTTTGAAAGGAATCCCTTGTATAATCATCATGCACACAGATGCTGGAAGGTGGTTGACCAAGAGTTCCCTTCACTTGACAAGGTGTGGGTTAAAGGGTGAACGGATAAAAGCAAATTAAGTGCAGGACGGCTAGAGCAACTGCAACCACATCACCTGTATGTATCACACACTTCTTCATATACTCTCTGCGGTGTGTGACACCGCAGAATGGAGGCCAGCAAGAGGAGCAGGAGACGATGAGTCACCAATGGTACGTATATGCAAAGGTATATGCAGCAGCAGTTTATGCAGCAGTTTATGCAGCAGTTTATGCAAAGCAAGCTTGTTCAAATTTTTAATAATATCACGACGGGGGATGACATGGTGCATGCAATGCAAGGCATACACAGACGCACGAGCGATGCATTTTGAGTTGACGTCAACAGGGTCTTTTGTGAGAGCAGCTTTGCTGTTGCAGGACAAGATCAGCAACAATCACGAATTGGACGGTAGCGGGTATTTCCTCTTGCCCCTTTTTGCAGGCGCTCAACGCAACAGTCTAGGAGCCGTTCGGCATCTCCCCTCAGGAAGAGAGCAAGCGTCGAGGTAGGTTGGGTCTGTTTGGGGTGTCTGTTTGGGGTGTCTGTCTGGGTTGTCGGTTTGGGTGCAATTCTATCTTTTTGCAAGCATCCAAATGTACATTTATATCCTAAAGACAGGAAGGTTGTCAGTTTCTACAAATTCTGATGACAGAATGTGCAACGTTCTAGATAGAAATGAACAGATTTAAAAAGATGCTAGAAGTAATAACACATCTAAGTTTGTGATAAAGGGAAGGAGCCTAATGAATCGCCAAATATTAGGTGGGTTGTGAGCATTGGCTTCCATACCCTTTGCTGTACAGCGCTGTGTGTGTGCATCATAAATGCTTCGTTTTGGTGGATGAGTTTTATGGTGCCCGGTACCAAAGTGGCTTCTTCTCCCTAATTACTGTGCGAGTGATTTTTACTGCCTCCGTAGTTTTCTTTTTTCCTTTTTCACAAGGCTCTTCAACTCTTCAACCATGCGTTGCTTCCATGCCCTTGACTTTATTAGGTTGCTTTTCCACCTCCTTAAATCCTTGAAATGTAACATATAATATATTAATTTATGTTATGTATTATTACAACACCAACTCCTTAAATCCTTAGAAACTTTACTTGTTATTTTTTTATGTGAGCGGATCAGAGCCTACCTGCTGCTAGTGATTGGTTGACACCACTTCCTCACTCAGGGTCTCGTGAACGAAGCGTATTTCCCTGACCTGGGCCAAGAGATGAAGGCAAGCCTTTCAAAGCGCATCCATTTTTAGAATAGCAGCAAATGCATTATTGCCATAACACGCAGCTACCAAAGACCAATCAATTAAGGGAGGCTGCATAGGCGCCTGCACCAGGCAAACCCTCATAATGCACAAACGAGCTGTTTAGTTTGGAGTGACCGTCTTCCATATTAGCTGTAAATCTTATACCGTTTTTGTTTATTCTTTGGTTGAGGTGCGCAAAAGTGCACAAACATGCTTACGGAAATGTGTTGAAGATTACTTGAGGCCGAGGGGTGGAAGTTTTTAAAAGCTGAAAAACAAGTGCTAAAACCTTTACTGTGTGCAAGCTCGAGTAATTTGCAAACCACAATAGCGTGCAAAGTGTTCGCAAAAAGTAAAGGTTAGTAACTTGATAGCAAGATTAGCTCTTGTTGAGCGACGCGGATGCAGACCGTTACCTCCGAGGCTGTGGAGCGGCCTTTTGAATTGCTGCTGCCAATAGTGCCTGTTGCTCCTGGGAGGATGGAATGTAGGCTTTTCCGGTGTCTGAATAGTTAATGAGACAATGACAACTTACTTATTATAATGTTCTTGTGACTTTTACACTTGTTGGATAGGTTAACTTGTCTTAATCTATTGATATTAATTAGGTATGTGTGCTGCGTTTCCTTGGTCAATTGTCGTTATTTTTTTGGGTGCATACTAGGGGGTATCGTTGGTAGGGCCATCTGTTGGATGATTGTACTGTTCAATAGAAAGGTGGAGTTCTATGCTGCAGTTCGCTGTAGGCTTCGTCATTACACCAAGGCATAAAAAGAATGCCTAAAACGAAACTACACAGCACTTTATGCAAAGTGCCTGCCAGATCTCAGCCTACGTTCACTACGCAAGAACTCCAGTTCTACAGCTGAAGCAGAGAACTGATGATTTTATTACTGTGCAGAGAAGCAGTTTGCATGCATGAGAGAGGAGATCACTACATGCCAGTCTGTCTTGTAGCCATCCTTGGATGTTTGTTATGAGCTTTGCTTGCACGCACCAAGTGTATTAATAATTCATGCGCATGTTTGCTGTGCTTGCAGACGTCTACGAAGCAGGACAGCAAAAAGGCGCAGCAAGCACGACAGCAGCTGATGAGTTCGATCCAGGAACAGCAAAACAGTCAACGGCGGGATGATCATATAACAGGGGAGGAGGACGAGGAGGAGGAGGAGGAGGAGGGTGTTGAGTCGTCATGGAGGTGGTGCAGAACACAAACAACATCCTTCCCTAATCCATGCTGGTTGCTGCCGCTACATCACGTATGAAAACTTAAACATTTAGGGAAAACTAAATCACGTCCTTACACAATTTCACACTCAGTGATGCATGGTTATTGTTGTGTTGCCTGCGTTGCAGGCTTCCTAGCTGATTTATGCTTTGCTGAATTATGCTTTGCTGCTGATTTATGCTTTGCTGCTGCAAGATGCCGGTTTTTCTGTACTGGCTGTCAAGGTCTGCGTTCTTTGAAGTTTTATCAATAAAACATGATATTAATGTAACTTGAACTCAATGTCCGATGTCTTGCTCCTACCACCTCCGCACAGGTGGTAGGTTCCAGTTCTCATACCCGAATGCCTGCCAAGACTCCTGAGGCTGCGGGAAGTCTAAGTCAAGGTTTTTTTATTTGTATACAATTGTATCTTTTATCACAATTAGAGGTGCTAGAGACAAGGAGGGCCTTGCTCAGCTTGCGCGCCTCGCTCAGCAGACGCGCCTCGCTCGTGTACGTGTGTATATTTTCCGAGGCCACAATATCCTCTCTTTGTGTAAATATTGGCATTGGTGCACAGATTTATTTAGATTTACAAGGGGGGACCTTCAACCAGACTGTTCAACTGATCGGCCTGTGACTAGGCATTACTGGTCTAGTGGACTATAATGTATTTCTGGGGCTGTACCATTCAGGTCTGTAGTTGTGGAAGGACATCTTTGACCTAATACGGTTTATCAACGTTGATGAAATTCTCCGGATCAGAAAACAGCTTTTTCTGTCTCCTGCTTCTCTGCTGGGGCCTATATGCCTGCTACGGAGAAATAGCTTTACGTACGTTGCTCAGTACCAAACTGGTTCCTTCATGCAGGAGTGGCTCTCACTGCCGAGTGGTAATTGTTTGGAAGTTCAAACTACTGTCCATCCACAGCTCCGAGCATGAGTCGTGCTTCAACTTTTGTTTTTGGTGTAGGTTATTCTAGCTGTCTAGAACTCCAAACACCAAGAATTTTTTTACCATCCGTGCAAATTGTTCTGAGAACGGGAGGATTTGTTGGCGAGGGTCCTGTTCCATTGAGTACCTGAGCCCTCCCTAGGGAACTATGCTTTCATCACGTCTGAGTCCCTGTGCCTCTACATTGAGTTACCCAGTGGTCCCAGTGAGGAGGCACATGTTGAGACTGCACATGTGCAGAAGTGAGTGAGGTTCGCCGAATTTTAGTCAGTAACACCTCTCAAAGACTATTTCTTAATTCTGCCAGCTGCGTCTAGGGTCACATCCTCCTGAATAAATTCCCGGAAATGCTCCAGGATATGTATAAAAAATATAACTGCCGATTAACAGAGACAGTAGCAAAATCCTTAACCCCAACTCTCATAAGTTAAAGACCTATATACTGTACTATACTTCTAGCTGCTGCCTACCGACGGAAAAAAGAAAGTAAAATACTACGCTGGAAGTCACTAGTGTGCATTAAGTAAAGGCTCTCAACTAGTGCTCACACTGGCCAAAGCCCCACCAAAAACGAGAAAAAAGTCTGCAGGGACTAATGAGGATCCGGCGAGTTGTCTGCCATGCGATCTGGCCTGCGTCTAGCCCTCCTAAAGGCAGCCACTCTACCAGAAAAAAAGGAAGCATCAACCACGGTACAAGCGGTGTGCACGGAGTTGCGCACCGTGGCACTGCTTCATGTAATTTCCTACATTACTGTACATGCTTCCGCAGCCAAATTCCTCTAACCACATCCACCCCTGGAGCATGAATTGGCCTATTGTGAAATAACGGCCATCACGCCTTGCAGATGACATGGGCGTGCTTTCCCCTGCGTGGTAAAAGAGAGCCCCCATAAATGCACATCAAAGAGCATATCAAATTGTGCGGTTTTCACTGGGACCTGTCACTCAACTCCATACAAAGAAAAAAAAACGAAAAGGCTCAGCTGGTAGTGATGACACAGCCAGCATGATTTTGGGAGGGGTTACTTAGGTGCCCGCACTAGGCAACCCCCCACCACGCAAACAATAATTAGAGATTAATGTGGATCAGAGGGGTTGTGTGCCGTAGCAACCGGACCGAATCCTCGACTTACTGTGCTTGTGTTATATTGCAGTGCATACCTTGCTTTAAATACTGCCTTATCAATGCCTGATGTTGTGTTCATGCAGTTTGCGTGACAGGTTTCTTATCTTATGGTAATCCAGATCAAGGTGAGACATTTCATCGTAAACACACTTGTTCCACTCCGCTATAATACCTTGGCTCACTCGTCTTATTATTTTAAAGAGGTACTGCAATGGTTGTGATGGTTTTGTGCGTTACAAAAAGCAGAACCCAACCACCTCAACAGGCCATTACGCTCGTGTGCGCCTGCCTGAATTGAGTATGCGCAACTTTTTCCCTCTTGACCAATGATACCCTCACTGTTACTACCTCCTTGGAACAACTTATTTCACCTTTAATCCCTGTCTGCAACGGTATACCCACTTTATGCATATGATGGGAGAAGGAAACTCGAAACATCTTCTCACACGCACATCACATATTTGTCTTAATGAATTTTAAACTTGCACAATCCTGAACCTTGGACCAAGAAACACAGTTTCCATAACTTTCAAGCAAGGATTACTCACTAATGTGTGTTGCTACGTTCTTGATGAAGGGTAGCGCCTTGCTGCCTTTTTCCATCCCCTGTCCCTCGTCATCCCACCCCCCCAGCAAGGCGACCTCGTATATCTGATGCATTATCGGGTAGCGGCCTGCTTTGAAGGCTGCCTGGGCGAATCTGTTATTCCTGCCTCCAGCTGTACCTGCGCAGCAAGGGAGGGGTTGCTTGAAATAATCTGACTCCGGCATTCATACGCAAAGGTAGCAAGCAAGCAAGCAAGCAAGCAAACAAGCAAGCAAGCAAGCAAGCAAGCAAGCAAGCAAGCAAGCAAGCAAGCAAGCAAGCAAGCAAGCAAGCAAGCAAGCAAGCAAGCAAGCAAGCAAGCAAGCAAGCAAGCAAGCAAGCAAGCAAGCA
>Ga0307974_1002913_pt1 | contig 12242 bp, 11 predicted proteins | sample OrgLakmetagen784_FD_201812 | JGI IMG/M metagenome (GOLD analysis project Ga0307974, IMG submission 201812) | Saline water microbial communities from Organic Lake, Antarctica - #784 | ecosystem: Environmental > Aquatic > Non-marine Saline and Alkaline > Saline | place: Antarctica: Organic Lake... | reverse complement strand
AGGACCTGAAGAGCATCAACGAAGAGGAGCTGGAGGAGGTAAAGGGGGGGGGGTGGGAGGGAGTGGTGTTGCAGGAGCTTATGTGGGGACCCTTTAAGGGAGAGGGAAACTTGGTTTGATAGCATGGTTAAAAAGAGAACAAAACAGACTTGTCTTGTCGTGGTTTGATTGGATAGCTGCCCCAAAAAAGAGTGGTCCATGGTAAGGCCAGACTCTTAGGGGTCACCGTTACCAGTTTGAACCTGCCTGCGGTAAATTTGCTGTCTGATGGTAACGGTCATGTTTCCTTTTCCATGCTTGGGGTCTTATACCGCTTATACTACTAAAATTTTTAATCTAGAGCATCAACAAGAGGTTAAGAAGAAAAGGGGATTGGGTTTTGTGGTAGCCTAGTGTGTGAGGCATGTCTTGGGGGGGAGGGCTCTGAGAGCAAAGTAAAGTGTGAGGGAGGGGAGAGGAGGATGTTGCAAAGCGTGCTCGTGTTGATTGTAGAAGAAAGTGCAACATTGAGAGGGGGTATGGAGGCGTCTATGAAGAGGTGGGAAAGGGGGGGCCAGGGAGTGTGTGTGACACTGCCTTGATGCTTTGTAGGAGGGGAGGGAGGGGCTGTAACCAATGAAAGGAGCTGTGGTCCCACCCACAGGTTTGAACATTGTTTTGCAATGAGAGAGGGGCTGCTTGTCCTCACTCTAGGATGGCCCTGCTATTTCTGTTGTGGGGTTGAGAGGGGCCGTGCGAACATGTCTTTGCCTTGCTTGACTGTTTTGGAAATGGCGAACTGAATCATGAAGCAATGTCTTTGCCTCGCTTGACTGTTTTGGAAATGGCGAACTGAATCATGAAGCAACACGTTTCCCCGGAACAAAAGTGTGTTCCTTTCATAAACCACGAGCATTGCACTCTCAAAAAGTTCCTTCATGCTCACTTTTTGATCACAGGCCTTAACGTGTCGCTTTGGCTGCGCACGCTGCCGCTACGCTGGTGTGGGTTGCCTATCATGCGACTTCAACCGGCCAAACTACAGGCGGGTTTTCAGCTGCTGTGATCTTAATTTCTTCATCAGACTTGTATAAGACTTGGCTGCCTATCATGCAACTTCAATCAGCCAAACTACAAGCAGGTTATCAGCTGCTGTAATGTCATCTCTTCATCAGACTTGTACCAGGGGCGGCTGCTATTTCAACCAGCCAACCTTATGGCAATTACTTATCTGCTCTTGCGTCGTCTTGTTCATCATAATGAAAGATTAGTACCTTTCATGCTCCTGCAAATGGCCAAACTGCAGCTTGCATCTGCCCTGTGGCAGTCTCTTTGTAATTTGGCTACCTCTTATTCCAACAGTCGAAATATGTCTGTGGTCTCTTACTGTTGTTCTACTGCAACAATTGGTAAATTGGTACACCTGATGTTTAGAGGCACATCGGCAATCGCTGTACAAAGTGACTGCCTACGCAAATTGTAAGCATGGTTGCTGAAGCTCAAAAGCTAGAGGGCTTCGAGCCGCTGGGTGAAGAGTATGTGAGCTCGATATGCTGCAGTTCAATAAATGAGTAATCAAGCCCAAAGTGACATTTGTTTCGTGGTTGACTGGCTTTGCTGAGTAATGGCTTTTGCTTGTCTCCTTTCCTTTAAGCCGTTCCACAATGGGGGCACGTATCACACACGGTTCTACATGAACTCCCTCCAAGCCGGTCCACGATGGGGGCACGTTTCAGACACGGTTCTACATATACACTCTGGTGGAGCTTTGGATACACGTTTGGTGTGGGGCTGTGGCTATTGCAATCCCAAGCTGAAAGTCGTTCATTAATGCACCCGCTCTTCATCACCAATCACCACATACTTGACCTGTTCCTTCACGAGGCACAAAAGTAGCTTGCGTGCGCACCTTGCCTCAAACCTCTTTGTAATGTTTCCTCAATCCACAGGGGGGTGTTCCAAGCACAGCTCCTGCCAAAGTACGAGGCCCAAAAGCAAGAGAGGCGACTGCAGCAGCAGCAAGAGCAGCGAGAGATGTCACCTTACGCAAGCCAGCCTTTGCCATTCCTTCCTCAGGTAAGAAAAGATGCTGGGAGCAAGAATGGGGCCAAGACCATATCACGTTATGTCCCACTGTGTGTATGTGCGCATGTGCGCGTGTGTCTAGCTTTGATGTAGAATTGCCCTTGCGTCCTGTTTCAAATGCAGCCCTCACATGGGTGGGCAACAAAGGAGCTCAAATTATCCTTGTGCTTTTTATGTTGATATGCCCATCCTCCAGTTCACTTCAGCTTGATACCGTGGTGCCTACTTCTGTACTGCACACTTTATCAAGCATAGACACAGCACGCACACGCACGAGACACTCACACACGTAAACTATGCACACATTTGTGTGCACACGCTCACCCACAGGCGCGTGCGCACACACATACACACACGTACAGGCACACACGCACACACAAACGCACATGCACATTTGCTTACGCAAGCATTCACACATTCACACACACACATGCGCACACACACACATATCTCACATAGGTGGAGGCTATTGTGCAGGCCCAGCCCGCTGTAACTGTGAAGCAAGAGGAGGGGTGCCGAGCCAGCCCTGCCCCCTCTTTGCGTTGCCAGGTGGGTAGACTTAGTAATACAAGATCTGTTTATAAATTATTATATTATCTAAATAATGTTTCTATAGGCTTTGCTAGGTCTGCTAGGCCTTGTGATACAGGAGCTGCCTAAAGGTAAGTCTACAGGATGACTAGACCCTGCAATAAAAGGTGCTGTTTATAGGTTAACCTATAGGCTGACCTTGCCTTGTGATATAGGAGCTGCTTATATACTTATAATAATCATACTCCAGGGGTCACAAGAGATTTTGTAGTGGCACATGAACGTAAATGTAGTCAGATGGAGTGGTCATTGCTTCCGAGCTGACAAGAGGTTGTGAGTTATTCACATAGAAGGTTATGCGCTATGGTTATGTGCTATTTACACAGAAGGTTATGAGCTATTCACACAGAAAGACGTGATCTGTTGAAATTGAGCTGCTAACGGCACCCTGTTGTTGTTTATGGTGCTCCCCTGCAGTTCCGTGTTTCTGCCACGATTATTTGGCTCAAGGGTGTGTTCAGGGCTGGCCAGGTCAACAGTTTAAAGTGTCCGTTATATTGTATTAGTCTATCAACAGCTTTAGTATATCAACAGCTTTACGTGTTCGTTATATTGTATTAGTCAATTAACAGCTTTAGTATATCAACAGCTTTACGTGTCCGTTATATTGTATTAGTCTATCAACAGCTTTAGTATATCAACAGCTTTACGTGTTCGTTATATTGTATTAGTATATCATAGTAATTGTTATAATGTTTATATAGTATCATTCTGGGTGTGCAGTGTACATCCAGAGCAAAATCAGGGAGGGCGTAACAAATTTTAAAATATCAAGGTGATACTGAGACTGAACCCCAAAGATGATGCAACAGCGGTTCGGCTTCGCATGCACGTACATTACATATAAGCACACGCACACACACGTACACCACGGTGCAGGGGAGGCTTAGTGCTGCTACCCTTAAGCACGAGTCCTCCTATTTCGACAACCCTCCTCCCCAGCCTGTGAGGCAGCAAGCTTCACCCCAGAAGAAGGCACACCAGGCAAGCATTTGTGCACACACAAGCACGCACACACTTGCGCATGCGCTTGCACACTTGCACACACTCATGTAAGTTAGCTCTAGATGCACGTGCGTACACACACTCTTACACAGCTGCAAAAACGCAAAGCGCATGCACAGACACACGCTCACACATGCACAAACACACGCACACACATGCGCGCACACACACACACACACGTACCAGCAGGCGCAGTTAAAGGCGCAGCGAAAGGCTGCCCGGCAGGCTGCACAGCTCGCAGCAGCCCAGGCAGCTGCACAGGCGGAATGGCAAGCAGCGATGGAGGCAGCAGAAGAAGCACAGGTGTGTGTGCGTGTGTGTATGCGCGCATATGTGTGGGATGTTGGTGCCGTTTAATCTATGTTTGTTTATTACAAGCAGAATGACATACAGTAGAGCAGCTGGAACAGTTAACGTCTGTGCTTCCCCTGTCACCTTCTTTGCTGGTCGCCACTTTGCTTGTGAGTATGTGAATTCACACACGTATACAAGTGAGTGGGGATGTGTGGGTGCTCATACTCTAGGCAGGATGCGCAGGTGGTAATGCTCTGTGTTTGTGTGTGCGCGTGAATATGTGTATGTGTGTGCGCATGCGTTAAAGTGTGTGTGTGTGCATGCGTGCGTGCGTGGGTGTATGTGTACATGCAATGCTTGAGTGAAAAAGGCACGCATTGGGTGGCTCTAAATGGTTCCCAGCCCAATTTCCAAGTTGCAGGAGAGCTGAGCCTGCTGTGCGAACGGTTGACAGTTAGAGATCCAGGTTGCAGGAAAACTTGTCCCTACTGTACATTGAGGTTTTCCAAGAGCAATGAGTTCCTCCCCTACGATGCACAGCCGTCCCTGCTTGCTGTGTGACTTTGACCCTGGATATAAAGGAAGCCTCCTTTTGTTCTTTTACGTTAGCTTCCTGAGATGGAGGTGGATTATTTAAAAGGGTGTGTCACAACTGCTAAGAAACCAGGTCCTCATAACTGCCCAGGATAAGGGGAAAAGGCTGAAAATTAACTCAAACTAACTTACAAGGAACAGCAGTTGTGAGGACCAAGTAAATAAGATGGGAGTCCAAAGAGGGATACAGATAAAGAGCAAGAGTGATATGAGTGATATCACTTAATTCCACTCCAAGAACTGGAGTTCAAGTGTTACACACTAAACTCAGCAGTTCTCGGCCGCGTGAGACCTTGTAAAGCGTAACGGCATTACGGTAGGCCATATTTTGCATTGAAACCATACGTCCCTTTGTGTGCGATGTGCGCCCCTGGAACCGCGGGTACGCCCCTGCTTTTTTTAGCATGTGTGTATGCTAAGACTCGGTAAGTACAACTACAAGTACAGTGCACAAACTCCACACTCCACACACACACACACGCTGTACGCATGGACCTGGGTGATCTTGACCGCGCTGCACTCTGTCCCAAGTGCTCCACTGCGTCATACATGAGTGGCAGTCCACATGGCAATTAGTCTCCATAGCAATAGCCACACAAGCGTGTGCAATTCATTGCAAGTCTGTGTACATCTTTCTCCTATGTATGGCACACATACTCAGCCTGCTCCCCATCCTCACATTCACATACACTCTTACACACACACACACACAGGTCACACAGCAACGGACTGGAGAGGAGGATGCACTAGAGCAGCAGCGCCAAGCCGAGCAGGTATGCATGATCCTCCTGCACTTTTTTAATGTTTGTGTGTATTAGATATAGTGTGTAGGTATGTGTTGAAGCGCTCTAGCTGTCATGCAAATGTTAGCGCAGTTGGACACACACACACACACACACTTACAGAGAGGCAAGTCCACACATGTACATGCAAAGAAGCAAACACGCTACACACAGCACCCAATGTCCTATGTATGCAGGCGCACATGCACGTTCACATTCACGCATGCACGCACATACACACACCCGCACACGCACACACACACACACGCACACGCACACGCACACGCACACGCACACGCACACGCACACACACACAGTTTGCGTTTGCCCACGTGTGCATGCGTGCATGCACGTAGGCAGAAGCAGAAAGGGCGCAGCAGGCACAGCAGCAAGCATCACGGCATTGGGCATTGGCCCGTGCGCATGCACAGGCCCATGCCGAAGCACAGGCGCGCGAGTTTGCACACGCGCAGGCACTGCTGCAGGAATCCGCGCAGGAGATGGAGGTGGGTGTGTTTTGTAGATGGGAGGGTGTGTACACTGGATGATATGTTTTTGTGTGTGTATGTGATGTGCTGTGAGTACAAGACTAATGTGTACGTGTGTGGAATGGTGGTAGGTATGCAATACCCCCGGTGCACCCGTTGAATGACTGGGTGGATGATATGTTATGCCTGTGTGTGATGTGCTGTGTGTGATGCAAGTTTGTATGTGTGCGTCAAGTGGTGGCAGGACCCAGCATATGCTAATCGTGCCTGATATACATGTGTTATCACTCTGAGCAAGGTGGCTCAGTTTGTACGAAGGATTATGCAGCATATGAGGTCATGCTGTTCACGCTCCACAGGCGGTTTGCATGAGCAAAGTAATCGTGCCGCCTCTTATATCACACATCAGCAGCACGCTTTGTAGTGCCTTTGTTGTGTCTGCAGGAGCATCTGTTCAAGTAAACAGTTTGAAGTTTTCTCTTACCTCCATTGTTGCTTCTCAAACGTGCGGAAGTTGCACTTTGCACATTGATTAGCTCGGTGTTGGAGATGAATTAAAACACATGCATGCACACACATATACACACGCACATGCATCAACAGGGCACAGGGCAAGGCAACGTCGAAGGCAGCATGGCCAATCAGCAGCAACCAGAGTCAAATGAGCAAGTGAGTGGATAACAGGCAGCTTCAATCTGGTGTTTGTGTTTGTGCGTGTCTATGCATATGAGTGCATAAGTATGCGGATGTGTGCATATTTATGTGCGTGTGCGTGTGTGTGTATGTGTGTGCTTGCATGCATGGAATTACTGTGTAGTTTGACCTTGACTGCTAGGGTACATAAAAGTGTCTCTTGGCTTATGTTGTTACGGCAGTGCAGGCTCTGAATATGCTGGGGCAATTTATTGTGTCTTCTGCGTTGTATGATCATATGACTGCGTCTTATGATCATACCTGACTGTGTCTTCTGCGTTGTATGATCTATTGTTCTGCGTTGTATGATTATATGACGACTGTTTTTACCCAACCCGCATCTGCGTGCCACCCTAGCTTCAGCCAGTTTACAGCTCATCCGTGATCTCACCCACTTCACAAACGCACGCACAGTGTGTGTGCATGTGCATGTGCATGTGATCACAACCACGCATGCGAAATCGTGTCATTCCCACGTGCGTATCATTTGCTTTGCAATGATTTGTATCAATGCGTGGCTCAGTGTCACGTTTATATTTTCAGTGTTTGCAAGCAAACTTTCTTGTGCACGCAAATTCGCTTAACTCACCAAAGTCGTGTTGGTTCTACGTTATAATCGCGGTACTGAGACAAAGGAAGTGGGACAAAAGTGATTCAGACACTGCACCTGTTGCTGGCAACTCCTACTTACACTTTATAATGGTGCCACTTTGTGCTTTTGTAGGGTGAACCAAGCGTAGGGCAAAAACGGCCACACTCCGACAGCGCTCGTGCTTCTGCAGCCTATCAGCAGGCTTCTGAAAGGCAGCAGGTGTGGATTTTTGTTGCGTGGTGGGGGAGAGACAGGTTTGAGGCCTGCTGGGCTTTATTCGTGAAAAGGAGCATAATGTATAGCATTATGATTGTTTTAGGTACGGCTGAGCTCTAGAACACGTGTTTGCATCTTTCTTGCTTCAAAAAGCTCCGCTTGTGGGCACAAATCCACAGTTGTTTGTGCCACTCAATAAGATATGACTTTCTGAGGGCTGTTTGGGGGTGGGAGGAGATCTCTGAACGTGTGTCTGAGGAGTGGTGCAACATTGGGTTTCATGTTCAAAGTCTGGGTTTCTCATGATCAGACCAATGTATTAAATTAATGGGACATCGAGTATTTTTACAGTATGTGTGGTTTGCAGCATATGAACTGAATTAAAGTTGTCAGTCTTTCAGGCGCCTGCTCAAGATTATGCGAGCACTTGATTATGCAAGCACTTGAAGATGAAGGTGTGCAATGCAGGTACTTGTTTTGCCCTCAGACAATTGTGTCTGTGTGTTCATCATTTCAGCTGATGCTCGTACAAGACAAACGCAAGATCTCGTCACACATACACACAAACCAAAACTTTAATGATCACTCGTGCGCAAATACATGTGCGCTAGGGTTGTTCAGTTCGAGGTTCAACCAAAAGTCCGGGTTCGCGGACTTTCACGCATTTTAACGAATTTGAAGAGTGCCGTTTGGAGTTCGGTCAAAGCCCAACAAACTTTTAAGAGTTCTTCGGACTTTACAGCATGCGTCTGTCAAAACTGCAAGGGACAGCAGCCCCCCCCAGTTCAGTCCCACTCTTTCCTTGCAGTATATGTAACATGTTCAATGATTTATACATGAAATATGATCTGCAATCTGTATCAGGCCAGGAAATTTCCCTGGTCTTTAGGCCAAACTTGTCACACGTTTCTGAACTGCTAGGGATTTGTACAACGTTGCACTTGCGCTGCACCATGAATTTCTCCTTTTTCTGCTCTACAATGATGATGTGGTCTCATTCCGGCCCCTTTTTCCCCCCTATAAATATTTATAACATAACTTATTGGGAAGAATTGAAGGTGGGGGGAGGAGCCCAAGGACCTGTTTCCCAAAATTGCACATCGAACCCTTTGAATGATTTGAGGATTCTAGAACTTTCACGAACTAAATCAAACCCTTGCTCCCAATAAACAAACTGAATAGCCCTGATGTGCGCGTATACATGTACGTTCATACATGTGTTCTGCACAGAGGCTGCTTGTGGAGGCATACATGTGCGCGTATACATGTACGTTCATACATGTGCGCGTGCACATGTACGTTCATACATGTACAAATTCACACATATACATGTGCGCTGCACAGAGGCTGCTTGTGGAGGTGGAGCAGAAGCGCAAAGATGCTGAGAAGGCAGAGAGAGAATTGCAGGAGCTGGTAGCCAAAGTGCAGAGGGCAGGTGTGTATGTGTCTGCCAAAAAGATGAACGTGTGCCGCTTGAATCGTACTCAGAAAGTGTTGTCTGTGCTACTCATATAGCATGCTACTCAAATATTTGCATGCTACTCATATAGAGCAGGTGCATGTAAAACGTGCCTGTAAAGCAAAGCACGTGTGTGTTACACTTAAATCCTTGTACCACTCACACAGCGCAGATAATAGATTGTGTGAAATGTACAGAGTCATGCTTCAAGCACATCTGAGCTCAGAATGAGTGGAAGCATCATTCGTCATCCGTGCTCTCTAGAGCAGAGCGTGCAGTCCATGATATTTGTTCTGAAAACATGTGAGCAGTAAGCAACATTATTACTACCGTATGCACGGCCTAGTGTTCTGTCTTTGTGTCTGCTATTGACATACGCAATTTGTCACTAGTTGCACTTGGTTGGGGTAGACCTGAGCAGAGGCACATCTCTTGCGATACACTTCCTACTCTTTTAGCTCACCGACCTTAATTGAAACCGTGCTGCAGGGAAATTGAGGGATGAGGCGATAGAAGCCAAACAGAAGTTTTCTGAAGCGAGGGCGGAGCTAGTGTGGACGCAAGAAGACGTTGAGCGCGAGCTGCGGGTGTGTATATGTGTCATAGAAAAAGAATTGCTACGCAGGCAGTGAAAGCCACTCCCCACATTAATTAAGGAAGAGGAGCCACTTTGGTACCGAGTACCGTAAAGCTCCTCCACCGCGAAAAGGAAAGGAAAAACCAATGGGGATCAAGAGGGTTGCAGGCTTGGCCTGAAATCGGCTCCTGCTGAGAGTTGATAACAGTACTGGAAAGGGCACATCTGGTATGGACAAGGTTAGCAGCAAAGTTCACAGAGTGCACATGGAGCTTGGAGGCAAGCTTCTTAACTCTTTGAGAATCAAGACCCAGTTCCTTGAAAGGCTTCAGAGTGTGGATGTTGTAGATGGTGCCGCCCACACCCAAAAGGATGATGTGGAGAGTAACGGAGGCTTTTTGGAGAATGTTGCCAAGACCTTTGTGCTGCTCCTTTGCGGCGTTCAGCTGGTTCTGAGGTCTGGTGTCCTCACAGTACTTGAACTCGCCATAGATTATATATGATACTATGGCATGTGCGTGTACTAAGGTTGGCCAGGACAGTACATCTACATCATATATACACATACATATAGGTATACATAGATATGGTATACATATATATTTTTTATATATTGAAGGTGTTTCAGCCAAAATTTGTTGTAAAAACACTTATTTATGTTTGAGTTGTTCAAGAAAAACATCTTCTTCTGCTCCAAGTGTTTTCCTATTCCGCTCGCAGGCTCAGTTGGAAAGGCAACTACAAGAGGAGCTGGAGCAGCGCATGCAGCAGCCACGCTTACGTGTGGCTCTCCTTGAAAATGCAGCCGCAATCGCAGAAGTCACTGCAGCGCAGGCTGCACGTCTTGGGTGATTTTTCATGCATGCAGGAATTCTAGTTTAAGAGGCAATTGCAGCCAGTGTTTGAGCTGACACCATCCTTGAAGTCACATAAACGTACAACACGTCTCAGTGATTTTATAATGAGAGGAGAGTGCGTGCGTTCTGTGACAATCAGGTCATTGCTTTGTGATTTTGTGACCTTCAGGTGCTTCATTCCTTGAATATAGCGTGCCTTTAAGTATTATGTTTGGCTTATTTTTTGTGCTTTCGCTAGATTACGCACCATAATGACATTCCTGCACATAAGGCGTTTATGGTGACAACAGCCACTTGCGCACCTGGTGTATGCTTGTAGTGTTTTGGTAAATAGTTGCTATCCTGCGAGCGCTTGTAAGGGGTTACACACCTAGTCACGATTGCTGCTGTTGCTTACTCTTTCCTAGGGCTATTATGAAGGCTGGTGCGTATCGTTCCTTTCTGCTTTCTTGGTCCAAGTTATGGTTGGTTGAACCCATGTCCTGTGATGGTAAAGATAATTTCTACCTTGATTGTTTTAAATTTTTCGGCCTTTTTAAAACTTTTGAGGCATTCTTCCTTTGCGGCACAAGGTTGCACTGGCAGCAGACTCTCCTCCCTTGCTTCGTAGTAAACCGAATTGAAGGCACCATAGGGTTTGCATGTCACGCTTGTGCATGCGTCTGATATTTAACCAGTTTCATATATTGGAGCCTATTAAGGAGCTGGGTCTTGACTCTCATATTTAAATTTCCTGCTTTTTTGGAATTGGGAAAGTGATGGAAAGTGAAGAGTGAAAGTGAAAAGTGGAAAGTGAAAGTGATAAATTAGGCGAGAATGTGATAGAATGTGATACATACATCCACACAACATGGCCCCCGGTCGAACAGAAACAACAATTTGTTTGTTGTGACGACGACAAGAATTTCCATTTGGTGCTCTGGCTGGCCACATCCAGCAATAAGCACCATTAGGCGCTTAAAGTCAAGTTCCTGCCGTTAGGTTTGTGCGTGGTTGGCAGTTGTCGAGCTCGGACCCCGCTGGGTTCCCTTGCCCACTGTGGTCGTTTACCGTAGGTTTAAATCGCAAATTCACTGCAGGTCAAAGATCAGCGAGTTATTAAAACATATGGACCTTAGCAATACGTTATGGCTATTTTCATTTTGACATACTACCATAATATGTCTGTTTAAAGCCTCCAATCCATTAATCTTCGAGTATTCTAAACTTAATGGTTGACTATAAGAGTGAACCCTCATTAGAGAGCAGGCAAGAGTGCTCCTGGGCACATCTTAGGCACTCTCCTAGGCACACATCCCAGGCATGAATGAACTCGACATTTATTAGCGCATTTAACAAGTACATACACGCACACAATCATTGAATGTGCTTTTTTTTTTTTTTGGGTGGTGTTACAGCTACGGCCCCCAGCAGGGACCTGACAGACAACAAATAAAAGAGGAGAGAGGGCTCAAGCAAAGGAGAAAGCAAAAGGAAGCTGCTCAAGGAGACCCAGAACCAAAGAAAGGAAACCAGGAAAAAGAAAAAAAATCAAGTAGAGAGAGTGCATCATCAAGGTTTTCATGCTTGTGCCAAAGGAGGTGCATACCTGCATGCTTTTTGAGCTAATCAGGTGTTGCATTCGCTTATCTTCGTGCACGCACAAATAATTTGGGAAATGGATCCAAATATGGAGTTCTCCAGTCCACCCACCTACCTCATCTTGTCTCTGTAGGTTCTATTCTGGATCCAGGGCCCGCCCCGTCCCCTTGCTCCTTGACACTGGCTGCGCACGACCCCCTCCATGATCAGGGGGCCCAGGGGGCAACTTGGCAGCCCAGTAATAGCTCTATTGAGTTGTTGGCAGCAGCTACCGCAGCACTCAAGAAAAAGCACCTTTGCTGCGTGTATGCCACAGCCTTCTTCGTCAGAAAATTCCTGGAGTGGTTGACGTTGATTGAATGTGATTGATTTCAATCAGGGGCATTTCAATCAATAGTGCAATCAGGGTGTGATTGAAATCAATCAGGGCCTTTTTCTGTTTATTTCCC
>Ga0307974_1002912_pt1:10000-12243 | contig 12243 bp, 17 predicted proteins | sample OrgLakmetagen784_FD_201812 | JGI IMG/M metagenome (GOLD analysis project Ga0307974, IMG submission 201812) | Saline water microbial communities from Organic Lake, Antarctica - #784 | ecosystem: Environmental > Aquatic > Non-marine Saline and Alkaline > Saline | place: Antarctica... | reverse complement strand
CACACACTCACACACACATACGCATACACACACACACACTATCACATACGCATACACACACATACACATACACACACGCACGCACACACACACACATATGCACACACACACTATCACACATACGCATACACACACTCACATACATACATGCACGCACACACACGCACACGCACACACATACACACACACATATACACACACGTACATGCACTCGCATTCACACACACACACGCACATTGGCATGCAACCATAATCCAGGTGCGCATGGCTGTTGCCGTGGACCCCTCCCTGGCCGACAGAGAGGCGCCAGTTATACAGCGGCCTGTGACAGCGGCATCGTCTTTGTTAGGGCCGCCGATGGGCAGCTTACCCAACCAAAGCAAGCCTCCGTGGCTCAGGCAGCGTGCCCCTCAAGGAAATCGTTACCAGGTGTGTTTTTCCATATGTGTGTTTACGTGGTGTGTGTGCGTGTGTGTTTGTGAGAGAGTGTGTATGTGTGTGTGTATGTATGTGTGTTGGTAGGGCAGATCACCCAGCCACCAGGGCGGAAACAATTGTGGATGAAGACTGCGTGCAGGGATTGTATATTGTACGGGCCCTGACTGCACATTTACAGGGCCTGCGCTGGGAGTTACAGCTTGTCAAACTAGGTGTCATTTCAAAGGCTTGCGCAGGAAGCGACACTGCTCACCCAACTAACTAGGTGTCATTTCAAAGGCTTGAGCAGGAAGCGACACTGCTCACCCAACCAACTAAGTGTCATTTCAAAGGCTTGTGCAGGAAACGACACTGCTCACCCAACTTACTAGGTGTCATTTCAAAGGCTTGCGCAGGAAGCGACACAGTTCACCCAACTTACTAGGTGTTATTTCAAAGGCTTGCGCAGGAAGCAACACTGCTCACCCAACTAACTAGGTGTCATTTCAAAGGCTTGCGCAGGAAGCAACACAGCTCACCCAACTAGGTGTCATTTCAAAGGCTTGCGCAGGAAGCGACACAGTTCACCCAACTAACTAGGTGTCATTTCAAAGGCTTGAGCAGGAGGCAACACTGCTCACCCAACTAGGTGTCATTTCAGAGGCTTGTGCAGGAAGCAACATTGCTCACCCAACTAACTAGGTGTCTTTTCCAAGGCTTGAGCAGGAAGCGGCACTGCTCACCCAGCTAACTAGGTGTCATTTCAAAGGCTTGCGCAGGGAGTGACTACTCTCGCCACATCCATAAGGCAAATAGCTTTGATATTGTGGACCTGCTTTGTGTTGTGAGCATAGGGTTTAGGAGGGGATGGCTGGGTTGACACGTAAGGGGACGAGTTGTAAGTCAAGTAAAATGCTGCTTTGTGTTTGTGAGCATTTCCGTCTTGTAGGAACGGATATCCGGAAACAAACACACAAAAAGGCGAAAAGTTTTGTACGTAGAAATTTGGGCGGACGGAGCCCATATATGATTTAATTATAAGTCAAGTAAAATGCTGCTTTGTGTTTGTGAGCACAGCCGTATTGCCATATGCACAAGGTGCAAGGAAGGGTGCAGTTTTGGAGGGGGCGGCTGGGTCGACACGTGCAGGGAAAGTTATAAGTCAAGTAAAGAAATGCTGGGTGTGGCTTGCCGTTCACATAGAGCTGCATTGTGTTTGTGAGCACAGCCGTATTACCGTGCGCAAGGTGCAAGGGAGGGTGCAGTTCAAAGTTTGAAGGGAGGGTGCAGTTTAAAGTTTACTGGGAGGGTGCAGTTCAAAGTTTGAAGGGAGGGTGCAGTTCAAACTTTACTTGGAGGATACAGTTCAAACTTTACTGGGAGAGTACGGTTCAAAGTTTACTCGGATGGTACTTGAAGGGAGGGTGCAGTTGAAAGTTTACTGGGAGGGTACAGTTCAAAGTTTACTGGGAGAGTACGGTTCAAAGTTTACTCAGAGGACATAGTTCAAGTGTGCCGAGTAAGGCTTACTATTCACTTAGAGCTGCCCCGATCGTGAACAAGTGTGCTGATGTGTGCAGGGAAAGGTGAAGAATAGCTTTCAGGCTGTGAGTGTTGTTATATCTTTTGGCCAGGGCGTACGTGTGTTAGGCAGCACGTGTGTGTGTGTGTGCACTTTTGTGAAGCAGTTTTTTTTTACGGAGCCTCTGTACGTGGGGAGAAATGGGAGGGGTCATGCATCCGTTGGGTGAGATCGGCCTCGAGCGCGTGTGAGGCGTCAGGTTCGCAACCCTGAGGTCATTGAGAATTGCGGGTTATACACACAC
>Ga0307974_1002912_pt1:0-5000 | contig 12243 bp, 17 predicted proteins | sample OrgLakmetagen784_FD_201812 | JGI IMG/M metagenome (GOLD analysis project Ga0307974, IMG submission 201812) | Saline water microbial communities from Organic Lake, Antarctica - #784 | ecosystem: Environmental > Aquatic > Non-marine Saline and Alkaline > Saline | place: Antarctica: Organic... | reverse complement strand
CACTTGTGTGAACGCACATGTGCTCTCACACATGGCTTGCACAGGATGTGGGGGTGGACGTCCTTGTGCTGTCCTTCCCATGCAGCTGTGTTCTTGACACACACAGTGTGCATGCGTGTATATGTGTGTGCTTCACACACACACACACACACGACACACACACACATACACACGCTTACGCACATTGCTTGCACAGGACGTGGGGGTGGACATCTTCACGCTGGGGCAGTATTTGCAGCCCACACCCAACCACCTGGACGTACAGGATTTTGTGACGCCTGAAAAGTTTGAGCACTGGAGGAGGTAAGGAAAAGAAGAATCAACGCCAGCCTGCCAGCGTGTGTGTGTGTGTGTGTGTGTGTGTGTGTGTGTGTGTGTGTGTGGAGGGCAAGTTACCGGGATGTGTGGTGCGGGTGTGGTGTGGGTACGTGTGTTTGTGTGTGTTTGTGTGGGTGTGTCTGTGTGTGTGCATGTGTGTATGTATGTGTGTGTGTCTCTGTGTGTGTGCATGTGTGTGTGTGCGTGCACGCATGTGTGTGTGTGTGCGCACACGCATGTGTGTGTGCGTGTTGTGTGTGTGTGTGTGTGTGTGTGTGTGTGTGTGCGTGCACGCATGTGTGTGTGCGTGTGTGTGTGTGTTTGTGTGGGTGTGGGTGTGTCTGTGTGTGTATGTCTAGGAACTTGCGGGAACAAAGAGAACAACTACGCAGGCAGTGGAAACCACTCTCCACAATGATTGAGGAAAAGAAAGTCACGTTGGAGAAACTTGCACTGCATGACCTGTTTGTGCAAATGTGCCAACATGTGAAACTGTACGATTTTATCAACAAAAAGCTTATGTTTTTGTAGTATCATGTATTATGTCTTGTGTACGCGAGCGTTTAAACAATGGTTTGGATTCTACGCATCATTTTATCGTTAACAATTTCTACGTTTCAAGGTCTACAGCATTCAAACCAAAATCTATCTTTTGTTGCTTGTGTTACATTGCAGTGCATACCTTGTTTTCATGAGTGCAGATGCATGTCTGATGAAGTGTTCATTCAGTTTGTGTGTCAATTACTTTAATCTTATGGTAATACAGATTAACATCTGCCAGAGGTTTGTCTGTATAGCCTTTTTAGATGGTCCCCATGGCTCCAACGAGGATCACGCGAAGCCTGACTTCCCTATTTCCTTGTCTGTTTAGGTTGGCAATAAGCATACTGTGCTGTGCTTTTGCTTTTTGGAGTTGGGGATCAGGTCTAGTGTCTTCACAGGATTTAAACTCAATCAGGTGAACCTCCCACTGGTTTGGATTCGGTTTCTTGTCTTTAGCAAGCTGTTGAAAATTTGAGTTGCGGGTGGTTACGCGAGAGGAGCACACTGTGCTAGGTAAAAATGGGATGGCGTCAGGACAAGAAGAGGCTTTTAAAGCATGTGCTGTTAGTTTTGGTAGCAACCTAGAGGGCAGTGTTTTGTTGGCAGTGTTTTCCAGATCTAGGAACAGTAAAACATAATAAGTAAAGTCGAAGTTTATAGAATAAATGGGAAGGAAGTAGTGGACTCCCGCTATGCAGCTTCTGGTCCCTTTCTTTGAAAGCATCTGCTACTGGTATGCTGCTTTTGTACTTTGCACTCAACCTTGTTGTGTGCTTCCTCAGGTATGGGGAGAAGGTAGTGGGCTTCCGCTACGTGGCTTCTGGGCCCTTGGTGCGCTCATCCTACAAGGCGGGCGAGTTTTTCCTAGAGGCTATGATTCACAAGGACAAGGCGCACGCGCAGGGCACTATGGTGCTGGACTGAGGAGGGTGCCCTTTTGGTTGAGCAGTGTGGGGTGTCCAAGGACAGTCTGTGTCTGTGCATAGGAACAAATATAAAGAACGTTGAACTGTACTGTGTTTGTGTATTCATTACGGCATATAATAGACAGGGTTTGTAAGCTGCCTGTCTGTTGTGAAGCGCGGTTGCTCTGCCTTGGCGGCCTTGTACAAAGTACAGAGGGTACTGGCTGGATTGAGAAGACGTGTAGTTTGTGGTGTAAGCTAGACGGCTGTTACAGAATTCTGAGTAGTTGTGTTCGTTTCTGGGACTGAGTTGTTGTGTTCGTGTCTGGGACTGAGTTGTTGTGCTCGTGTCTGGGACTAGTTTTGCCCTCCTCTTTGTAATTACCTAAACCCTAATCTCTAATCGCCCGCAAATAGGCAATACGGCACATACTTGAACAAAATTTCTTAAAGGTCGCAAACCTGGTCTGATTTCTCTCATCAATCTAATTGCCCGCAAACAGGCAATACGGCTGCATTCATTTTGCCGTAGCTCTGTAGCGTATCGGTTTTTCAGTGCCGATAGACTTTCTGAAGGCATCAAGCTGGAATGCCAGTAAACCTTGTGAACCTTGTAAAGGTGAAGGAACAGTGCACCTGAGATTGTTCAACGAAATGGTTGAGCGAGCTGACAATGGTTACAATGGGGGGACCTTCAGCCAGGTTGCTTGGCTGGCATGGCACGAGATTGCATCGCGTGTTAGAGGAAGATCGCTGTTTCGCAGGGCACCCCCAAAGTCTGGTCACAGCATGACAAGCAGCAACCCGAAAGCATTAAACAGTACAAACAAAGAGTACAAAGGTTTTCAAAAAATGTCTTCATTCAGTCAAGAAAAGCGACTGCCAGCCAAGGTGAATTAAGGTTAATTGCCTCAAAGGGCATCTCAGCGAAAGTTTGGAAAAGCCTGCAACCACATCTGGCTAAACGAAAGAAACAGCAGGTGCACATCGATGCTGCGCCACAAGAAGAGAGCTAGAACAGCCAGAGACTCTTCCTGTCCTACGAGGAAACCTATGAGGCACTCCAATCACTGACCCTACGAGGAAACCTATGAGGCGCTCCGGACACTGATGGAACTATAGGTGAGTGTTGCACGCAAGCTTCCTACGTAGTCAACCCCGCCACAGACACGTGGCAAACTCAATCCATGGCAAACTCAATCCATAGCTGGCCAGTATGCGCTACATCGTGCAACGCTAGCATGCACATCTTTCATCTGCTTGCCCCACGTGAAGTAGGCTGCACACCAGACGGCTTCAGCTGAAGCTGTGTGGTGCACAGCCTGCCTGACATCAAGCTGCTGCATGAGCTTGCCAGCACAAACAAGCCGGTGGGGCCGAGCTGCCTGGCATGCCTGCTTCGGGTCTTTTAGCGTGAGACGGGCTTTCTTCCACCTGGATGCAATGGACAGTATGGTTGCTCATGTTAGATAATGCGAAACAATTGTGCGATGGACTGCCACAAGGGCTAAATTCAGGAGATGCTGGGCCCCAAGGGCAGGAGGTCAGCCTCATAACAACTTATGCATTGTGAGCAGTGCATCGGTGACACTCAGTGTAGGCGAAATCATCTCTTAATATTTCATGAGCACACATACTCGGAGGCATTGTTGGGGGCAACCGCTATGTCTGTGGTGGGTGATGGCTGTTGTGGTATCTCTCTTGTGTGGTTGCTTGTGTGGTTGCTTGTGTGGTTGCTTGCATGCAACTCACCTTTGGTCGTCCATCAGCCATTGGAGCGCCTCACAGGTGTCCTCATGGTTTCGGGAACATGTGTAGGGTTGGCCAGAACCGTATATATACACCGTATATGACCGTATACTCGGTGATTTCCCTGTCAAAAGTACCTTATATACACCGTATATATATGGTTCTGGCCAACCCTATACATGTGGGGTGTTGAGGGTCTTGAACAAAACGCCATTGCATCCCAAGAACACGGAGAGTTTAATGCAAGGTGTCAAATGGATACAGCGCTGCTTGAGGCCCCACACTTACCACCTGGGTAGGGTTGGCCAGAACCATACATTTATAGGTATATACGTGTAAATACAGTATTTTTAGCAGGGAAGTCACCATACATACGGTCATATACGGTGCAGATATACGGTTCTGGACAACTCTACTCCGGGGCATACGGCTCCTAGGTTGGTAGAAGCGCAGCGCACATTGCTTTGGTTGGATTAGGCCCACAACCTAGAGCACGGCAAGTTGTGCTGGACAGAACAACCTTCCATACTCCAGGTGTTGGGGAGAAAACAACATGGGGAATCTTCCAGCACACCTCGATTCAACTCAGAAAAAAAAGCTGTCAGATCAGGGTGAGCCCCTTCCAGTGAGCACTGATTGCGGTACAAGGCATATGACAAGCTTCTATAATGAAACTTTGCTTTCGCATTCAAGCCAGATGACTTGACGAAATGAGTTGAATAAGCATTGATTATAGAAGTGCCAAATGCTGAAAGTAGCCGATGGTAGGTCTGTACAAAGAGTTGTAGCAAAACACCCCTTGCTAGGCAAAGGCCTGAGCAAAGTAATTGACAGCCGACAACGGTACAAGGCATATGACAAGCTTCTATAATAATTCTTTGCTTTCGCATTCAAGCCAGCCAGTAGAAACCACCAAGTTACAAACCATTCTTGCGTACATTGGTGACAATGTCTCGCACTTTTTTCCGCAACCCTCTCAGTTCTGGCACACGAAGGCCAACCATTTGCGCCGTATGTCAGAACTGAGAGGGCTGTGGAAAAAGTGCGCGACATTGTCAACAAGGCCTGCAACCAAAATGGGAAGGAAAGCAATGAAAGCAATACATGACATGTGAAGAACAGCAGGCGTTCAATCATGCCTCGTACAAACAAGGCATCATACACACACTGGCGTGTCACCATCAGTTTCCCCACTAGTTCAACCCAGTGGGTGACTACTGGTACCTGCGTCACCATTCCTGCGAGCAAATGGACACGCGCGTATGTGTTTATTTGTATGTAGTGTGCTTGTGTATGTGTGCATGCATGTATGTGTACGTGTCTGTGTCCGTGTGTCCCTATGTCTGTGCGTGCGTGCGTGCGTGCGTGCGTGCGTGCGTGCGTGTGTGTGTGTGTGTGTGTGTGTGTGCGTGTGTTGTGTGTGTGTGTGTGTGTGTGTGTGTGTGTGTGTGTGTGTGTGTGTGTGTGTGTGTGTGTGTGTGTGTG
>Ga0307974_1002907_pt1 | contig 12250 bp, 16 predicted proteins | sample OrgLakmetagen784_FD_201812 | JGI IMG/M metagenome (GOLD analysis project Ga0307974, IMG submission 201812) | Saline water microbial communities from Organic Lake, Antarctica - #784 | ecosystem: Environmental > Aquatic > Non-marine Saline and Alkaline > Saline | place: Antarctica: Organic Lake... | reverse complement strand
AGGTGATGCCCTGCTTCCCCCACAACACATCTAACTTGACTGAAAAATGAATCAAGGTGATGCCCTGCTTCCCCCACAACACATCTCACTTGACTGAAAAATGAATCAAGTGATGCCTACACTAAAAATGAATCAAGGTGATGCCCTGCTTCCCCCACAACACATCTCACTTGACTGAAAAATGAATCAAGGTGATGCCCTGCTTCCCCCACAACACATCTAACTTGACTGAAAAATGAATCAAGGTGATGCCCTGCTTCCCCCACAACACATCTCACTTGACTGAAAAATGAATCAAGTGATGCCTACACTAAAATTGAATCAAGGTGATGCCCTGCTTCCCCCACAACACATCTCACTTGACTGAAAAATGAATCAAGTGATGCCCACACTAAAAATGAATCAAGGTGATGCCCTGCTTCCCCCACAACACATCTCACTTGATGAAAATAGAATAAAGTGATGCCCACACTAAAAATGAATCAAGGTGATGCCCTGCTTTCCCCACAACACATCTCACTTGACTGAAAAATGAATCAAGTGACGCCCACACTAAAAATGAATCAAGGTGATGCCCTGCTTCCCCCACAACACATCTCACTTGACTGAAAAATGAATTAAGTGATTCCTACACTAAAAATGAATCAAGGTGACGCCCTGCTTCCCCCACAACACATCTCACTTGACTGAATAATGAATCAAGGTGATGCCCTGCTTCCCCCATCTCACTTGACTGAAAAATGAATCAAGGTGATGCCCTGCTTCCCCCACAACACATCTCACTTGATGAAAATAGAATAAAGTGATGCCCACACTAAAAATGAATCAAGGTGATGCCCTGCTTCCCCCACAACACATCTCACTTGACTGAAAAATGAATCAAGTGATGCCCACACTAAAAATGAATCAAGGTGACGCCCTGCTTCCCCCACAACACATCTCACTTGACTGCCAGCGACCAGCTACCTCACTAGAAGCAAAAGCTCCAGCATCCAATTTGCACGGAAACAGATTCCCTCCTTCCGTTACAATATCCCTCGTCTGACCGTCTGCAACTCCAGAAGTAAACTGAAACATTGAAACAGTGATCTAGAACCCAACGTACATCAACGCAAAGGCCCTCGCCCCCATTTCACTACACGCCTCACCTGACCATCGACGATTTTAGTAGAAGCAGACAGGATTACTCCACTGTTCTCCACTCCTACTAGCACAGGCTCATGGAGGACCCCCCTTACTAACTCCTCCACCTCCTCCCCATCCTCCTCATCCTCTTCCTCTTCCTCCCCCTGCTGCTGCTGCTGCCGCTGCTGCTGCCGCTGCCGCTTTTGCGGGTTGCGTTGTCGACGGTTGTCATCACCACGCTGGCGCTGCACCTGCTGCTCCTGCTGCTGCTGCTGCTCCTGCTGCTGCTCATCATTATTGCACGGGCCTTCAGAGGCGGTCCCTGCGCTCCTTTGCCGCTTCCTATGGCGCTGCTGGCGTGCACACTCCTGCTCCTGCTCTCGTACCTGCAGGGATATGTGTGTTGTCTGTGTGTTGTGTGTGTGTTTGTGTGTGTGTTTGTGTTTGTGCGTGAGTGTGCATGTGTGCAGGCTAGGGGAAGGGGGAGGGGGAGGCATATGCAACACGTCCTGATTGCATATGACTGCTGTACTTGCTTTTGATATAACAGACATCTATCTTGTTCACAGACACCACCAACACCTTTTGACGTAAACAAACAGGCAAACACGTTTGCTATGATCTGGGGTACCTGTTTGGTATCAGGTTTTTGCTGACCCTTGATTGCCTACTTTCAGGTTTTTAAGACATTTCACTTTGTAGATGTTGAAGACAGTTGTTAAGACAGTTCAGTTTGTAGATGTTTTAAGACAGTTCACTTTGGAGATGTTTGCCAGCACATTATCACCAAAATTGTCACCCCCTCAACTGGAAAGGCAATTCAACAAAAGAAATCAGTGTAGTGCACACACCAGTGTTTATTTCTGGTCGCCTGTAACAGTGAGAATTTTGTCAAAGACAGATACCTGCTGTGCACGCCAGCTAGCAGTCCTCACGCCCTTGACACTTACCATCACGCCCTCAGCTCTTAACATCACACTCTCAAACCTTACTCTGCCCTCGCCCTTACTCTCATGCCCTCGCCCTTACCCTATTCTCATGCCCTCGCTCTTATTCCCACGCCCTCGCCCTCGCCCTTATTCTCATGCCCTCCCCCTTTATTCTCACGCCCTCGCCCTTATTCTCATGCCCTCGCCCTTATTCTCATGCCCTCGCCCCTATTCTCACGCCCTCGCCCTAATTCTAGACCTTATTCTCGACCTTATTCTCACGCTCTCGACCCTATTCTCATGCCCTCGCCCTTATTCCCATGCCCTTGACGCTACCTTCACCTGTTTCTGGTGCTCCAGTTCCTCCCGCTCGTTCTGCTGTTGCTCCAGGCGCTCCTTCGGGGTGCGTGGGTTGCGTTGCCTCTGCTTCTGCTTCCTGAGTGAGCCATCAGCGTCAGTGCCGGCACGGTACGACTGAAGGAAGGGAGGGAAAAGAGGTGAGATGGTAAAGGAGCTAAGATGGCAAAGGAGGTAAGATGGCAAACAATGTCCGTTGACCTGCTTCCTGTTTGTGTGTGCCTTGTTGTGAAAGCCACAGTCAAGGCGGGAGGAAGCAGGGAAGAAACGGGAGGATACAGGTAAGAAGACGTGAACTACCATGGTGGCATGCTTGTCACCAGTTGCCTTTTGATTATGTGAGATGGGGCTCTGAACGGCCTGCGTGGCTTTGCTGTTTCAGATGAGATGTTTCAGATGAGATGTTTCAGATGAGATGTGGGTTTTGTAAGTCGCGGCCAGCACAGGGCTGCAGGAAGGAAGAGGACAGAAACATGATGCAGGCATTTAGGCTCTTTGCACTCACTATCAGAGGCAGGAAGGCAAATTTGATGGGTAGCTGCGCAATGAAAGGAGGAAGGGCAGGCGTGCTTCTAGTCATGCAGACAGACACGAGTGGAACGAGCGGAGATGATTTTGAGGAGTTAGGAGAGCTTGCATTGCTTTTCTGTTGCGCTTCTTGTGCCACTTGCTTCTTGATGTGCATCGTGCTGTTGCGAATTGCTTCTTGCCGTGATTTGCTGCACATGAGCCGAGCAAAGTATGCAAGCATCTGAGCGCAGCATCCAAAAGTTTGTTCTGCCTCTCCTTTTGTCGGTGTATGGCCTGCAGCAGATGCATGTGGGACCAATCAGAATGTGAAGAAGGCAGTTCACTGTCGGTGGCTCGGAGGGTGTGCTTCAGCTCGTGTGAGCTGCTGCAGCAGCAAAGGTAGCCAAGTGGGAAAACCAGGCTTACAAGGATGTGCCTTGTAGTCCACACACTGTGCGTCCGAGGATAGGCGTAGCTGTAAACAAAAAAATGCTGATTCGATAATGGATGGGGTCAACTAGAATGCGCTCAGTGAAGCAACCAGCACGCGCTCAGTAACAAAAACAGTGGACACGCATCCACCCTGACATTTTCCCAAAGAACCAATAAACACGGAAGCTAGCAGCACCTACCTCTTCCTTTCCTGCCTCGAAGACATTGCCTGGGGCGTGCTCTGTCTGCAGCACCATATCCCTGGGTGTGTATTTTGTGTGTGTGTGCGTGTGCGTGTGTGTGTGTTTGTGTGTGTGTGTGTGTGTGTGTGTGTGCGCGCGCGCGCATGGGTGAGAGAGTGAGCAAGTGAGTGAGTGAGTGAGTGAGTGAGTGAGTGAGTGAGTGTGTTTTAAGTGTATGAGCGTGCGCATGTTTGTGAATAATGTGTGTGTTTGTATGGATGTTATGTGCTATGTGTGCAAGCGCGCGTGGGTGTGCGTTTATTACATGTGCCCGTGCATGGAGGTGAGTGGGGGTGCATGCGTTCATTCCTATTTGCAACTAAGTGCAAACATTCTCATGCCTCGGTGTACGTTGAGGAGTTTGTGTGTGCTTGTATGTACATAAATGTTTGTGTGTACGTACAAATGATGTTCCCAGACCAAGCTGTGTCGGTGATTGTGTGCTTGCACGATTTGCACGCACGACAATAATGTGTTATGTGGAAGTCTCTTGCACACGCGCATTGCTGCCTGTTAAAATAAGCATAAAGTGCTTTGTGCTATTTACCGCCAACTGCCATACAAAATCCATACAGAATTCCAGGATCACAGTACCTGAGGAAGCATGCAACCTGGTTGAGCTCCTCATTTGATTCCACAGTTATGCCCAACGCCTCTGCAATGTTTGACCATCCTTCCCAACTCTCCGAAGGCACCGGGTGAGAGGAGGCTTGAAAGGAAAAGGTTTTCTCTGCTGCTTCCACGTATTTGACCTGTTCAGAGGGAGCAGGAAATGTACAGTGTGAACAGCACGAGACTGCAGGTGCAGGTGCACGTGTGTTGAAGAGAACTGTTGGCGCACAAAGAAATGGACGAACATTGCACTAGCGCAGATATGCAACACATATACACACGCACACACACACATATACACAAGCACACGTGCACGTGCACGCGAAACACACAGGCGCATGTATACGAGTGCAGACACGTGTCACACACACGGGCACTGTGCGCACAGTGCATGATGTTGCACAAGCATGCATAGAAACACATTTTAACTGAACTCACCCAGACAGTCCCCGAGGTCTCCCTGAGTTTTTTGCGCAGCTGTCCTCTCAGTATCATCAACTGTTTGACCTCGTGACCATCATAACTAATGTATTATGTTACGTCGTCATTAATATGTTGCATGATTCGTACTGTTGAGTGTGGAAATGTACCTTTGCAAGCTGGTCTTCTGTTATGGGTTTATAATTATTTCAATTGAATAAAACATTAGATAAAGGTGAAACGTGTAACCACGACACAGCTGCCAGCGGTAGTTCCCAGCAGTCAGACAGGTAATATTTAAATCGGCTCAACCAGTAGTTTTCATTGCAACATTTCTTCGGTGTTATGAGATCCGTGGGTGCTGACACTATCCGTGATCCGTGGGCGGGTGCTGATAAGGCTAAAGATCAATAATTACTAGGCTCAAGCTGCCTTGCGAAATGTGCTCATCATGTAAACACTAATGGGTTCGTTTTAAGGATGTACATTTAATAGAACTCGAGTTCAAAGATAAGAGACCAACGTCGATAACTGGCAAAAGTGACACAATGACTTTAAAAAGACACCATGAACGTGAGGGGCATGTACAAAAGCAAAGACGACCTTGATGCTCTCGTTGTGTACCATGACCCAGATATTATCTCGTTCACAGAAACAAGAATTACTAGCAATATAGACCCGCCGGCCGGCGGCCTGGCTGTACCCCTTGTTACAAGAGTACTCATGGTGGCAGCGCCCACATCATAGTGCCGGTACCTTAATTTGCTTGCGCAAGAACATTGCGCTTACCACTCAAGCAACCTTAGTTCAGAAAACCCCTCATACCATTAAAGGGAGACTTCTAGCAGTGCGCCTAAAAACCTCAGGACCTCCCATCATACTTTTCTCCACTTACTGGCCATCCTAAGACTCAACCTCAGCGCTCCAAAAAAGAGACAATATTGCCTTCGAGATAAACCAAGTCATCAATTCACAAAGGTGTATCCTCATAATCCTGGGGGATATGAACGCCACCTTTAAAGAGAATGACAGATCTAGTCATATTTCATATTTCCTATCGAAAAGATGCCCACTACCAAAATTTCACACAAAGCAACCATCTTGTACCTATCGATCATAACCTTGCTAAAAGACCTTGGGCCTTTAGTATGTGCACCTCGTATGTCCTCAATTCCCACAGGACAACCCGCCTCATTAAATCCTTCTTCCTAGTGCTCCTGTAAAAAAACAAAGACACCCTCAACTGTTTTGCTACCCAGATGACAGAGGTTGCAAACACAGCGACCACATTCCTCTCATAGCAAACATCCCCCTCTCCTCTCTTGGGGTTACAGTCAAGAATATCCAGCAGCAAACACCAGCAACTAAAAGAAAACAGGTCCTGCTCCGTCCAAGTAAAAAATGTGCAAGAAAATTTACAGTGCGCCCTGAAAGATCCTACCTATAAGCCCACAGTCCAACAAGCAGAACTTTTTCCACGGTTAAACATTATGCATGACATAGCACAAAGCCACCTTGCGCGGCTGGAAGACAAATGTGCCAAAACACTGAACAGGGTGACACACTTTCAAGGATCCCCAGCAGCTATCTGTGTAGAAAACATGGCAGACAAAGTTGTGAACCTCATAAATGAATGCCACAAGACTGCACTCCAAAAGTGTGCTACAAAAACCTCAACCACTGGCAATACCCATTTTATACTAAGATTAATAAACAAGTTGCGGAAGCTCATATGTAACAAACTTGAAAACCTACGCTTCTTAATGAAGCAAGGACAACACTTTCAAACTACCATAGAATTGGATGAAGTAATGAACGCTAGCCGGCAAAACGGCAATGTTTACCAAGCACTCACCCAAGTGTATACCTTACTTAGCCAAGGCATCAGCCATCCCCAGATCGAAGGCAGGACACTGACACAACAAATTAAAGACAAGCACGATAAAACAAGAAATTTATAATATTGACAAAGAACACGATTCCAAACAAACCAAATTAAGAAAAAGGACCGGAGACAGACGTGGCCTCATACAGACCAATCAGCCTTGCAGATACACTGTACAAACTGTGGACGCGTTTAATATCTAACACGCTTTACGAACATGCAGAGGTCAACTTTCTTCTCAGCAACATGCAAGCTGGCTTTCGTAAAAAACACGACACAACTTCAATAACTCCGAAATGTCCTAATGACTCTGGAAGATGCAAAGCTTGTTAAACGAGACATGTATGCTCTCGTTGTAGACTTTACCTTTGCATTCAATACCACAGATCATGATAACTTGCTCATTATGCATCATGTTTGACCTGGAATTTCCAACAGACGCCATAGATGTAGTAAAAAACCTCTAATATCAAGCACACACCAGGATGAGGCTGCCTTCGGGCTGCACGGGAGACATCCCAGTTGAAAGAGGAACAATTTAAGGAGACACACTCTCTCCATTCCTGTTCCAGATATACAAGTAGCCGCTGCTTCGCTGGCTCCATGTGGGCAACGGGAAATATATGCATGGCCATGCAGATACCAGCACACCCAATACCAAAGCCATAAACTGCACTAGCAGTGGGGCTTTCGCTAACGACCTTATCTGTCTCTCCGGCTCCTACCAAAATCTCCGGCTCCAAGCCATAAAACTTACCCAATACGCAGATTGGTCTCACCTCATCATTTCAGGCAAAAAGACCAGAGCGATGAAAACAAAACTCTGTGTGGCAACACGTCAGTGGCAGACTTTGCACACCACCAGCTGGCCAACAAGATCTTAGTACAAAGCCAAGCAGCACAGTTCCTCAAGCCTGACGATCCTTTCCCATACCTTGGGGTACACATCACATTGGACCTCAACTGCACAGCCCCGAGAAGATAAACTACGCTACGGCTTGGGATGCTCTTCCTTGAGAATTGAATACCGCTACAGAAACGCCCTTGCACTTATCACTAGCCTGTTCAGGCCAGGTCGGATCTCGCGTTTGCCCTTCCTCTTGTTGGTGCTGGGTTGGTGCGGTGGTGCATGTGAGTCTACCTGGGAAGAAAATTTGCACGACATTTTGAGAGCAGCAGCCGCTCTGTTCCACTTCTTTTTCCTCTTGCGGGTTACTTCAAAGTACTCAGAGCAATCTGAGAACTCTTCAGCCACACCATCACCAGAGACACCACGTCCTTCGTCACTCACTACATGCGTTGTGCAGCAGACAAAATGGGTTTGAGCCTGCGTGTGCGTCCATGATCGTCTGGAAGTGGGTATAGTGGTATACTTGCTAGTGTGCGTAAGTCACCCCTCAATAGGTGAGGGCGGTACACCAGCGCAGAGGTCAACGGGTCAGCGTATGCTCACCAGAGCTTTCCCGAGCATCAAACTCAGCAACTAGAAACTGCGGCACAAGGCCACTTGGGACCTCAGTGTCAAACAACAAGATACCTTCAAAAGCTACTACAATATATGTCAAGAGCACAGTAGTACGTTAGCATCCATAATAGCAATCTGCGTCTCACACTCCAAGGACAACCCATTTTCACAGAAAGTTTTGACAGTTACAAAAAAACTTTGGGCACCCAACCTGCCTACTCTGGAAACCCTAATCAGCATTCTCTCTTATGGACTCCGGCATCTCCAGCCTTTTAAGGCTACTTAGCCTAGACGGCACACACATACTAAGTGGCAAAAACCTCAAATTCAGGTTTGGCAGCAAAATATAAATTATTGCAATGAACAGGCTTGCCTCTCTGTTGAAATCAGACAATACTCCCCCAGCTCATCAGTGACTTGCATAAAAACAAGGACACGACACCTAACAAAGAAGAAAGGGTTAGTAAAATCAACTCTACTGCTTAGATGCAATTTAGGCTCACACTCTCATAGGATGGGCCTGGTCAGACGTACAGGTTTTGCAACGCCAACATATCCAAACTTCTGCTCGGCGAACAGTCTCCACAAGGAGAACAAGACACACAAGTCAGAGACGGACAAGTATGGACATGGATCCAGGCTGCTTCAACACGCAACCCAATACTCCTTCCCACCAAACACAAGCCGACAACAATCCCCCATCACAACCTAGCAAAAGGCAGAAGAGGAATTCCATTCACTTCGGAACTCACTGAAAATCCCACTGCTTCATTACCTAATTCTCCAGAGCCTCTGCAACCAGGTGAGACTGCGGCAACCAAAATATGATATTATAAACATAGCAACGCGGCTCTTATTGGCAATGTCAAGGCCTGTAACACAATTTCAAAGTATGACTATCAAATTCAGGAGGTGTTGGACTGGCAGCAAATAAGAAATAAGCAAACCTAAACGCAACACCAACGCAACTTCACAGGCGCAATACAAAATCCAACTACAACCTGTTACTATTGAAAAATGGGCGTTACCCTTGTTCCAGAGCACGGGGCTGAAAGCAGCAAAGACAGAGCCCTTTCCGAGAAGCCAAAAGGTAGACGATTGCTACCAAATTTGCTGGAGCCCGGTCAGCCAAGAGCATCCAGAAAGACAAGAAAAGTATGATGGTATGCCACAATGTGATACGTGCCAACGCACCTACCATTGGAAGTGTCTGACCGACCTGAATGCTTGCTCACACTGCAAGGCAAGCCGCAGAAAATAATGAAGACTGGCACTGCCCAGCCTGTACTGACCTAACCCAAGCGGAAAAGGACACCAGAAATCCATGCAGAAGAAAAATAAATGACAGAAGTGATCTGGCAATTCACACGGGAAGCAGCAGAGCTGCGATTAGCCAACCCTGACTTCAAAGCCTATGCAGATAGCTATGAAAATGCTGATACCAGGACTCAGCTGAATGCCCAATCAGAAGACCAAGAAATTGACTATCTTACAAAGCAAGGCTATGATGGTTGTATCCAGCACTTTGAAAATATGTGGGACTCGTCGCAATGCCAAAACATCAGAGACAAAATAATCTTTGTCAAGGACACTGTCAATCCCCAAGTAGACATTCAGCCCACTGGAAATGTGAGATCTGGGTGCGGGATGTGGATCTCCAGAAGCCAGGAACAAACAAAGACTCAGAGGGCAAACCCCAAAACACATAACCTGTCAAGCAGCCTGTGCGTATGACATCTACGGCAAGTGCACATGCATGCTGTCCCTAGAACGTCTCAATTTTTTGCTACATGCTTACAAACAATCTAAACGGATTGGCCTACACAGTACCAGAGGGGAACGACTGCCCCCCCAAATGGGGGTGATTTTCAAACGTTCCCAGAGTATGCGGGCTATCGTTTGCTACAGTCTAACTTGGCTCCAAATTGTAGCTCATGCCAAAACAGGAGCAAGGCAGTTGAGTTTCATTGAAGCACACGTGGGCCTATGTGCCTAATTGGCCGCGGTGTGAACCCTACTTTTCAGGCACCCTTGTGCTGGATCTGACCAACCGCTGTACCGAATCATGATACTTAAAATTGCATTTGACTTTATTCTATAAATAAATATCATTGAAACAAAGATGAGGGGGAAAGATCCAGTGCTTGGTGAGATACAAAATTCCAGCCATTTCTTTAAGAGAAATTAGCCAAAAAGGTGCCAAAAAGGTCATTTTTTGACCTCCTTGTATCTTATTTATGAATATGCAGGATGGTTGTATGATATAAGCAAGTCATAAATACCTAGTTTTAGGAATGAAAAATGGTCCCATGGCGGAGTTGTGGGCCCATTTGAGGTGATCTGAGGCCAGATTTGTGATCTGGATTCATCCGATGTTCACCATTTTTTAATCTTTCTTGACAATATTTAGGTTGACATGGTTTCAAGTGGGAAAGAAAATCAGGAAGGAACATTTCCTGTAATTTGGCCAGTCAACCCCCTCTATCTGACACAGTACTACACAACCATCTGTGCAAGACGCGGTAACTGAGATTGTAGGTCTTCTACAAAGGTATAAACTTCAAATGAGCTCACTTAACAACATTGGTACAAAGGCAAGATACTCCAATATGTATTGCACCCCGAGGCACATTACGACCTCCCTCCAAAAATGGGCACGAGTTACCAAGCAAAAATTTGCTAGCCCCCTCGATTTTGACCCTAATTACCAAGCCTACTGGAGCGAAAATACCAGAGACACAGTATTTAGATCAAACACTAATGCTTTTGACACACAAATCACAGGCTTCTCCTATTGCAACCCAAATTATTGCGACTTTCTCCTGCATTCACTTGTGGGACATGCACTTCAATCAACAATCACACATGCAGGCACATGCACACAAATGCACTCAAGAAGCTACAGCAACATTCCTACTCCTCCCTGACTGGCTTGGTTGGAGTAAGAACGGGTACATGACTTGGATAAACGACTACCCTGAGCATGCATGCGTTCTAGCCAAGTTTCCTGCAGACAGCATGCTCTTAAAACCTACAAAGGTTTGGTTAGGCACTCCACCCCAGCCTCAGCACAAAAAGAATAAATTCAGCTAATTATCGTCTGGAACAATCAAGGGAAACAAGCATTGAAAGAATCCAACCCAGCTTGGCTCAACAATCTCAAGCATGCAATTCCTGAAGCAACATGGACTTCTAACAAAAGTGCCCACGTGCTTGGCACTGCTCGTGTGAAATGCAAGAACAAGCAGAGGAAGAGATTTCAACTCCTACACCCAGATACTCCCATTGCTGCTAACATCCGCCAGTGGCAAACGCTTCATAACACAAACGTCAACCAGTACAAGAGCCCACACATTCCCAAAGAACAAAACTGGAAATCAATCACAAACACTGATGGTAGTGCCATGCAAGATGCGATCAGCAAACAGCAAATCATAGGCGCTGGCATTTTCACCCCCACTACAGACGCTGGTTATAGTGATACCGTCACTAACAATCCTGGAGGCAGCGGCCCCACACTCACCATCAATAGAGCTGAACTTGCAGCTGTGCTAGTAGCGGTACAATAAGGCCACACTGAAGTTGCTATAGACAATGCCTCTTTCAGATTAGAAAACAGCTGTTGAACCCAACGGCTGTACTCCGCCACTTGCAAGGAATTACTCAAGGACATTGTAGATTTAATCCAATCCTGACCTTCTACTGTCACTTTCTACAAAGTGAAATCTCACTCTGGTAATGTTGGCAATGAGGGTGCAGATCACCTAGCACACAAAGCAGCAGTCAATCAAATTTCTGACATTTCCCTTCTGCCAGCTACTGACCCCTTCTACGACCTGTTCTGGCTAAGCGTTCCAAACAAAGTTGGCTCTCATGCAGAAGAGCTACGATTTTTGGCTAACCTGCAAGACAAGTACAAGTTAAAACATCACATGCACGCCCACCATTACCTTGGTGAAGCTAACACAGATACACTGCGTTACAGGCTCTGGCAAAAATTGCATGATACGCCCGAGTTGTGGCATGGCACATCCAGCAGCACACTGCGAGAAATGTGGGGACTTCTTCACAGTCTTGAATCCTTTTTGGACATCATTAGGCACAAGTCCGTTCAGATCTTCACTGACAACTCCAACGTGGTCAGATTTATGGGCCAGGGCAGTACAGACTTGCGCTTAAATAACATTGTACTCTGAATTATCTCACTCACAATGGAACATGATATTACCCTGCTTCCCACATGGGTCCCACGTGATCAGAACAAGGTTGCCGA